>ERZ827150.1883-NODE-1883-length-24674-cov-18.538405_pt1 | contig 24674 bp, 20 predicted proteins | sample MGYA00519779_ERZ827150 | MGnify/ENA primary metagenome ERZ827150 (study PRJEB31778, sample SAMEA3449267) | human gut metagenome | biome: human gut; feature: human-associated habitat; material: faeces | place: United Kingdom | collected 2010/2012 ...
GTGTCTCGTTCTGGTCGTGGGGCTGTTCTCCGGCCTGACCGTGAACGCATCGGCCGGCAAAATCGACGATCTGAAAAAGGAGATCGCCGAGAAGCTCATCAAGGAGAAGATCGAGCAGCTCAAGGAGGAGTTTGAGATTCCGGATCTCGACACGGAGGCCATCATCAGCAGCTTTACGACCGCAGCCACAGAGGGCGACTTCGGTGTGAACAACTGCCTGCACTGGAAGGTCACATCCACGTTCACGAGCAAAACGCTCACCATCACCGGCAGCGGCGCCATGCCCGACTTTGATTTCCCCAACGGCAACCTCGCACCGTGGTGGAACTATGAAGCGCTGGGTATGCTCACGAGCTTCGGCAACTTCAAGCTGGAGGGCGAGCTGAAAAAGGTCGTCATCAAAGACGGCGTCACGAACGTGAGCAACTACGCGCTGTTCTTCCTGCCGGCCGCCACGCAGGTCACGCTGCCGGACAGCGTAACGAGCATCGGCCGCTACGGCATCGCCATGTGCTCCAAGCTCACGGGTCTGTCCATCCCCAAGGGCGTGACCGGGATCGGCGACTTCGGTCTCGCGGGCAACGGGCTGACCGCCATCACGCTGCCCGACGGGCTGCAGAGCCTCGGCCGCGGCGCGTTCGACTCCTGCGCCAGCCTCACGAACACCACTCTGCCCGCCGCCATCACGGCCGTGCCCGGCAAGTGCTTTGCCGACTGCACGAAGCTGCTGAATGTCAAATACGCCGGCACCGTGACCGCCATCGGCGATCTCGCATTTGAAAGCTGCAAGGCGCTCACCGCAGCGCCCATCCCCGAGACGGTGACCGAGATCGGCGCGTCCGCCTTCACCAGCTGCACCGCGCTGACGGATGTGACCATCCCCGCGGGCGTGAGCACCATCCCCGAGGACTGCTTCCGCGGCTGCACCGCGCTGGCCGACATCGACCTGCCCGGCACGGTGACGCACGTCGGCCACAACGCCTTCACCGACTGCGCCGCGCTTAAGGACGTGCGCTGCTACGGCGCGGCCCCGGCGGTCGAGCCGGGCAACTCGGAAGCGCACAGCTTTGAGCCCGCCACCGTCACCATCCACTACAACCCCGCCATGAACTGGACGCTCGACGCCGACGGCAAGTGGCAGGGCTACACCGTCAGCGACAAGGGCGCGTGCACGCACACCGACTACGGCACGACGGAGCGCACCGTGCCCGCCACCTGCGGCGAGGCCGGCCGCGTCGACACCATCTGCTCCAACTGCGGTGAGGTCGTCTCGACCAGAGAGCTCCCGCCCACCGGCGCGCACGACTGGGACGACGGCACCGTGACCACCGCCCCGACCGAGACCACGCCCGGCGTACGCACCTTCACCTGCAGCGGCTGCGACCAGACCCGGACGGAGACCATCCCCGCCACGGGCGCGCACGACTACCAGTTCACCAAAACCGTCGCCCCGACGTGCACGGACGGCGGCTATGACCTCTACACCTGCAGCGGCTGCGGCGCGACCGAACGGCGCAACCTGACCGACGCGGCCGGCCACAAGTGGGACGGCGGCACCGTGACCACCGCCCCGACCGAGACCACGCCCGGCGTGCGCACCTTCACCTGCACCGTCTGCGGCCAGACCCGGACGGAGGCCATTCCCGCCACGGGCGCGAGCACCTGCACCGGCGGCCCGAGCTGCCCGAGCTACGGCCTGCACGATGTGGCCGGGCCGGGCTACTGGGCGCACGAGGGCATCGACTACTGCGTGCGCAACAGGCTGATGAGCGGCGTCGGCGCGGGCACGTTCTCGCCGGACACGGCCTGCACGCGCGCACAGATCGTGAAGATTCTCTATAACCGCTCCGGCAATCAGACCGACTACAGCTACTACTACCTGCCGTTCACCGACGTCGCCCCCGGCGCGTGGTACTACAATGCCGTCGCCTGGGCGTACTACAACGACGTCACTTCCGGCACGAGCGCGACTATGTTCACGCCCAACGCCGCCATCACGCGCCAGCAGCTGGTCACGTTCCTGTACCGGTACACGGTCAAGTACGCGCCGGAATTCACCGGGAACGCCGCGCCGATCAGCGCCTTCCCAGATGCCGGCAGTGTGGCCAACTGGGCCTACGCCGCGATGTCCTGGGCCGTCGGCAACGGCCTCATCAAGGGCAATGCGCACGACAACGGCCTGGACTACCTCGACCCGAATGGCAGCGCCACGCGCGCGCAGACGGCCACCATCATCATGCGCTACTGCCAGCTCATCGGCGCGTGAGCCGGCACTGCCGCCCCATAGCACCCCGCCCCGGGAGCGAACGCTCCCGGGGTTTTTTGCGCGCGGCGCGGGATGGTGTGGGGGGCGCGCGGCGCGGTGCAGGGCGGCGCGGTGCAGGATGGTGCGATGCGGGCAGCGCGGGCAGACGGCGCGGGCGGAGCACGCGGTGCGGGACGGCGCGGACAGGCAAAAATGTGCGGCTGCAGCGGACAGGTGTGCCCGGCCGGAAGAGCCGCCGCGGAGAGCCGGGAAAGGCCATGGGAAACGGTGGCTTGTTTACATAACATCGTTAATTGCACCGCATTTATGTTGAAAAGTCTGTTGGCAATGTGGAAAAACGGTTTCCATAACGCCGATTTTGGCCGCGAAACCCGGCAACTAGCGCGCAGGTATCCATATCGGAGTCGAAAAAGCGAGCAGCAGAACGGCAATTGCATTTGACAACAATTTGACATCAAAGTTCATGACAAATTCAATCAATTTGTTACACATCGTTGGTATGTGTCCATTGAGTTTTGGCCGTTTCTTGCATATAATGCACTTGTAACCGGCAATACCAACCATCCGATGTCGTCTATTGTGTGGGACGGCGTTGGAAATCTTACGAAAGGGGTAAAGTAACATGGGTCTTATTCAGACTGGTCTTGGCATCGCTTCCGATATCCTCGGCAAGTGCGGTGAGGACAAGGCGAAGGCGATCGTTGATGCGATCTCCGATGCGCTGCCGAACTGGCTCGCCATGTAATTTGCGAACATATGAAAACCCCGGAGCTTCGGCTCCGGGGTTTTTCTGTCAGAAAAACGGATGCTTCCCGCGTGCCCTACGCAGCCCGCAGCATCGAAGCGCACAGAAAACGGCTGCAGCCGCCGGTGGTACGGGAAAAATGACAAACGGTTGCGAATTTCAGCTAAACGTTACATTCTGCGTTATTTGTCCGTTGCGTTTTTCCTGTTTTTCGGGTATTGTGGCCTTGTAACCGGTAATATCAACCATCCGGTGTCGCCGAATGTGTGCGGCGGCATTGGAAATCTGACGAAAGGGGTAAACGGACTATGTTGTATGGCGCTCTGGAACTGACTGCGAAAATTCTCGGCATCTGCAAGGAGTACGAAGCACAGGAAATCGTGCAGGAGATCGCAAACTCTCTGACCATGCCGATCGACTGATCTGGTTTGCAGCAGCCCCGGAGCAGAAATGCTCCGGGGCTTTCTGCCGCGGCCCTTACACCGGGGAGACCCCGTCAGGATCCTATGACTTCCTTCTGCTCGGGCACGCCGGTATATTCGAACACGTAGTCCACGGCGCGGTTGCTCACGCGCTCGAGCGACTCATACGTGCTGCCGCCGATGTGGAACGTGGCGATGAAATTATCCAGGTGGATGAGCGGGTCATCACACGCCGGGGGCTCGTGCACGAACACGTCGCTCGCCGCGGCGCGGATCTGCCCCGTGGTGAGGGCGATATAGAGATCGTGCTCGTTGACGATGCCGCCGCGCGAAGTATTGACGAGCAGCAGGTCCGGATTCGCGGCGGCAAACACCGGCGCGTTGATGAGATCGCGCGTGGCGTCGCAGAGCGTGATGCTCACGTTCACGAAGTCCGAACGATGGAAGAGCTCCGGCAGCGTCGCCACCTGCTCATAGCCCCAGGCGGCGCACTCGGCGGCCGTGCGCCGCGGATTCCAGCACAGGACGCGCACGTCGAACGCCGCGCGCAGGATGTCCGCCACGCGGTGGGCGATGTTGCCCGTGCCGACGAGGCCGAGCGTGCGGCCGGTCATCTCGTGGCACACAAACTCCTCCGCGCCGAAGTGGTCGAAGCGGCCGGCGCACAGGCCGTTGTTGACAAATTTCAGCTGCCGGTTGAGCGCCAGCAGATCCGCCACGGCCAGCTCCGCGACGGCCGGCGCGCCGAGGCCCGGCACATTCGGCACGGGCACGCCGTACTCGGCGGCGGCAGCGGTGTCGATCGTGTCGCGGCTGACGCCGTGCATGGCGATGACCTTCAGGTTCGGCGCGCGCGCGATGACCGTGCGCGGCACGACCGCGCGGCGGATGATCATGGCGGCGAGCTGCTCGGGGTGGTCGAAATTGTCCACGATCTCAAAATGGCGCGCGAGCCGGGCATAGGCCGACGGCGCGATGTGTTCACTCAAGTAGACCTGCATGATGGGCTCCTTCCTCCGGAAAAAGGCCCCACTGCAAACGCAGTGGGGCCTGATGCCGTCTTTGGTTTTATCCGCGGCCGCTGCCGCGGCGGCGGCCGCGCGTGCGGTCGCTGTAGAGGCGGTTGCCGGCCATGCGGCTGTCCGACTCCTGCATGAACTGCTTGAGCCGGTCTTCAAACGCAGCGTCCCCGCTCGGGCCGCTGACCTGTCCCGCCGGCTGGGCCGAACGGTTGTTCGGGCGCGCAGCGCGCGGTGCGCCGCCGTTATTATTCGGGCGGTTGCCGCCCGGGCGGCCGCCGTGCATCGGGCGGTTGTTCGGACGCTCGGGCGCGGGCTCTGCCTTCTTGATGGACAGATTGATCTTCCCATCCGGCGTCACGGCCAGCACGCGCACCTTCACCTTATCACCCAGCTTCAAAAACTCGTTGACGTCGTTGACGTAGGTGTTGGCGATCTCGGATATGTGCACCAGACCGCTCCTGCCGTCCGGCAGGCTCACAAACGCGCCAAACTTCGTGATACCGGTGACGGTACCCTCCACAACTGCTCCGACTTCCACCTGCATACGGTTCGTTTCTCCTTGCTCAATCACTCGTGTCGTAAAAAATCTTTTCACCGGGCTTGACCAGACCGAGCTTTTCGCGCGCGACCGACTCGATCATGTCGTCGTCCTCGCTGTGGTCGATCTGATATTGCAGCTCGGCGTTGGCCTGGGTCATTTCGGACACCTGCTGCTGCAGCGTCGCCGCGCGATCCTGAAGCTGCCGGGTCTGCCGGTGCACCACAAACAGGCTGATGAGCGCGTACACCATCAGCACCGCGATGACCAGCGTTGTAAAGATGCTTGCCTTTTTGAATTTCACAGTCTGCAGAACCTCCCCCCGGATCGTATCTGCTTCCAGTAATACAGTCTATTCTAAAACATCTGCGGCGATTTTGGAAGCGTTTTTTTGCAAAAATCCAAACTTTTTTTGCAAATTTCTGTCCGGGGGCGGCAAATTGGCGCGTTTTTTGCGCGCAGCGGCGTGAAAATTGCTCCAGCGGCGGCAAAACCTGTCCGCTGACCAAGGCAAAGTAGCCCGTCCAGCCGGCCGCGATGGCGAGAAACATGAACAGGCGCACCTGCCCCGAGCCGGCCGCCATGCCGAAGGCGAACACCGTCAGCCCAACCGCCAGGCAGAACACGGCGTCGAGCACCGCGCGGAGAAAGGCCCGGCGCGCATGGCGGCGCGGCACGCGCAGCACATCGAACAGCAGCCCGAGCGCCGCGCCGAGCCCCAGCGCCAGCGCCACCTGCCCGAGCTGGACGAGCGGGTGCAGGCTCATCCGCCGAATAGGCGCGACCAGAAGCCGCCGGACGCCGTCTCCTCCGTGTAGTCGAGCGCGTCAAACGCGCCGTCGATGGCCAGCTCCCCCGTGTCGATCGCAAGGCGGCCGACGCGCAGCCCCTCCCCGTGCACGGTGAGCATCCCGCGCGACGTGCGCATGGAGACCTCCGTGTCGTCGAAGCGCACGACCTCGTCCACGCCCGTGACGGTCAGATGGCTGCGCTCGTCGAGCGTGACCGCGTGCGGCCGGCGCTGCGGCGCGGCCTTCTTGTCCTCGTATGGCATAGGCTCCCCTCCCGGTTCTGGTTTGCTACCAGCGTATGCGGGGATGGCGGGCGGTATGCGGGGATGGATGGGCAACACCGGCGGCACCAGCAGTGAAAGAACCTTTCCACGGCATCCGCTTCGCTGCGCTCAGCACCCTCTCGGCAAGGAGAAGGCAGCGCCTTACGGCGATGCATGATCTCACCCGAGGCGGGCGCTGCCCCCTCGGGCTCCCCCGCTTTCCAACATCGCTGCCGGTGGTGTGCTGTGCGTTCGGTGCGCTGCATTATGTAAACTATAAATCAACACAAATGCATAGAAAACAGGCCGTTCCGGATATGGAACGGCCTGTTTCATTTCGTTATGTCAACCTGCATCATTGCCGAGCTCGCTGCCGAGCGCATCGCTCAGGGCGGCGAACCGGGCCAGGCTGAGCGTCTCGCCGCGCACGCGCGCATCGAGCCCGCAGGCGGCGACGGCCGCGGCGGCGCGCGCCTTGTCACAGCCGGGCACGCCGGCCGAGAGCGCGTTGACGAGCGTCTTGCGGCGCTGATTGAACGCCGCGCGCACGACGGTGAACAGCAGCTTTTCATCCTGCACGGCGACGGGCGGGGACTTGCGCACGCGCAGGCGCACGACGGTGCTCGTGACCTTCGGCGCGGGGACAAAGCAGTGCGGCGGCACGTCGAAGAGCAGCTCCGGCTCGGCGTGCCACTGGACGAACACGGTCAGCGCGCCGTAATCCGCCGTGCCGGGCCGGGCGCACAGGCGGCGCGCGACCTCACGCTGGATCATGACGGTGACGGTGTCGAAGCAGCCGGCGGTGAGAAACGCCGTGAGCAGCGGCGACGTGACGTTATACGGCAGGTTCGCGCACACGACGGGGCGCAGGCCGGCGAAGCGCTCGGCCACCAACTGCGGCAGGTCGAGCGCGAGCACGTCGCCAAAGACGAGCTCCACATTTTCATACCCCGCGAGCGTCTCGGCCAGCACGGGGCGCAGGCGCTTGTCGAGCTCGACGGAGACGACCTTCCCGGCGCGCTGCGCGAGCTGCTCGGTCAGGCAGCCGATGCCCGGGCCGACCTCGAGCACGCCGGTGCGCGCGTCCGCGCCGGAGGCGTCGGCAATGTCGGCCGGCACCCACGCGGCGGTGAGAAAGTTCTGCCCCAGGGACTTGGAAAAGCGGAAATCGTGCCGCGCGAGCAGCGCGCGGATGTCCGCGAGATTTGTCAGATTCATACGCAGGCCCTCACTTCAGCAGCTTTTCAAACGCCTGACGGCGCGGGTCGTGCCCCGGCTCATCGCAGAGGATGTTGCCGCAGAAGCGGTAGCCGTGGCGCTCGAGGAGCTTTTTCTGCGCGCCGTTGTGCCGGTGCGTGTCCACGCGGACGGCGTGCGCGCCGCTTTCACGCGCGAGCCGCTCGACCTCCTGCATGAGCAGGTCGGACAGACCCGTACCGCGCCAATCGGCGCTGACGGCGTTGCGGTGCAGCACGGCGGCGTGCTCCCGATCCGAGCGCCAGCGCCCGTCCGTGAGCGCGTCATAAGCAGGCTCGGGCGCGAAGGTGAGCGTGAACACGGCGGCGACCGCACCCTGATACGTGAGCACATGGCACGTGTCGGCCGCGATGTCGGCGCGGAAGGTGTCCTCGTTCGGGTACGCGCCCTGCCACTGGTCGACGCGGTGGCGGCGCAGGTAATTGCGCGCCTGCTGCACGATGGCGAGGATGGCCGGGAGGTCGTCCTCCGCCGCCGGGCGGCAGACGGGCGGCTCTGTCAGCTGCGGGCGGCTGCGGTCGCGCCGGATCTTATCGAGCAGGCGCTGCTCGTCCGGCGTCGGGGGCGTCTGCTGAAAGAGATCGGGCCGCTTTGTGAGCGTGCGCTCCAGACTCTGGCGCGTGCGCCAGGCTTCAATTTCCGCGTGGTTGCCGCCGCGCAGCACCTCCGGCACGGTGCGGCCCTCCCACGTCTCGGGGCGGGTGTACTGCGGGTACTCGAGCCGGCCGGCCCAATGGCTCTCGCCGGTGTAGCACTCGGTGTCCGAGAGCACCCCCGGCACCATGCGGCAGACGCAGTCCGTGACGACCATGGCGCCGAGCTCGCCGCCCGTGAGCACAAAGTCGCCGATGGACAGCTCCTCGTCCACGCACGCCTCGATGAAGCGCTCATCCACGCCCTCATAGTGGCCGCAGACGAGCACGAGCTGGTCATAGTCGGCCTTGAGCTGGCGGGCCTTCGCCTGCGTGAACGTCGCCCCCTGCGGGGAGAGGTAAATGACGCGGCGGCGCGCTTTGGGCACGGTGCTGTCCGCGAGCGCGGCGTCGAGGCAGCTTTTGAGCGGCTGCGCCATCATGACCTGCCCCCAGCCGCCGCCGTAGGGATAGTCGTCAACCTGCTTTTGCCGGTTTTCGGTATAGTCGCGGATCTGGTGGCAGCGGATATCGAGCAGGCCGCGCGCCTGCGCCCGGCCGAGGATGCTCTCGCCGAGCATGGCGCGCATCGTGTCGGGAAAGAGGGTGAGAATGTCGATGCGCACGCGCTCACATCCCTTCGATCAGGTGCACGACCATGCGCCCGGCGGCGGGGTCGATGCTGCGCACGAACTCCGGCCGGTCGGGGATGAGCACCTCGCGGTCGCCCTGCACGACGTAGACGCTGCCGCGCGGCAGGTCCAGGATCTCGCGCAGCGTGCCGAGGGTCTCGCCCGTGTCGGTCTCGACGGCGATGCCGAGCAGGTCCTGCTGGAAATACTGCCCGTCGGGCAGCGTGACGTCCGCGCGCGCGATGGACACGACGCGGTTTTTCATCGTCATGGCGGCGTTGACATCGTCCACGCCCTGAAACTTCACGACGAGCATGCCCTTGTGCACGCGGCTGTGCGCGACAGGCACGGGCGCGCCGTCGATATAAAACGTCCGGAAGCCGAGCAGGAACGCCGCGTCATCCGCCCACGGCTGGATGCGCACCTCGCCGCGCACGCCGTGCGTGTTGACGATCTTTCCTGCCTCCAGATACGGTTTTTGCATCGTTGGTTGTCCCCCTTTTTGGGTGTAGGTGCAAAAAACGCACTGCACGGGTGCAGCGCGTTTCCTGCGTCAATCCATGATCTCCACGGAGACTTTCTTGCCCTTTCTCTGGGCGACGGCCTTCATCAGGATGCGGATCTCTTTGACGATCCGGCCCTGACGGCCGATGACCTTGCCCATATCGCCGTCGGCGACGCGCACTTCAAACACGGTCTCGCCGTTGGCCTCGCGCTCGGTCACAGAGACCTCGTCCGGTTTTTCCACGAGGTTCTGCACAATATAGGTCAGAAGCTCTTTCATCTTTGGGGTCTCTCCTTATTCCGCTGCGAGGGCTTTCTTGAGCAGCACACGAACGGTATCCGTCGGCTGTGCACCGTTGGCGAGCCAGTAGTTGGCGCGCTCGGCGTCGACGACGATCTTCTTATCCGTGCTCAGCGGATCGTACGTGCCGATCTCCTCAATGCATCTGCCGTCGCGTGCGAAACGGGAGTCCGCCACCACGATGCGGTAGTAGGGGGCCTTCTTGGCGCCCATTCTGCGAAGTCTGATCTTGACCATGTATCTTCACCTCCATCAAAGTTCTCTGTATCTCCAGCTCCCTGTGGGAGCATGGAATCGGTTTCAGAATCCGTACGGACGGCCGCCGCCGCCGAACAGATTGCCCAGCCCGCCGAGTCCGCCGCGGCCGCCGCGCTTCATGCGCTTCATGGCCTTGCTGTTTCCGGACATCTGGCGCACGAGCTGCTGCATGAGCTCGAACTGCTTGAGCAGCTTGTTGATCTCGACCACGCTCGTGCCCGCGCCCGCCGCGATGCGCTTTTTGCGGCTGGAGTTTAAGATGGCGGGGTTGTCGCGCTCGCCGGGGGTCATGGACTGGATGATCGCCTCGATGCGGCCCATGGCCTTCTCATCGACGTTCGCGCCCGAGAGGGCCTTGGCGTCCATGCCGGGGATCATGCCGGCGATGTCCTGCAGAGAGCCCATGCCCTTGATCTGCTGGAGCTGGTCGTAATAATCCGTGAGCGTGAAGCGGTTCTGCCGCAGACGCTCGGCCATTTCCTCGGCCTTTTTCTGGTCGAGGTTCTGCTCGGCCTTTTCGATGAGCGTGAGCACATCGCCCATGCCGAGGATGCGGCTGGCCATACGGTCGGGGTGGAATGGCTCGATCTGGTCGAGCTTCTCGCCGATGCCGGCAAACTTGATGGGCTTGCCGGTCAGCGCCTTGATCGACAGCGCGGCGCCGCCGCGGGCGTCGCCGTCGAGCTTCGTGAGCATGACGCCGGTGATATCGAGCGCGTCGTCAAAGGCCTGCGCGGTCGCCACCGCGTCCTGGCCGATCATCGCGTCGATGACGAGCAGGATCTCCGCGGGGTTGACGGCGGCCTTGATGTTCTGCAGCTCGGTCATGAGCGCCTCGTCGATGTGCAGGCGGCCGGCCGTGTCGAGAAAGACGAGGTCGTTGCCGTGCTTTTTCGCGTGCTCGATGCCGGCCTTGGCGATCTCGACCGGGTCGCCTTGCCCCATCTGGAACACGGGAATGTCGAGCTGGCGGCCGACGGTCTCGAGCTGCTGGATGGCCGCGGGACGGTACACGTCGCACGCGACGAGCAGCGGGCGCTTGCCCTGCTTGCGCATGAGGCCGGCGAGCTTGGCGCCGTTGGTCGTCTTGCCCGCGCCCTGCAGGCCGACGAGCATGACGACGCTCGGCGACTGGGAGCTGATGTTCAGCTTCTGGTTCTCGCTGCCCATGAGGGCGGTGAGCTCTTCGTTGACGATCTTGATGACCATCTGCGCGGGCGAGAGGCTCTCGAGCACATCCGCGCCCGTGGCGCGCTCGGTCACTTTGCGCACAAAGTCCTTGACGACCTTGAAGTTCACGTCCGCCTCGAGCAGCGCGAGCTTGACCTCACGCATGGCCTCCTTCACGTCGGCCTCCGTGAGCCGGCCCTTGCCGCGCAGGCGTTTGAACGCCTCGGTCAGCTTGTCCGACAGGGATTCAAATGCCATGGTATCTATCCTTTCAGATCCTGAAGCTGCCGCAGCGCCTGCTCGGCCAGAGGCCGGGCGTCGCCGCCGACGGTATCGCGCAGCTTCGTGAGCGTATCCTCCAGCGCGGCCGCGGCTGCACGCTGCGCGGCGAAGCGCCGCACCAGGCCGAGCCGGGCCTCCGTATCGCGCAGCGCGGCGTCCGCGCGGCGGATGTTGTCCCACACGCCCTGACGCGAAATGCCGCTGCTGGCGGCGATCTCCGCCAGAGAGAGGTCCTGATTATAATGGAGGTCGTAATACTCCCGCTGCTTGTCCGTAAGCAGATCGCCGTAAAAATCGAACAGCATCGTGCGCCACACGGTCTCGTCCGGCATGGTGGGGTCCCTCCTCGCTGTAAACCATTTTTCCTTTACAGCACGAGTAGTATACGCGCATTCCGCGCGGGTGTCAAGTATTTTTTCTTGTCACCGCATAGTTCTCGCGCCGGATGGGAAAAATTCCGGTATTGCAAACCGTTTCTGGAGGGATCTTCATGGCCGAAACCAACACTGCCGCCCTGCGCGCACAGGGCGAGCGCGACGCCCGCGCTCTGACCGTGACCGGCCGGCGGCGCGCGGACACCGGGCGCATCCGGCGCGCCGGAAAAGCGCTCGCGCGCATGGCGCGCGCCGTCACGCCCGAGACGCCGAACGGCCAGTGGCTGCGCGACAACCGGAGCTTTGCCTGCGCCGCGGCGGGCGATGCCGTGGCCGCTCTGCGGCACGCGCGCGTGCGCACATCCGGCGGGCAGACCGCGCTGGGCGCGTGCTGCGCGGGGCTGCTGCGCGCGTGCGGGGGGGCGCTGACGGTCAAGGCGGCGGAGGCGTATCTGGAAGGGTTTCAGGACGCGCTGCCGCTCGAGACGGCGGAGCTTGCCCTGCTCGTGCCGGGGCTGCAGGCGGCCGTGGTGTGCGCGCTGGCGGACACCTACGCCCATGACGGCGCGGCCGCGCCAGCGCTTTTCACGTCGCTGCGCGCGCTCGGCACGGCGGCGTGGGGCATGCTGGCCGAGCGGTGCGACCGCGTGGGGCGCATCCTCGCGCGCGACCCGGTGGGCGTCTACCCCGCGATGGACGCGGCCACGCGCACCCACTACCGGCAGACCGTGGCGCGGCTGGCGCGGCGGACGGGCCGGACGGAGATCGAGATCGCCGAGGACGTGCTCGCGCGCGCGCAGCGCAGCGAGGGCGCGCGGCGGCACGTGGGCTGGTTTTTGCTGCGCGAGGTGCTCGGCGCGCCGGAACGTCGCCGCGACGGCGGGTGGTACATCGCGGCCGTCGTGGTGGGGACGCTGTTTTTGTCGCTGCTGCTGGGCTTTGCCACGAAAAGCGTATCGGGCGCGGTGCTGCTGCTCATCCCGGTGTCGGAGGTGGTCAAGGGCCTGCTCGATGCGGTATTGCTGCGCGTGACGAAGCCGCGCTTCGTGCCGCGGCTGGCGCTGCGCCGGGGCATCCCGCCGGAGGGGCGGACGCTGTGCGTCATCGCGGCGCTGCTGACCTCCCCGGACGATGCGCACGCGCTCTGCGCGCGGCTGGAGGAATACTACCTCTGCAACCGCGACGCGCTCGGGCAGCTCACGTTCGGCCTGCTGGCCGACCTGCCGGAGGCGGACATGGCGCACGCGCCCATCGACCCCGCCATCCTGCGCGCGGCGCGCGCGGAGATCGCCGCGCTCAACGCGCGCTGGGGCAGCCGGTTTTATCTCTTCACACGCCCTCGCGTACAAACCCCCGACGGGAAATGGAGCGCGTGGGAGCGCAAGCGCGGCGCGTTACTGGAGCTGGCGCGGCTGGTGCTCGACCGGCCGGGCACGCTGCAGTGCGCCGCCGGGGACGCGGCGGGCCTGAGCGGCACGGTATACCTGCTGACGCTCGACGCCGACACGCGCCTGACGCCCGGCGCGGCGCGCGCGCTCGTGGGCGCGATGCTCCACCCGCTCAACCGCGCCGTGGTGGATGCGCAGCGCGGCGTGGTCACGCGCGGCTACGGCCTGCTGCACCCGCGCATGGCCACCGAACTGCAGAGCGCGAACGCCACGGACTGGGCGCGCGTGTTCGCAGGGCCAGGCGGCGCCGACCCCTACGGCGGCGCGTGCGGGGAGCTGTATATGGACTGCTTTGACCGCGGCGGCTTTCCGGGCAAGGGCATTCTCGACGCGCGCGCGCTGCTCGACTGCTGCGGCGGCGGGGTCATCCCCGAAGGGCGCGTGCTGAGCCACGACGCGCTCGAGGGCGCGTACCTGCACGGCGGCTTTCTCGGCGACGTGGAGCTGACGGACACCTTCCCCGCCGCCCCGCTGGCCTGGGGCGCGCGGGCGCACCGGTGGATCCGCGGCGACTGGCAGAACGCGCCGTGGATCTTCTCCCGGCGCGCGCGGGCGCTGCACCCGATCGACCGGTTCCGGCTGGCGGACAACCTGCGGCGGTCGCTCGTCGCCCCGGCGACGTGGATTTCCATCTTCCTCGGCTGCGTGCTGCGCTGGCCGGGGCTGCGGCTGGCGGCGTATGCGGCGCTGCTGGCGCTGGCGCAGGGGCTGATCCGCGCGCTCGGCCAGCCGATCGTGCACCCGGCGGACACGCGCGTGCGCTACCACAGCGACGTGCTGCACGGGCTGGCCAGCGCCGTGGCGCAGACGGTGCTGCGGCTGATTTTGTTGCCGTGGGAGGCAATTTTGAACACCTCCGCCATCGTGACGGCGCTGTGGCGCATGGCCGTGTCGCACCGAAACCTCCTGCAGTGGCAGACGGCGGCGCAGCGCGCGGGCAGGCGCGACGGGCTGGGCGCATATTGGCGCGCGCTCTGGCCGGCGAGCGCGCTGGGCCTGCTCACGGCCGTCCTGACGCCGAGCCCGACGGGGCTGGCCGCCGGCATCGTGTGGATGCTCAGTCCCTTCGTGCTGGCGGCGCTCGGCGCGCCGAACGCGGCCGGGGCAGCGCCGCTATCGCGCGCGGCGCAGCGGGAGCTGCTGGGCTGGGCGAAGGCGACGTGGCAGTATTTTGAGACGTTCTGCACGGCCGAGGATCACTACCTGCCGCCGGACAATGTGCAGTCCCAGCCGCCGACCGGCACGGCGCACCGCACGTCGCCGACGAACATGGGGCTCGCGCTCGTGTCCGCCCTCGGCGCACACGCGCTGGGCATCGACGGTGGGCAGGGACTGGCGCTGGCGGAGCGGATGCTCACGACCATGGAGCAATTACCCCGCTGGAACGGGCACTTTTACAACTGGTATCACACGTGCACGCTGCGGCCGATGCCGCCGCTGTACGTGTCCACAGTGGACAGCGGCAACTGCGCCGCCGCCCTGCTCACGGCGGCGAACGCCCTGCGCGGCTGGGGGCAGAACGAGCTTGCGGCGCGGGCGCAGATGCTCTGCGACGGCATGGACTTCGGCCCGCTCTACGACCCGCAGCGGCGGCTGATGCACATCGGCATCGACACCGGCAGCGGCAAATGGTCGGAGAGCTATTACGATCTGCTCTCGAGCGAGGCACGGCTGACGTCTTACTTCGCCGTGGCGCGGGGCGACGTGCCGCGCGAGCACTGGCGCGCCCTGTCGCGCGCGCAGGTGCAGAAAGACCACTACCGCGGCTGCGTGTCGTGGTCGGGGTCGATGTTCGAGTACCTGATGCCGGAGCTGTTTCTGCCGCCGGTGCGCGACTCGCTGCTGTGGGAGAGCGCAAAGTTCTGCCTGTACGTGCAGCGGCGGCGCGTGCGCCCGGGGCAGGCGTGGGGCGTGTCGGAGAGCGCGTACTTCGCGCTCGACAGCGCGCTGAGCTACCGCTACAAGGCGCACGGCTGCGCGGCGCTGGCCCTGCAGCCGGGCATGGACAGGGAACTGGTGCTCTCGCCGTACAGCAGCTTTCTCGCGCTGGCGGTGGAGCCGCGCGCGGCGATGCGCAACCTGCGCAGACTCGCGGCACTCGGGCTGCTGGGGCAGCACGGATTTTTCGACGCGCTCGACTGCACCCGCGCGCGCACGGGCGGCGGCGGGCAGATCGTGCGCTGCGTGATGGCGCACCACCAGGGCATGAGCCTGCTGGCGGCGTGCAACGCGCTGTGCGGAGATCAGGTGCGGCGGTGGTTCTTCGCCGACCCCGCCATGCGCGCGCACGCGACATTGCTGTCCGAGCGGCTGCCGCTGGGCGCGCCGGCGCTGCGGCGGCGCGCAGAACAGCCGGCCGAAAAGGCGCGCCGCCGCGCCCTGCCGGACTATGCGGCCGAGGGCACGGGCATCGACGCCGAAGCCCCGCGCTGCGCGCTGCTCTCCAACGGCACGTACTGCCTCGCCGTATCGGAGGCCGGGCAGAGCTTCGCGCGCTGGCACGCGCTGAGCGTCTGCCGCCGCGGCACGCGCGCAGACCCCGCCGCCGGGCCGGTCGTGCAGCTGGAGACGGACGATTTCTCCGGCCCGCTGCTGCCGGGCACGGCCGCGGGCGCGCAGTGGCGCTTTACGGTGCGCGCAGCGCAGTTCACCGCCCGGCACGGGGACGTGACCGCCGTGCAGACGCTGACCGTACCCGGCCGCGCCAACGGCGAGGTGCGCGCGCTGACGCTCTCGTCCCCGCGTGGGATCGAGGGCACGGTGCGGTTCGTGTTCGAGGCCGTGCTCGCACCGTGGGATGATTATGTCAACCACCCGGCGTTCGCGCGGCTGGGCTTTCAGAGCGTGCTGCGGCGCGACGCGCTGCTGCTGCGGCACCTCGGCCGCGGCGAGAAGCCGGAGGCGTGGCTGTGCGCCGTGTGCGACCGGCCGGGCACGTGGCGGGCCGAGGGGCCGGTGCCGGGGTGGCTGCGCGCGGGGCGCGTGGAGCTGAGCGTGCCGGTGCACACGGCGCCGGACACGCCGTGGCGCGTGCGCTTTGCGCTCGGCGTGGGCGCGCGCGAGGACGATGCGTTCACGGCGGCGCAGCGCGCGCTCGTGCTGCCGCCGGCGATGGCGGCGGCGCTGCCGGCAGAGCTCGCCGCGCAGTACGGCATGACGGGCGCGGAGCTCGACGGCGCGATGGCGGCGGTCTCTCCCTTGCTGTTTCCGGCCGTGGCGGCGAGCGCAGCGCCCGGGCAGCTCGAGCGCCCGGCGCTCTGGGCGCAGGGCATCTCGGGCGACCTGCCGGTGTGGTGCGCGCAGGCGGAGCGCGGCGTGGTGCGGCAGTGGGCACTGCTGCGCGCGCTGGGCGTGGTGTGCGACCTTGCGCTGCGCAGCGGCGACGGCGGGGACTACCGGCAGCCGACGGCCGGAAAGGTGCGCGGGTGGCTCGCGGCGCTCGACCTCGCGCACACGCTCGGCGCGTCCGGCGGCGTGCACCTCGTGCCGGAGGAAGCCTTCCCCGCCGTGGCGGCGGCCGCGGCCATCCGCCCCGGCATGGCGCGCACGCGCTGCACGCTGCCGCTGCTGGCCCCGCCGGGCGACCGGCGGTATCTGCCCACGGGCAGCGACGTGCACTGGGACGACGACGGCACGGTATCCTTCACCGGGCTGCCGCCGCGCGCGTGGAGCCAGGTGCTGACAAACGGGCGCTTCGGCTTTCTCGCCACGGACGCGGGCACGGGCCACATGTGGCACCGCAACGCGCACACCGGGCGCATCAACCGCTGGCTGTGCGACCCGTGGGTGCTGCGCGGCACGGAGACGCTGCGCATGGCATCGCGCGCGGGCGCGGTGTCGCTCTTTGACGACGACGGGCGCTCGCGGGTGGAGTACGGCTTCGGCTGGGCGGCGTGGGAGCGCAGCGTGGACGGCATGTCCGTGCGCGTGACGGCGTTCGTGCCCGAGGACGCGGACGCGCGTGTGCTGCTCATCGAGTGCGCGGGGCGCGCGCGCATCACGTGGCACACTGACCTCGTCTGCGCCGGGCGCGACGCGGACGCCCCCGCCGTCGTGACGGCGTACGCCGACGGGCTGTTCACGGCAGAAAACGTGCGCGCGGACGCGCCCGAACTCTTTTGCGCGGCGGCGGGCATGCCGCTCACGGGCTGGACGTGCGACCGGTTTTCGTTCCTGCGCGGGCAGATGGACGCGCGCGCGGGTGCGGGGCTGAGCTCCTGCTTCGCGCTCGAGGGCGTGATCGACCGGCAGGGCGTGATCGTCTGCGGGTGCGACACGCGCGCGAATCTCCTGCGCCTGACGCAGCCGGACGAGGCCGCGCACGCCCTGCGCGCAACGCGCGAGCGGTGGCTGGGCGCGGTGTCGCGCCTGTGGATGACGACGCCGGACGCGGACATGAACCGCTATCTCGGCGGCTGGGCCGCGTACCAGACGCTGTGCTGCCGGCTGCTCGCGCGCACGAGCCTGTACCAGAACGGCGGCGCGTTCGGCTTCCGCGACCAGTTGCAGGACGCGGTGAACCTCCTGCTGCTCGACAGCGCGCCTGCGCGCGAGCAGATCGGCCGCGCGTGCGCGCACCAGTTCGCCGCCGGGGACGTGTGCCACTGGTGGCACGCGGGCACGGGACCCGAGCACGGCGTGCGCACGCGCATTTCGGACGACCTGCTGTGGCTGCCGTGGGCGGTGTGCGAGTACGTGGAAAAGACCGGCGACGCCGAGATCTTAAGCGCAGAATACCCCTTCCTCGCGGGCGAGGAGCTGGAGGAAAACGAGCACGACCGCTACCAGCCGCTCGAGCCAGGCGCGGAGACCGGCACGGTGCTCGAGCACTGCCGCCGGGCGCTGATGCGCGTGCTCGCGCGCGGCGTGGGCGCGCACGGGCTGCTGCTGATCGGCACGGGCGACTGGAACGACGCCTTTGACCGCGTGGGCGCGCAGGGCCGGGGCGAGAGCGTGTGGCTGACGTGGTTTTTTGCCATCACGGCGCGGAAATTTGCCGCCCTCGTGGGCGGGCACGCGGCCGAACAGCTCGCGCTCGCCGCCGACCACTGCACGCGCGCGGCCGAGGGAGCGTGGGACGGCGCGTGGTACCGGCGCGGGTACTATGACGACGGGCGGCCGCTCGGCTCGGAAGCGTGCGGCGAGTGCCGCATCGACGCGATCGCGCAGGCGTTTGCCGCCCTCGACACGCACGCCGACCGCGGCCGCGTGCACACGGCGCTCACGAGCGCGGTGGAGCAGCTCTTTGACCGGGAGCACAACGTGGTGCGGCTGTTCGACCCGCCCATCACGCGGCGCACGCCCGAGACGGGCTACGTGCGCAGCTACGGCGCGGGCCTGCGCGAAAACGGCGGGCAGTACACCCACGGCGCGCTGTGGCTGGCCATGGCGCTGCTGCGCACGGGCCGCACGGCCGAGGGCGTAGAAATATTGCACGCCGTGCTGCCCGCGGCGCACGACCCCGCGCGCTACGAGGGCGAGCCGTACGTGCTCGCGGCCGACATTGCGGGCGGGGATAACGCGGGCGTCGCCGGCTGGACGTGGTACACGGGCGCGGCGGGGTGGTACCTGCGCATCGCGGCGGAAGATCTGCTGGGGCTGCACCTGCGCGGCGGCGTGCTCTACCCCGAGCCGCACCTGCCGGCCGGCTGGCCGGAGTGTACCGTGCGCTGGCGCGACGGAGCGGGTCTGCTGCACACCGTCCGCCTGCGGCCCGACGGCGTGACCGTGGACAATGCGCCCTACGACGGCGGCGGCATCGGCAAAAAGCGCCCGAAACCCTATTCCCAAGATAGGTAAGGCGTGATATAATAAAGTATTCAAAAAATATGGACACACCATAGGCGAAAGGAGCGTATCTTATGGAACGCATCCGCACGGAAATTCTCCCCGGCGTGTGGCTGACCGCCCTGCGCACGGACAAGTTCAAGACCGCGTGGCTGAGCGTGAACCTGCTGACGCAGCTGCGGCGAGAAACGGCGGCGTGCACGGCCGTGCTGCCGTATGTGCTGCGGCGCGGCAGCACGCGCCTGCCCGATCTGGAGACGATCGCGGCCGAGCTCGAAAGCCTCTACGGCGCGAGCATCACGCCGAGCGTGCGCAAGCTCGGCGAGATCCAGGCCGTGGGCTTCGAGGCCGAGTTTGCCGACGACGGCGCGGTGGGCGAGGAGATCTTCCCCCGGCTCGCGGCCGACGTGGCAGACCTCCTGCTGCACCCGAACACGCGCGGCGGCCTGCTGCGGCCGGATATCGTGGACAGCGAGCGTGAGAAGCTGCTCGAGCGCATCCGCGCCGGCATGAACAACAAGCGCGCCTACGCCATCGAGCGGCTGTACGCCCACATGTGCTGCTGCGAGGACTACGCCGTGCCCCGTCTCGGCGAAGAGGCGGACGCCGAGCGCATCCACTACCGCAAGCTCACGATGCGCTACCACGACGTGCTCTCGACGAGCCCCGTGGAGATCTTCTACTGCGGCTCGCTCGAGGGCGGGCGCGTCGCGCGCATCCTCACGGACGTGCTCTCGACGATGCCGCGCGGCGAGATCGACGAGGACATCGGCACGGACATCCGCATGAACGCGCTCGAAGCCGAGCCGCGCTATGTGACCGAGACGCTCCCGGTCGCGCAGGGGCAGCTCGCCGTGGGCTACCGTCTCGGCGCGTGCATGACCGAGCCGGACATCCCGGCGCTGTTCGTCTTTAACGCCCTCTACGGCGGCTGCGTCACGTCCAAGCTCTTTTTGAACGTGCGCGAGAAGCTCAGCCTGTGCTACTACGTCGGCTCGCGCCTGAGCACGCACAAGGGCCTGCTGACCGTGACGAGCGGCATCGACGTGAAAAACTACGAGCGCGCGCGCGCCGAGATCACGGCGCAGCTCGACGCCGTGCGCACCGGCGACTTTACGGACGGCGAGCTTCAGGCCGCCATCCGCAGCGTGGCCAGCGACCTGCGCGCCACGGCCGACGCGCCCGACGCGCTGGCGTGGTACTGGCTCAACCGCACGGTGCAGGGGCTGGACATCGACCCGGCCGAGATGGCCGCGCTCGTGGAAGAGGTCACGCGCACGGACGTGACGGACATCGCCGCCGGCGTCGTGTGCGACTGTGTGTATCTGCTCAAGGGAACGGAGGAGACTGCCGATGACGAATGAACGACCCGAAAACGTCTGGGCGGCGACGCTGCCGAACGGCCTGCGCGTGCGCGTGCTCTGCAAGCCCGACTTTCAGCGCAGCTACGCCGTGTTTGCCACCTGCTACGGCGGGGCGGACCGGCGCTTTCGCGTGAACGACACCTGGACGGACACGCCCGCCGGCGTGGCGCACTATCTCGAGCACAAGCTCTTTGACATGCCCGACGGGTCGGACGCGCTGCTGACGCTGAGCGAAAACGGTGCAGACCCGAACGCCTTCACGTCCACGAACATGACGGCCTACTATTTTTCCTGCACGGACCGGTTTGAGGATAACCTGCGCACGCTGCTGCGCTTTGTCTCGACGCCGTATTTCACCGACGCGAGCGTGGCCAAGGAGCAGGGCATCATCGCTCAGGAGATCCGCATGGGCGAGGACGACCCCGACCGCGCCGTGTGGCGCGACCTCATGCGCTGCCTGCTTGCGCGCGACGGAGCGCGCGACGCCGTGGCCGGCACGGTCGAGAGCATCGCGCAGATCACGCCCGAGACGCTCTATACCTGCCACCGCGCGTTTTACGCGCCGTCGAACATGGTGCTGTGCGCCGTGTGTCAGGACACGCCCGAGCGCGTGGCCGCCATCGCGGCGGAGATCCTGCCGCCGGACCTCTCTCCCGTCCCGGCCGCCGACCACGGCGCACCGGAGGACATGACGCCGGCGCAGGCGCGCATGCGCGTGGAGCTCGCGGTGTCCGCGCCGCAGATGCTGCTGGGCGCGAAGTTCCGCCCGGCGGAAAAGGGCGAGGCCCGCCTGCGCCAGACGCTCACGGCGGAGCTCGCGCTGCAGGCCGCCTTCGGCGAGGCGACGGCGTTTTACAACGATCTTTACCGCGCGGGGCTGCTCGGCGACGACTTCGGCTGCAGCGCGGACTACTGCGGCCCGATCGCCATGGCCGTGCTCGGCGGCGAGAGCAAAGACCCCGACGCCGTGTGCGCGCGCGTGAGCGAGACCGTCGCGCAGATCGCGCGTGACGGCTTTGACGGCCCGGCCTTCGAGCGGGCGCGCCGCGCCGTGTACGGCGGCTGGCTGCGCGGGCTCGACCGGTTCGACGATGTGTGCATCGCCATGGCCGAGGGGCTCTTCGGCGGGTACGAGCACATGGACGCCTTCCCGCTGCTCGGCGAGATCACGGCGGCGGAGTGCGCCAAGTGGCTGACCGAAACGCTCGCGCCCGAGCGCCTGGCGCTCTCGGTCGTTGCCCCGAAAGGAGGCGAGGATGATGCCGACGATGATGCGTGACGCCACCATCAGCTTTCCCCTGCTCGGCAACTGGAGCATCGACCCCAGCGCGTCGTTCACGCTCTTCGGCCGCACGTTTTACTGGTACGGCGTGATCATCGCCGTGGGCTTCATTCTGGCGATGCTCTACTGCGCGCGGCACTGCCGCCGCTGCGGCATCGAGCCGGACACGCTCTATGACTTTCTCATCTGGATGATCCCGCTGGCCATCATCGGCGCGCGGCTGTACTACGTCATCTTCCAATGGAGCGACTACCGCGACCACCCCATCGACGCGCTCAAGATCTGGGAGGGCGGGCTCGCCATCTACGGCGGCGTGATCGCGGGGCTGCTGACCGGCATCATCTGGTGCAGGAAGAAAAAGATCCCCTTCGGCGCGATGGCGGACGTGTGTGCGCCCGGCCTGCTCATCGGGCAGTGCATCGGCCGCTGGGGCAACTTCATCAACCGCGAAGCCTTCGGCCGCGAGACCACGGCCTTCTCCCGCATGGGGCTCACGCTCCCCGGCCGGGAGACCGTGTACGTACATCCGACGTTTCTCTACGAGAGCCTGTGGAACTTTGTGGGCTTTCTGCTGCTGCACTTCTGGTTTCGCCGACACGAGCGGAAGTTTGACGGCGAGTTCATTTTGCTCTACGCCGTGTGGTACGGTATCGGCCGCGCGCTCATCGAGGGCCTGCGCACCGACAGCCTGTACATCGCCGGCACGGGCATCCGCGTCAGCCAACTGCTGGCCGGGGTGTCGGCGGCCGCCGCTGCCGTCGTGCTCGCGCTGTTTTACACCGGCAAGCTCCGGCACGCACCGCGCTATGTCGACCGCGGCACCGGCGGGCAGCCGGACGCATAAAGCATTTGCAGTTTCATATTTCAAGGAGGTTTTTATCCATGAAAGATTACCATGACATGCTCAACAGCCTGAAGGACAAGGTCATCGACGCGGCCGGCAAGGCCGGTGAGACCGTGACCAATGCCGCCAACAAGGTCGTCAGCGACGAGATGCGCGACAAGGTCGCCGGCGCTGCCCACGCCGTGGGCGACCGCGCCAAGTACGCCTCGCGCATGACGCGCATGACCGTGGACTGCAACGCCGAGCTCGAGCGCGTCAAGCGCACGTACACCGAGATCGGCCGCCTGTACTACGAAAACTACCGCGACACGGCCGACGCCTTCCTCGCCGAGCTCTGCCAGCAGGTGACGGACGCAAACGCCCGCGTCGCCGAGCTGGAGGCGCAGATGGACGAGCTGCGCGCCGCCGCTAAGGAGTACCGCCCCGCGCCGGATCTGCACACCGTGGACGCCGAGGTCGTCGAGCCGGAGGACATCGAGGTCGAAGTGACCGAGGAGCCCGCGCCGAAGGAATAAGCGTGGGCAAACGAGCCCCGCTGCGCCGGGCGCTCGTTGGAGGGGCTGCGGCCCGCTGATAATAGCAAACCCCGCCCCCGTTTCCGGATCGGAAGCGGGGGCGGGGTTTTGCTGTCATTTTTATTTGTCATAGTAGCCCATGAGGATCTTTGCGACCTGGGCGCGGGTGGCATAGCCGCGCGGCGCGAGCTGCGGGCCGGACGGCGTGCCGACGCCGCCGATCAGCCCCTGCTCGACCGCCCAGGTGAGCGCGGCGTAGGCATAGCCCGCGACCTGGCCCGCGTCCGGGAAGGCCGCGAGCGCAGTGCCGATCATGGCCGGGCGGCCGGCCTGCGCGTAGAGGATGACCGTGAAGTCCTGCCGCGTGATGGCGGCGTCGGGGGTAAACGTCGTGGGCGACGTACCGGACACGAGCCCCGTCCGATACGCCCAGTGCACCGCGTCATAATACCACGCGCCGGGCGCCACATCCGTGAACGGCAGCGTGCCGGTGGTTTTCGGGCTGCCCGCCGCCGCCCAGAGCAGCTGCACGACCTGCGCGCGGGTGGCAAGCGCCTCCGGCGCGACGGTGACGGGCGTCATGCCGTGCATCAGTCCCGCCGCGATGCAGTAGTCCAGCCCGGCGTGCGACCAGGCGTCCGCGTCCGGCATGTCCGCAAAGCGCCGCCCCGGACACAACCGGTCGTGAAAGCACTGCGTGAGCACCGGAAACCCGTTGCCGTACTGATCGTCGCGGCCGGGCGCGCCAAGATCCTCGGCATAGTCGCAGAGCGTCCGGCGCACGCGCGCGGCCGTAGCGCCCGGCTGCGCGAGCTGCACGCAGGCCGCCGCCGCCGCGACATGGGGCGCAGCAAACGATGTGCCGCTGCGCACCGTCATGCCGCCGGAGAGCGCCGCGACCGCGACGCCCGTGCCCGGCGCGCACAGATCGACCGACGCGCCGGAGGCCGAATAGGTATCGTCAAACGTCCGGCTGCGGTCCACGGCCGAGACCGTGAGCACCTGCGCCTGATTGGCGGGATAGACATCGTCCGCGTTCGCGGTGGGGTTGCTCCGGCTGAGGTTGCCCGCCGCCGCGACGACGACGACGCCCGCGGCATACGCCTGCGCGAGGACACTATTTAAAAAGGAGTAGCCCTTTTCGATGGCGTTCGGCCAGCCAATGCTCATGTTGACGACGGTCGCGCCGTTTTCCAGCGCGTACTCGAGCGCCGTGAGCACGCGCGGATGACCGCGAAGGCGATGCCGGAATCCGCGACGGCCTGCCAGTCGATGTCCTGCTGGAACGTGGACACGTCGATGCCCTGCAGCACGCGGTAGGCCGTGCCGGTGTAGGTCACGCTGCCGTCCGCCCCGGCGGAAAAATCGGCCGCCGGAATGTCGAACCTGTCCACGCCTCTGGCCGGGGTGATCCACGCCGTGCCGGCGCCGGTGTTCACCTCGACCTGGCCGATGTGCAGCTCGCGCACGGAGCAGCCCGTGAGCGCGAACGTCATCGCCGCGGCCAGCAGCACGGCCAGCGCGCGGCGGAATGGAAAATCGAGTTTTTTATGTAAGCGTTTCATGCCGTCAGTATACCACACCTGCCGCCGGAACGCAAACCGGGCCCGCCCGACGGCCGGCGCGGTCAGCTGCGGTCATAATAATGCGCGAGATAGCTCGCCGTGCATAGAGTCTCGCCCGCCATCTGCTCCAGGCGCGCGATGCGCGCCTCCAGATCGCGCCGGGCGCGGCCGGCGCGCGGCATGGCCGCCAGCTCCAGACGCAAGGTGGCCGCGCGCGCACGCAGCGCGTTGCCCGTGGCGCGGTACTGCGCCGCCAATTCGATCAGTTGCATGTTCTCCCTCCAAAAACATTGAATTTTCCGAAAATTTTTGTTGACAAACATAGTCCGTTTTGCTATGATACATAGGCCGGTGTTGTGCTGGTATAGCTCAGTTGGTAGAGCAGCTGATTTGTAATCAGCAGGTCGGGGGT
>ERZ827150.1893-NODE-1893-length-24590-cov-4.031017_pt1 | contig 24590 bp, 25 predicted proteins | sample MGYA00519779_ERZ827150 | MGnify/ENA primary metagenome ERZ827150 (study PRJEB31778, sample SAMEA3449267) | human gut metagenome | biome: human gut; feature: human-associated habitat; material: faeces | place: United Kingdom | collected 2010/2012 ...
CGCTCTCTTCGGGATATATTTTTTATTCTGCGTAGTTCTGTTCTTAATATCCGCATAAGCAATAGCCGAACAGATGGAATCCGTATCCGGATTCTTATGTCCGATTACAAATATTCTCTCCGGTTTTTTCATACACATCCATCCTTTTTCATCCAAAATAATCATAATTTAATATTTGCAAACAAAGCACCCAGGGAAGTAGTAGCCTCCTCCCCCGACTCCGGAAGCTCAAAAGACTCCTCCTCAACCTCCTTAGCCATCAGATCCGATGCCTCTTTAATACTCAGGCTCAGCTTACCATCCTTGATCGCGATAACCTTCACCTTAACCTTATCCCCAACATTCAAAACCTCAGAAGGCTTCCGGATCCTCTTCTCACAGATCTGAGAAATATGCACCAGCCCGGAAACCCCGTTCCCAAGCTCCACAAAAGCACCATACGGCTGCAAACTCTCAACCGTACCCTCAGTCACAAAGCCAACCTGGATATTGGAAATCTTATTCCGTTTCTCCACCTCAGCCCTCTCACGAAGAATCTCCCTCGCCGAAAGCACCAGCCTCTTCTTCGCCTTATCAACCTCGATCACCCGCACCTGGATCGGCTTATTCAGAAACACCTCAGTATCCTCAACAAACTCCAAAGCAAGCCTCGACGCCGGAATAAAACCACGGACACCCTCAACATAAGCAATGGCACCCCCGTTAACGATCCCCTTCACAACAACATCCAGCACCTCACCCGAATCCTGAAGCTCCTTCAGCCTGTCCCAGGCAAGCACATCCGCAGCATCCGCTCTGGAAAGAAGAATATTCCCCTGACCATCATCCCTGCGAAGAACCATCGCCTGAACCTCATCCCCCGGCTGAACATTGCACAGCAGCGCCGCCATCTCCAGCGCACTGGTTCCGGAGGTGGTCAGCAGCGCCTTGGGCGCCCCCGTCCGCTCCTCCAGCCACTGATGGCACTGCTTGGTAAAGGGGCCGTCCCCACACAGCTTGTGGTTGGCGATGGCTTTGGCCAGATACTCCGGCTCCCGACCGGTTGCAGGCGGGATATTGAAGGGAATGTTTCTCATGATTCTGCCTCCTAAAAGGAACTTGCGTATTTATTTTTCCGATGGCACATCCGAGCCACGGCGCACCCGTGCGCCGCCTCGCTTCTGCCGTCTTTTCACCCAGATCACCACGGCTGCACCGCCCACCAGAGCGACACCGGACACCACAGCACCCGGTTTCAGGCCTGGGATCTGATAAGTTGCCTCAATGGTATGGGTTCCCGGCCGCAACAGCACGCCGGTGTACATCCCATTGACTCGGATGGCATCGGCTGTTTTGCCGTCCACCTGCACCGTCCACCCCTTCTGCCAGGGAATGGACAGGGTGAGCATCCGAGTATCCGTCAAGGTCACGGTGCCGGACACGGAACCAGCCTTTTCCTGGGCATCCTGCATGGTCACTTGACTCAGGGCAGTCACATCCCGAACGTAGTCCGCCATGGGCAGGCAGACCACTTGCAGTCCATCAAAGGTATAAGTCCCCTGCTCGTCAAAGGTGATCTTACACTGCTTCACGCCGCTGGCGCTGTAACCCAGGTTGAACGTGACCCCATCCCGTTGGAAGGTGTACAGAGAGCCTTCGCGGTAAAGATTGGTCTTTTTGCTCACACCGTTGCCGCTGACCGTCATGGTGCAGTCCTCCTTGGGACTGTCGGTCATCTCCAAATTTTTGAAGTCCACATAGGTCTCGCAGTCCGCTTCACCGGCAAAGGTCAGCGTCACCGACCCACCCGCTTTCTTAACCACAATGGCGTTGTCCTTCAGCTTAGCATCCTTCTGTTCTTTCAGCATCCAGGACACCTCCTGCGTGGACAGCTTGGGCTCGGTTTCCGTCAGTGCCTCTTTCACCGTCTCTGCCTGGTCATCCGGCAGGATGGCACATTGGAGCAGCGCCTGCTGTTTTTCCAGGGGAGACAGCTTATCATAGTCCGAACGGGTCATATAGCCGGTGTAGGTGTACCCCACCGGCAGGGCATATCGGTTCTGATAGATGGTGAACTTCCCATCCTTCCCCACCGCTTCAAAGCCGTAGGGCGCATAATTTTTGGCCTTGCCATCGTCATCCGCTGCCTTGCCCACGAAGTATTTCACGCTGGATGCCGCACACAAGCTGGCACGCTCGTCCAGCCCCCACACGGCGTAGGACTGGCGGACGGAATTCAGGTCAAAATCCAAATAGTAGTTCACCAAATTGCCGTCCAGCACACTCCAATAGCTCATCGTGCCATAGCCGCCGGTCAGACAAAACCGGTTGCACCGGTTTCCCTCCACCTCGGCTCGCCAGAAGCCATCATCCTTGATGTGGCTGGCCGCCGCCTCGGCGGATTTCACCACGCTGGCTCGGACACTTCGGGTGGTCATGTACCGCTCCAGCTCCTTGGAATGACTGGGGCTGTAGAACTGATTGATGTTGAACAGCACCGCGCACAGGGTCACCAGCGCCAGCGCCGACTGCCCCACCTTTTTGTTAGGCAGCCAAGTAAACCCGATGGCACACAGGGTCACCACTGCCAGCAGCACCATGGCCGTTTGGGGTGCCTTCGCCCAGCCGCCGGACAGGTGGATGACCAGCGCCATATATCCGGCAGTGACCGCCGCCAGGACGATCTGCTCCCAGACCTTCAGCTCCACCAGCCGCGGCAGCAGGCAGACCACCACCAGTGCCATGCAGAAGGCAAAGCCATAGCTCCACCGGTTGGTGACATAGCCGAAGCCGTTGAAGATCTTGCCCATCAGCGGCACGCACAGGCACATCACCAGCACCAGCGTCCCCGCCCGCAGAGGCGCCAGCTTCCGCTCCCGCCAGCGCAGGAATAGGAGCACCAGCGCAGTAAATGCGATCCCCGCCAGCCCCAATTTTGTCCAATAATTGCCGCTGGGATCAGAGCTGACAAAACGGGTGACCAGCTTGGTATAATAGCTGGCTTTATAGAACAAGTCAAAGGCACTCTTGCTCACATCGCTGCGGCTGGAGGTGAAGAACCCAGCCACCGAGGGCAGGAAGATGACCAAAGACAGAGCAAAGCCCCACAGGTACAGCCCCACCAGCTGGAGGATCTCCTTGACCATGACCCCGATCTGGGTTTTATGGACAGCAATCTGCCGAATGACCAGGTAAATGGCCATCAAGAGGGTGTTGACAAAGGCATAGTAGTACCCGCCGATCATGGCCAGGAAAATCATCCCCACAAAAGTCCCCCACTTCCGCTGCCGGAGCCAACGCTCACAGCCAGCCAAGATCAGAGGCAGGTAGATGACAAAAAAGGTCATGAAATAAATGTGCTTGGCTGCGGTGAAGATCACAAAGCCGGAACAGGCGTAAAGCACTGCGCCAGTGAGCACCGGCAGCACCTCCCGTTTCTCCACACTGTGGCAGTACACGGTAAACGCCCAAGCCGCCAGTGGGATCTGCATCACCGTCACCGCATTGTACACCAGTTCCATCCACCGATAAGGCGTGACAACGGCCAGCAGGAACAGGGGGTTGATATGAAAGACCGACAGGATGCTGGCACCTTGCCCAATGGCGAAATCCCACTGGGGCAGCACCAGCTGATGGGTGGCCCAAAGGGTCTTGGCCGCCTCCACCACATACCTGCGGGTGTAGTACATAATGGTCAGATACAGGTTCTGGCCGTCCGGTTTCCACACAGTGGAGTAGCCGTTGGCCACAAAGGGGCTGGCAAAGACGGTGATCACCAGCAAAAAGACCACAAAGAACGCACGCCAGTACAGCCCTTTCTCCTGGTTGAGCCGCCGCCCCTCTCGCCGCTGCTGGTGGATCAGATCTCCGGGCAAATGCAGGGTCATTTTCACCGGCCAGACCAGCAGTCTGGTGCTGCCCAGCACCACCGCCACACAGCCCACGACCGTCCGCAGCAGCAGACCATGGGAACCGCCGGCGGACAACCATTTAACACTGACCCCCAGCGCCATCACCGGCGCCAGCCAGAACCAACCGGCGAACCAATTCCGTCCCAGCGCTGTCAACAAGGGCAGACGCCGACGGGGCATGAGCACCAGCAGACAGACCGTCAGCAGCAGCGCAGCAACGTACTGTGCCAGCCGCAGCAATGCAAAGCGCAGGCTGGCATCTGCCAGCGTCCCGTTGAACACTGCCACATATTTTCCCAGTCCATTTCGAGCCAGAAACAACCCTGCCGCCAGCGCCAACAGTCCCGCCAAGGCCAGCAGCTTTCCCTTGCCGTCCACACGGGCTTCCAGTGCGTCCCAATCTAAATTTCCGCCCAGCAGATACAAGGGAAGGAGGAACAAGAGCGCCAGCAGTGCCGGCTGCTTGTCCATCTGAGACAGACAGCTCACCAGGCAGCCCAAGAGCAACGCCCCCCCAGTCACGCCCCACCGGACAGCCGGTCTATTGGCGGACAGCCAGACGCCCAGGGGAATACAGATGGCCAACGCCAAAAACAGCCAGGGCGAACCAGCTTTCGGCCAAAGTGAGAACAGAGGAGCGTTCCGACTGACCGCCTCCATCCAAAAGAGCACCACCGTCTGCCCTGCCCACAGCAGGGCAAAGCCCGCCGCCAGGGTCAGCGCCTGTTTGGGCTGTTCCACTCGGTTCTGAAAGAACCGTCCCAGCCCCAAAAACAGCGCAGGCAGCTGCACAAAGGCGCACACGCCAGTCAGCATCGGATTGCCCTGCCCATGTCCGCTGGTGACTGCCAGCGCTGCTGCGCTGAAAAGCAGGAGCACCAGAAGCAGGTGTTCTCCCCGCCAGCACTCCGGCCGTGGCGTCTCCCGTTGGGTCATTGCTCTCATTTGTGCAGATCCTGTTTGATCTGCGTACTGGAGATCTCCGGTGTACGGGGCAGATAGACCACATCACAATATGGCTTGAGGAAATCGAATTTTCCTTCCCAATCGCTGCCCATAACGAACGTGTCCACGCGGAATTCCTTCACATCAGAGATCTTCTGTTCCCAGTTCTCCTCTGGGATCACCAGATCCACATAGCGCACGGATTCCAGCAGCTGCTTGCGCTGTTCATAGTTGAAATAGCACTTCTTCCGCTTTTGCTCCCAGTTGAACTCATCGGTGGACAGAGCAACAATGAGGTAATCCCCCAGCTCCTTGGCCCGCCGCAGCAGGTTGATGTGTCCATAGTGGAGCAGATCATAGGTACCATATGTGATAACACGTTTCATAAAAATAGCCTCACAATCTGAAAAAAAGTATTTTTTCACATTATAATGACTCATTATACCACGCAACGGGTGGGCTTGCAACGCTTTTCACCCCTTGAGACTGGGGCGCATAGATTGGGATAATTCTCAAAAACAGGAGGCCGATCCCATGAATGAACCTCAGTGGAATCAGGAGGCGGAAACTTTCGCCCGCGTGTGGCAGCGGGTCTCCCCTGACCTGGACGCCAGCCCCATCCAACCTGCCCCCCTGCCCGCTCTGCCCCCTGGCGACCAGCGGACGGAAGTGCTGCGGGAGCTGATCACCGCAGAGACCATCCAGTGGCGGCGCTGCCGCGCCCTGGCACAGCAGACAGGACAGCGAGCGCTGACCCGTCTGGCGGAGAAAAAGCTCCGCCGTGCCAAACAGCTGGCCGCCGTCCTGTTTCTGCGCTGTCAGGTTTGGTATCTGCCCTTGTCCGACCGCCGCCCCGCCAACCATCGTCCCCCCCAACAGCAAATGTCCCGCACGGGCTATTCCGCCCTGTTCCACGGGGCGCAAGCCCTACAGGTACGCTATGAAGGTGCCGCCCGTCAGGCACAGCCGCCGGAGCTGGCTCTGTTCCGCTCGGCGGTGGAGGAGCTGACCCAGGAGCAGCGCGTGCTGCTGGGGCTGCTGAGCCGACACAGCAGGTGAACCGGTCGTTTTCAGTCTGTTCATAATTTTTTTATCCTTCGTTCACCACTTTTCGCCGGATTTTTTGTATTCTAAGTACGCAAGCAAGATTGCATCATAAAACTCCCTCTCTTTTTTCTCTTTCTAAAATGCAAAACGTAAAAGCGCTGTTCCCGTTGGGAACAGCGCTTTCGTCTTTCTCTCACCCCTTGAGCAGGTTGATAATCGCAGATTTCTTATAGCTCAACAGCCCCTCGTCCGTGACCCGCATGGTCTTGACCACCTTATTGGCCACCTCGATGGGGTTCACCTCCCGAAATTTGGGCAGGCTCACCGTCAGTACCATGCCGCTGACCAGCAGAGAGGTCAGGCCGGTGACAGGAATGGCGGGAACGGTCTTGACCACCAGCTTCCCCTCCCGTGCGTGGCACAGGGTCAGCGCTAAGTAACAGCCCAGCTGCTTGCTCACCAGCACCTGGTTGTCCTTATGCCCCACCTCTCGGTTGACCAGGTTGTACTCATAGGCAGCGCCCACCGCCTGAGCCACCGCCTCCGCTTCTTCCGGCTGGAAGGTAAGCTGGATGTCCTTGGCCTCCGCCCCGTCGATAAAGTCGCTGGCGTAGCTCAAGGTGAGCACACGGGTTTTCCAGGACAGGTCGCTCTCCCCTTCTTTCTTCGGCAGATGCAGCTTCTGACTCAACCCCTTCGGATCCATTCCCTGCTTAGCCAGTTCTTCCACCTGCGCCTTCATGGCGCGCATTTCCTGCATTTCTTTGATGACGTCCATTGATGCTTCCCCTTTTCTCTTAATTGTAGTGGTATCTTTCTTTCCGCAGTCACTTTTGAACCAACTGGCACAGCAATTCCACGGTCTTTTCCATCCCCTCCACGGTGATGTGCTCGTAAGGCCCGTGGAAGGCGTAGCCGCCGGTGCCCAGGTTGGGGCAGGGCAGCCCCATGAAGCTCAGCTTTGCGCCATCGGTGCCGCCTCGGATGGGCTCCACCACCGGCGTCAGCCCCACCGCTTCCGCAGCGGCCTTGGCGTGGTCGATGAGCTGGAAGTGCTGCTGGATGATCTCCGCCATATTCTGGTACTGATCCTGGATGCTCCACTCCACCGTACCGGCGCCGTACCGTTCGTTCAGCACCTTGGCCGCATGGAGCACCGTCTCCTTCCGCACCTGGAAGCCGGCGGCACTGTGGTCACGGAGGATATAATGCAGCTCCGCCTGGCTCACATTGCCGGTCATCTGGGTCAGGTGATAGAACCCTTCGTAGCCCTCGGTGTCCCTAGGCGTCTGCGCCGCCGGCAGCATGGCGTTGAACTCCATCGCTGCCAGCAGGGCATTGACCATGGTATTCTTCCCCTCGCCGGGGTGGACGTCCAGGCCGTGGATGGTGATGGTGGCAGAAGCGGCGTTGAAGTTTTCATACTGGATCTCGCCCTCCTTGCCGCCGTCCACCGTGTAGGCATAGGCCGCGCCAAACCGTTCCAGGTCGAACCGGTCAGCTCCTGCGCCAATCTCCTCATCTGGCGTGAACGCGATGCATAGCTTCCCGTGGGGCAGCTCCCGCACCCGTTCCACCATGGTCATGATCTCGGCAATGCCCGCCTTATCGTCCGCCCCCAACAGAGTGTTCCCAGCGGTGGTAATGAGGGTGCGGCCTTTTAGCTCCGCCAAATGGTGGAACTGCTCCGGCGTCAGAGTCTTTCCGCTGTCCCCCAAAGTAACTGCGCCGCCGTCATAATCTCGGATGACCCGAGGTTTGACCCCTTCGGCTGGATAGTCCGCCGTATCCATATGGGCGATGAACCCCAGGGCAGGACGTTCTTCCCTGCCCTCGGTGGCTGCCAAGTGGCCGTACACATAGCAGTGCTCGTCCACCATGGCATCTTCCACGCCCAGCGCCTTCAATTCCTCCACCAGCAGTTTGGCCAGCTCCCACTGTCCCGGTGTGGAAGGACAGGTGACAGCCCCTTCGGCGCTCCGGGTGGGTAGCTTCCCATAGCGCAGCAGCCGAGTGGCCACTGTGTCTGGCACTTTCACGTCATAGATCAGTTCCAGCTCATCGGCACAGCCGTCAAAGGCGTTCTCGTCCACGTTGCACCCCTGGGGCAGATGCACCACCCGCAGGCTGTCGCAGTCGCCAAAGGCATCCGCGCCGATGGATTCCAGGGAGGCAGGCAGGTGCAGTTCCTCCAGCAGGTCGCAGTCCCAAAAAGCGTCATCCTCGATGACCCGCAGCCCTTCCGGAAAGTTGATCTTTTTCAGATTCACGCAGCCGCTGAAGGACTGATTCCCAATGACCTCCAAGCCCTCCGGCAGCACCACTTCCTCCACACCGAACAGGTTCTCGCATAGGCAGTCGGCGATGCGGCGGGTGCCGAGCAGGATTTCGATGCGTTTTACGGCGCAGCAGCCTACTTCCAGAGAGAAGGGGCCTTCTACATCTGGCTCCGTCTCGCCGAACAGGGCGGCACGCTTGACGTGGGGACTGTAGAAACAGCCATCGCCCAGCCGCTTTACAGACTGGGGCACCACCACCTGCTCAAACCGCTTGTTTCGGAACGCTTCTTCTGCGATCTCTGTCACCGGACGACCCTCCACCGTCTCCGGAATGGTCAGCACTGCGTGTTCCTCCCGGCGGCTGCCCAAGAGCTTGGCGCTTCCGTCCGCCAGCGGCTGATACTCCCACTCGCCGTCTCGGCGGATCTCATCCGCCTGTCCTCGAAGGTACTGGGCGTTGACCGCAGCCAAGGCCGGATTGGTGTTCTCACTCACATCCACATCCCACAGGCCGGAGCACTGGGGAAACGCCCCCTCTGCAATCTCCCCCACGTCAGGGCCAATGACCACCCGTTCCAGGTTGTCGCAGCGCTGGAAAGCATCCTGTTCCACGCTCTCCAGGTGTTCCAGACGAATCTCTCGAATGGCGTCACAGGACATGGCCGCCCCCTGGCAGATGACCCGGGTCTGAGGCGGGATGTGTTCCCACCGCAGTTCGGTCAAGTGGCCATCGGTGACCAGGGACAGAATCTCACCCTCGTCATCGCACCGTTCCTCTTTGATCACGGTGTCTCCATCCAGCCAGGTGGTCACGAAGCCCTCCGTGCCAGGATATTCGTAATAGATCTCCTTCAGCAGGCTGCCCTTGCAGCCTGCTTTTACATCGTCTCGGCTCAGAATCTCCGCCAGCATCTCCTGTTTGTCCGCTGGGGTCAGGTCAGCCAGCACTTCTGCCAGACCGTATCCGCTCAATTCTTCCGCCTCCTCCCAGCCGTACCGTGCCTCAATGGTTCCCTTGGGGTCGGCTCTGCAGGCAAAGCGGACACCGGAGGTGTCCGGTTCCACGGCGATGCCAGCGTCCAGCAGCGCCTGAGCCAAGGGTTGATTGTAAAGCCGGATGGTAATGAGATGCCCCGGCAAAGAAGTTGTCTGCGTCATGTGGATTCCTCCCGTTTCGTCGGCTTGCGCCGGATGATTTCCAATGGGTTTATTGTACCACAGCCGGAGCAGGTTGAAAACCATCCCCAGAGGAAATTCCCTTTCGGGGTTTTGGACGCACAAAAAACAGATGAAAATTTTCCTTGTCTTTTTTCTCCCCATTCCCGACCTTTTTGCAGGTTTTCCTGCGTTTTTCCTTGCAAATTGTTTCTGTTTTCATTCTTTTTTCCACAATCTATTGGTACTTTTGCCTACTTACTCCCTTTTCTTTCGCATTCTTTTTTGTTATACTGACCATATTATGTCCTGAGAGAGGGATAAGAAAAAAGGAGTTTTTATATCATGCAAGAGAAAAAGAGCAGCTTTGCAGCTCTGCTGCCCATCGCCATCTTCCTGGTGATCTACATCGGCGGCGGGATCCTGTTCCAGGATTTCTACGCCATGCCCGCCATTGTGGTCTTTTTGATCGCTCTGGCCGTGGCCTTCCTCCAGAATCGCGGCCTCAAGTTCAATGAGAAGATGCACCTGATCGCCGAGGAGCTTTCCGATGACAATATCATCACCATGTGCCTCATCTTCCTCCTGGCCGGTGCCTTCACGGGTGCCGCCACCGCCGCCGGCGGCGTGGATTCCACCGTCAACCTGGGGCTGACCCTCCTGCCTGGCGGTCTGGCCGTGGTGGGTCTGTTCGTCATCGGCTGTTTTATCTCCACCTCCATGGGCACCAGCGTAGGCACCATCTCCGCCTTGGCTCCCATCGCCGTGGGCATCAGTGAAAAGACCGGCTTTGCCATGGCTCTCTGCCTGGGTGCCGTGGTCTCCGGCGCCATGTTCGGTGACAACCTGTCCATGATCTCTGACACCACCATCGCCGCCACCAAGACCCAGGGTTGTGAAATGAAGGACAAGTTCCGCACCAATTTCCTCATCGTCCTCCCCGCAGCCATTATCAACATCGTCATCCTCCTGGTCATCACCATGAACGCCAACTACGCCGTCAGCGGTGACCTGAGCTACAACTTCCTCCAGGTCGTCCCCTACCTGGTCGTCCTCATCGGCGCCCTCATCGGCTTCAACGTCTTTGCCGTCCTGGGCGTGGGCACCATCCTGTCCATTGCAGTGGGGTTGTATACCGGCACCATCCCCGTCAATGAGATCTTCACCAGCATGGGCACTGGCGTCACGAATATGTATGACATCACCGTTATCTCCATCGTGGTCTGCGCCATCAGCGCTCTGATGAAGGCCGGCGGCGGCATCCAGGCCATTCTGGATCTCATCCGCCGTCGGGTCAAGAGCCGCCGCGGTGCCATGCTGGGCATCGGCGTCCTGTGCGCCGGTGTGGACGTGGCCACCGCCAACAACACCATCTCCATCGTTATGACCGGCGAATTGGCGCGAGACATCAGCCAGGAATACGGCATCGACCCCAAGCAGACCGCCTCCCTGCTGGACATCTGTACCTCCGTGGTACAGGGTCTGCTCCCCTACGGGGCGCAGCTGCTCTACGCCTCCGCCGCCACCAAGGAGCAGGTGTCCTCCTTCGCCATCGTGCCCTATTGCTTCTATCCCATGCTCATGGCCGTGTGCGTAGTGGGGTATATCCTGTTCAGCAAAAAGACAAAATAACCGTCCCAACCGAAACCATCCTACCGATGAAAAGCGCCTTCCCTTAGGGGAAGGCGCTTCTTTGTGCCTTGCTGCCACGGGAACGAAATGCCCCCATGTGCCAGATACGGATTTAAAAAACCATCACTTTCCCGTTCCCGGCCACTCATATTCCAGCAGCTGATCTACATGGCTCCGCTTCTCCTCGTCCATCATGTCACAGCGCTTCTTGGCTTTTCTCCCCTCAATGCGGGTGATCGGAGTCATGCCGTCTCGGGTGATCTTATGATCCCGTGGATCGGGATGTCCGTTGACCTGGTTTCCCATGGTGCGCCTCCTTCCTCTGACTGTCCTGACGAATCATTCCTCGTACTGGTACTCCATCATATCTTTCATATACTCGGTGTGCCCACGCTGTGCGTCCTTGCCTGCGCAGCGGCAGACTTCCTCCTGGGGCAGCGGACGTGCCTTCTTCCCCTTGTCCATCCGCTGGCGAGGCGTCTTTTCCTGTCGAGCCATGTCTCCGATCTCCTTTCCCTGTGCCGTGGCACAATGCTGTTTGGCTCAACGAAACAAGTCCATTCAAGCCCTCTTTCGCTGTTCCATTGCTAGGTTGCGCAAAAATGACTGCCGCATACCAGTCAAAGAACGGTAAAAAATTTTTCAAATTTTTATTCTGGTGCAGCAGTTTCATCCAGCTGACTCCAACGAATGGAAAAACGGGCGAACGTCAGGATCATACCTCCTGGCCTTCGCCCGCTTCCGATCATATCCCTTTTTGTTGGGCACCACCCGCGTCACCGGATTCACCCCGTTCCAGCTGCCTCGCTGCTGTGCGTGGTACGCCTTCTGTTCCTTTTTGGAGCGTTTTTCCAGAGGAACAAATTTTTCCGCTCTTGCCATCGGACAGGACTCCTTTCCTGCAACGCAAAACCGCCCAACGAGAGGATGACGATGGGCGGCTGCATTGTTTGATTCTGATTAAAAAGAGAAAAGAGAGAGAGTTTAACACGAGGGAGCCATCAGGGTGGTTTCTCCCTTGGTCTGTTATTATAATACGCCCACCCCACGCTGTGGTGGTGAAGGAATTGCAAACGATTTGTGAATCCTTTGTGAACACCGCCTGCATCTCCGCCGCCATAGTCCATCCGCAGGCCATACCGCTTCCCTCGCATTCTTCAGGGTGTCCTCCCACCTCTGCCAGATACCTCCGCAACTCCTTGGACGAGTGGCCGGAGCAGCTTCCTCCCCTGGGGAGCCTTCCCTTTTCTCAGGTCAGTACATCGGGCAAAATCCGTTTCCGCTGCACCAGTGCCACCAACAGTCCGATGCCCTCGGCCACCGGGAACGCCGCCCAGCACCAGACCTCCGGATTCGGCAGGAGGGTGAACAGCCATGCCAAGGGCAGCGCTGCGAGGAGCTGCCGCACCAGGCAAAGCACCATAGAGGGCACCCCACGCCCCAACGCCTGGAACACCCCCTGATAGGCGATGTTGGCGCCGGCGAACAGATAGCCCAGGGCGATGGTGCGCACCGCACGGGTGCAGAGGGTCAGGGTCTGTTGGGTCAGGGCGAAGATGCCCACGATCTGGCTGGCGCACACTTCCAGCACCACCAGACACACCCCCATGATAACCAGGGTGTCAATCATTCCCCACCGAATGCCCGCTCGCACCCGTTCTTTGTCTCCGCTGCCGTAGTTGAAGGCGATGACGGGGATCATGGCGTTGTTCATGCCGAAGGCCGCGAAAAAGGCAAACTGCTGGATTTTGTAGTAGACCCCGTAAGCCGTCACCGCACTGGCGGACAGGGTGCCGAAGATGACGTTGACGCCGTAAGTCAAAAAGCTGCCCACCGCCTGCATGATGATGGCCGGAAAACCCACGCTGAGGATCTCCTTCATGACCTTCCCCTCCGGAATCAGATAGCGCACCCCCGCCGGCACCTCTCGGTTGCAGGTGTACTGAAAGACCACAAAGAGCACAAAGGACACCATCTGCCCGATGACCGTCGCATAGGCTGCACCAGCCACTCCCAGCTCCGGCGCACCAAAGTAACCGAAGATGAGGATAGGGTCTAAAATGATGTTGGTCACCGCACCGGATACCTGGGCGATGGTGGACAGCACCGCATGACCGGTGGCTTGGAGCAGCTTCTCATAGATGGTAAAGAGCACCTGTCCAAAGGAGTAGACACAGCAGATGGTCAGATAGCTCCCTGCCAGCTCCAGCACCAGCGGGTCACTGGTCTGGGTGAGCAGATAGGGACGCACCCCAAAGAGTCCAAAGAGTAAAAAGAGCACATAGATGCACACCCCCAGGAACAAGCCGTTCCCGGCCACCTGCCCAGCCTTCTCTCGGTCGCCCTGCCCCATACTCCGAGCCAGCAGGGCGTTGACCCCCACGCCGGTGCCCACACCCAGGGCGACGATGAGCATCTGGATGGGAAAGGCCAGGGTCAGGGCGTTCATGGCGTAGTCCCCCATGCCCGTCACCTCTGCCGTGTCCTGCATGGCGCTGACAAAGTAGCTGTCCACAATGTTGTAGCAGGCTTGGATGACCAGGGAACAGATGAGGGGGATGCCCAGAGAACGCAGGAGCTTGGGGATAGGCGTGACCGCCATAGGGCTGGCGCTGTCCGGGTTAGATGTGGGATTTCTCATATTAAAACCTCCAGAATGATGATTTCGGAGACTTTTCAGCGGGAAAGCTGCCACAACCCGTCTGCCGCACAACAAAAAATGCGCAAATCCTCGCTTGGATTTGCGCATTTCTGCTACACAGCACCTGTAGTGTATCAAATTTTTTGTTCCATTGTCAAGTGTTTTTGTTGCCCTTCCATTCTATTCATGATATACTAGAACTATCCAAAAAAGAAACTCCCATCCAACCGCAGAACAGGAGGTATCCCATGAAACGACCCTATTTCAAATTCATCCTAGGCGCCGTCCTCTGGCTCAGCGCCACCATCATCCTGGCCGCCCTCATGATCTCCGCCGCCACGGTGTCCACCACGCTCACCAGCTTTCCCACTGACTCCACCCCCTTTCTAGAAGCACTCTGGGGCACACCCTATGCCAATGAGAGTACCCAGGGGCATTTGGGCGCCCTGGTCTTTTGGTTCTTTATCTTCGCCCAGTACATCGCCGCCATCGGCCTTTTCGTCTCCGCCACCCGTGACAGCAAAAAGGATAAAACGGACACACCGGAACAACCATAACTCACACAGCAAACGCCGTCAAGCTCCTCGCTTGACGGCGTTTTTTGACTTCACTCAGTGCTGTGCTGCGGCCTGAGCGGCCAGCTGCTTTTTAAAAATCTTCCGAAAACACCATCGGGTCGCAGGCCCCGCGGCGAACAACTGCCACAGCAGCGCCATGGGGAAGTTCCGCCGGATGGTGTCGAACCAGTTGGCGATAAACTGTCCATCCACCCCAGTGAAGATGACCGTTGCCACCAAGCTCATGGTGGGGCACATGATGAGGACGGTGCAGCTGGAGATCATGATGGTGATGAAGAACGGATTGTCCTGCCCCGGCGTCACATGGCGGAAGGCCAGAGAGCGCCCCACTCGGTTGCCGAAAAGGGTGGAAAAGACAAACACGAACACGCACATAAACGCAGCCTCTTTCAGCGCCAGCCAGAACACCTTGTTCTCCATCCCGCCCACCTTGGCGGCCACGTTATACAGCTCCATGCCATAGGCCATAAAGACCGACATCAAGATCCCGAACACAACTCCCTGTCCTTTGGTTTGCGGCATCACAAACGCCTCCTTTTTCATTCTGAATCCCTCTGCGGAGCAACAAAAAAAGCCTGTAATGCTCCGGCAGAATGACCGAATGACACTACACGCTTTCCGTTTTTCACAGAACGAACGCCCCGCGATGGATTTGATTTGACCGTAGTATAACAAATCCTGGCGACCGTTGTCAAGGCTCAGATTTTTTGCATTCCACCGGTTCTGTGCTATAATGACAGCAAAGAAACGCTTTCAGTCAAGGAGGCAATCCTATGAACAACAACCATTCCGGCGACCGTTATCTCCGCTCTCTCGGCCTGCGCCCCGTCCAGGACAGCGATGCCCTCGCCGCCCAGCTCCGACAGGCCGTGGGCGATGCCCAAGCGGAAGCGGCTCTGTCCGCCCTCTATACCCGCCGCACCCAACAGGAGACTGCCACCAGCGGCCTAGACCGCCAGGAGACAGCAGCCTTTTACGACAGGAAGAACCAACACCCCCAAGCCAGCCTCATCCTCTCTGCCGCCCACGACTGGGATCTACTCTGCCAGACCTGCCAGTGGGTCACCCAGCATCCGGACGCCTTCGGCGCCACCATCCTGGATGTCGGCTGTGACTGCGGCCTGCTCTCCTGCTTCTTGGCACAGACCTTCCCCCACTCCCGCATCACCTCCATCGACCGCAGCGCCAACGGCATCCACGCCGCCCAGCAGCTGGCGGAGCGGCTGGGGCTAACCAACATCACCTTCCTCCACACCGACCTGGAAACCCTGCCGCCCATGGAATTTGACACGGTCTTCTCCTCCCGAACAGTCCAGGAGAACTACGACCCCCTGTTGGAGAACGCCCGCTTCCTCCCCCTCACCCACCAAGGACGCATCTGCGCCCAGGTGTTCCAGCGCTACACCAGCCTTCTGTGCCAGTTCGTCAAACCCGGCGGCACCTTTGTCACCGTAGAGCGGATGGAACGGGATCGGGTTTTTCTGGGCTACTGCCTGGCGCTGCACAGCCAGGGGCTGGACTTGATTCCAGAGAGCCACCAGGAGCTGCACTGCCAAGAAGGCAACCACACCACCACCCTGCAAGCGTTCTGCGGCGTGAAAGAGGGACGCACCACTCCCACCGATGCAGAGGACTTCTTCATCGCCACCTTCCAGGACGCCCTCACCTGGCAGCCCCGCCACTTGGACGTGGAGGGCGAGCTGATCTTGGAGCTGTGCGCCCAAGAGCTGATCCGCGGCCACTTCCTCCACAACCCCCAGGGGGCACGGGTGGGCAAGCTGGCCATCTACACCTCCAAGTTCGACCCAGAGGAGCTGTTCTACTACCAGGGCATCCTGGGGCAACCCGTGCAGGTTCATCGGCTCAGCCGAGGGGAGCTGTCGGACGTGCTCGCCCTGCTGGAGACCGACCTTGCCACCCTCACCGCCAGCACCCTTTCCGCGCACCCGTTCTCCTTTCAGGACGGAGTGGAATTGCTGCTGGAGGAAATGGAGGAAGATTGAACGGTTTTCTTGCCAATGGCACAGAGGTATAGGGAGCATTTTCATGGGCTTTCGCGCTAATTTGTCCTTTTTTAACTGGGATAGATTGACACGTTATACTTTCTATGGTATAGTCGTCAATAGAAGGGTATGCACATACTCCGTAAAATCGCAAGTATAGGTTATCAAGTACGTTCTATCAGTGATGTAGTCTTATATCGGGCGCTAAAATTTTAAAGTCAGGAGGAACTCGTTATGCTGCGAAAACATCTCCCGAAACTCATCGGCGTTGTGATTCTGCTCTTCCTTTTTTCTGTCCTGCTGATTCCCGATTTGGCGCTTCGCACGGCAGTGTTCTGGTGTTCGCCAGTCAAAGCATTTACCATGGAATACGAAGAAGATGTCGAATACGAGAAACGGGAAGGATTCGATGAAGACACCAAGTTGTATCGCATCACGAAAAATATCCCTCACGACGAGGACACAGATACTGACTTTGTTATCTGGAAGGTCAGCCGTTGGGGACCATTTTACATCGGAGATTATTACGGCTGGTGACTATAGTCCCTGCTTCCAAAGGAGGAACGCTTCCCATGAAATTGAAGCGAAACATCATCCCGAAATACATCGGCATTGCGCTCCTCATTCTCACCTGTCTGATTTTCACAGTTCCCGAGCTTATGCTCCGTGCGGCAGTCTTTTGTGCTGCCCCTAGCTATGCCTTCTCAGTGGAATTTGAGGAGGCCAAAGAGATTGAGGTGTTAGATCAGGTAGACGAACATACAAAGATCTACAAGATCATCAAAAATGCTCCGCCAGACGCCAATTCCGAAGGCAATCTGGTCAATTGGGCGCTCCATAGCTATGGCCCGTTTCATGTTGCTTACTATTACGGCTGGTGATTGCTGTCCCTGCTCCCAAAGGAGGAACGCTCCCCATGAAATTGAAGCGAAACATCATCCCGAAATACATCGGCATTGCGCTCCTGATTCTCCTCTGCCTGATCTTTCTGATTCCGGACTTGTCTCTGCGTGCGTATGTGTTTCTCATCTCTCCGAAAAGCGCCCTCACCATGGAGTATGTGGAGGACAAGGAGGCTTGGGATTTGGCAGACGAGCCGAAAGACAATATGACGATCTACCGTATCACAAAGAATATCCCTCATGCAGAGGAAACGGACCTTGACCTGGTTCTGTGGCAGGTCAGACGTTATGGCCCGTTCTACGTTACTGGCCGTTACTGGGAGTGCTGATTCTACCATGAAGGGACGGTTCTGCCGAACCGCAAATCAATACAATCCATTTTACGCCGCCTGGGACGCCTTGTCCTTGGCGGCGTTTTCTATGGCCGGGGCATATTTTCCTTGCGTCTCGATGGAATTTACGGTACACTGAGACCGGAGAGAATGCAATCTCCTTCCAAAAAAAGAAAGTTAAGAAAGAGGGTTTTCCATGCATCCATTATTTAAGGCGGTCAATGCGGTCTGTGATAAACTCCAAGTGGTCTCTAACCTGTTTTGGGATTTTCCGACCAACTTTGACTGGTACGCTAACATCCCCATCCTGGGGAACTTCAGCCTGGCCATCATCCTTTTGATCGGCTCCGGCATCTTCTTCACCTGCCAACTGCGCTTCATCCAGGTGCGGAAATTCAAGTACGGCCTCCACGTCCTCAAGACCCAGAAGGCCAAGACGGGCATCTCCCCCCTGGCCTCCTTCCTGCTCTCTACTGCGATGCGGGTAGGGCCGGGCAACATCCTGGGCGTCACCGGCGCCATCAGCATCGGCGGCCCCGGCGCTCTGTTCTGGATGTGGTTCTCCGCCTTCTTTGGCATGGCCACCGCCTTCACCGAATCCACCCTGTCCCAGATCTTTAAGGAGAAAAAGGACGATGAGTACATCGGCGGTCTCCCCTTCTACGGCAGCCGTCTGCTGAAGGGCGCTGCATGGGTAGGTGTGGCCCTGTCCCTGCTCTACATCCTCTACGCCCTCCTCTGCCTGCCGGCACAAGGCTTCAACACCATCTCCGCCGTAGTCTCCATGGCATCCATCCTCACCGGCACTGAGATCGCCGCAGGTGCTCCCATCTACTGGATCACCTTCGCCATTCTCATCGTTCTGGTGGCCTTCGTAGCCTTCGGCGGCACCAAAAAGGTGGCCAAGGTCACCGATGTCATCGTGCCCATCATGGCCGTTGTCTACGTCCTCACCGTCCTGGTGCTCATCGTCCTGAACATCACCCGCATCCCCTGGTTCTTCTACGCCGTCTTCACCCAGGCCTTCCGTCCGGAAGCCGTCTTTGGCGGCGCTTTCGGCATCGCCCTGGTTCAGGGTGTCAAGCGTGGTCTGATGTCCAACGAAGCCGGTCAGGGCACCATCACCATGCCCGCCGCTGCTTCCGATGCCAAGCATCCCTGTGACCAGGGCTGCGTCCAGGCTCTGGGCGTGTTCCTGGACACCATCGTTATCTGCACCCTCACCGGATTTGTGGTCATCATGGGTCGCGTCTGGCTCACCGATGCCGCTGACGCCTGGTTCAAGCTGGACAAGCTGCCCAAGTTCCTGGCCTCCTGCGCTGAGCTGACCCCAGGTACCGCCCTGAACGGTGCTGTCACCTTCCTGGTGACCCTGTGCTTCGGCCTGTTCGCCTTCACCTGCCTGGTGGGCTTCCTGTCCTTCAGCGAGATCTGCGCCAACCGCATCTCCCGCAGCCGCGCCTGGATCACCGTCGTCCACCTGCTCTGCCTGGTGGTCATCGCCTTCGGTGTCGTCACCAGCATCGCCGGTCTGGATCTGGGCTCCCTGTGGAATATGTCCGACTTCGCCAACATCGTCATCGCCTATTGCAACATCCCCCTGCTTTACATCGGCTTCAAGTACGTCAAGCGTGCCACCCGTCACTTCGACCTGGGTGACGGCACCCCCTTCACCTCCGACGTGGTGGGCATCGACGTGCCCCTATGGGACGAGAAGGCAAAGGAAGAAAAGTAACCAACCGAACACTGAACTGCCCCAATTTATACGGACAGCACAAAAAGCCCCTATGTAGGGAATATTAAATTTTAAGTGGAGTGGCGCAGCGTTAGCGGCGCCACTCCAGTTCTATTCTGGATGCGCTCGTGGTTATAAAAGTAAATATATCTGTCGATCAAATTATCTGCTTCCCTGAATGTATTTGGTTTGTGCCGATAGAGACATTCTGTTTTCAGAATAGAAAAGAAATTTTCTGCCATTGCGTTGTCGTAAGGATTTCCTTTCCTTGACATCGAAGGCGTTATGCCGTAAAAAGGAGCACAACATAAAAGACGAACCCTTTGTGGTCACCAACACCATCCCAGTGCAGGCGTTTTGCCAGCTGTGCACGGCCGTCCACTTTCAGCTGCTGACAGAACCCCAGGCGAAACAGGTCTTGGCCCACACCACCGCCGTCATCGCCATCCGCCACGGAGACCGCTATGCAGGCATCACCCGCATCCTCTTTGACTACGGCACCGACGCCTACCTCACTGACGTGATCGTCCATCCAGACTACCAGGGTCAAGGCATCGGCGGCCTGCTGATCAAAAATGCCCTGGCCTACCTGCAAACCCACGTCCAGCCGGGTGTAAAAATCGCGTGCAGCCTCTACGCCAATCCCGGAAAGGAACCGTTCTATGCAGCCTACGGCTTCCAGCCCCTGCCCAACGCCCAATACGGACACGGGATGCTGCTGGAACTGACCTAACGCCAAAACGCCCTACAGCCGAAAAGCTGTAGGGCGTTGTTCGTTTTCAAGGCAGGTCAAACTCCCGCTCGATGACCCCGCGGATCATCTCATAGGTGTCCTCGTCACTGTCCAGCTCGCCGCTGTCCATCATCCACGCCGCTCCATAGATGGCGGCACGAACCACAAAGAGCTTCCGGTGCCGATCCTCCTCCGGCATCCCCACTTCACGGCAATACCGGCGTACGAGCCGCATAGTGGAGGCGCTGAGGCTGGATTTCTCCCGAATCTGCGCCGGATTCAGAGACTCATCCCGAAGCATCAGGATGGCACGGTAGTGGGGATTCTCCTGCAAGAAACGGATGTAGGCCAAGCTGATGGCCACCAGCCGTTCCCTGGTGTCGTTGGGCACCTGGCTCAGAATCTCATGCTCCACCTCATGCCACTGCTGGTTGATGTAATGGAGGATGGCCAGGATATAGTCATTTTTGTTCTTAAAATGCTTGTAGGGCGCCGAGCAGGACACACCGCAGCTGGCGGCGATCCGTCGGACGGAAAAATTCTGTACCCCGTGAAGCCGTACCTCCTGGATACCAGCCAGCAGCAGCTCCACCTTGGTCTTGGAATGGGCAGGCATTTTACTCCACCGCAATCAGATAGGCATACACAGGCTGACCGCCGGGCACCAACGCCAAATCCACATCCTCGCCCAGCAGTTCTGCCAGCAGCTTTTGAGTCTCCTCTGCCTCTGCATCGGACACTTCCTCTCCGTAGAACACCGTCACACAGGCCATTCCCTGCTCCTGTGCCAGCAGCTGGCGCAGGCAGTCTGCTCGGGTATCCGCCACTACCGTGACCTTATTTTCTGCCAGACCTAAGATCTGCCCTTTCTTCATCTGCTTCCCGTTGTACTCCGCATCCCGAACCGCATAGGTCACCGCCAGAGAGTGGACAGCCTGGGAAGCCTCCAGCATAGCCGCCTGATTTTCCTCCGGCGCTGCTCCGGGTTCATAGGCGTACATAGCGCTGACCCCCTGCTGGATGGTCTTGGTGGGCACCACGAACACGTTGATACCCTCATCCGCAGCCAGTTCTGCCGCCTGCTGGGCGGCCAGGATGATGTTGCCGTTATTGGGCAGCACGAACACCGTCTCGCCGCCGGACTTGCGCACGGCATCCAGGACGGTCTGGGTGCTGGGGTTCATAGTCTGACCGCCGGTGATGATCTCCGCCACCCCCATGTCCTGGAACACAGCGCTGATGCCGTCTCCGTTGGCCACGGCCACAATGGCTTCCCCTACCCGCTTCTGTGTGGGTTTTTCCGCCGCCGGCGCACCAGCAGCATCTGCCAACTGGGAATGTTGGATGCGCATATTCTCCACCTTCACGGTGACCAGGTCGCCGTACCGCTGGGCTTCGTTGATGACCAGGCCGGGATGCTCCGTGTGAACGTGGAGCTTGATGAGATTGTCATCGTCCACAAACACGGCACTGTCCCCAGCCCCTTCGATGAACTGGTGCAGGGCGCCCACCTTGCCTTCGCCCTTGTAATCTGCGCTCTTTTCCACGATGCACTCAGTACAGTACGGATAGGTGATCTCCGCCTGAGACAGAGCGGCAGCAGCAGGCTGGCTGTTGGTGACAGGGTTCTGCTCCGGCGCCGGAACAAACCCGCCTTTGAGCACTTCGTTCATGGCATTCAGAATCCCCAAAAAGCCGTAGCCGCCAGCGTCCACTACGCCGGCCTCCTTCAGCTTGGGCAGCTGTTCCGGCGTCTTGTCCAAAGCAGCGTCAGCAGCGGTGATGGCAGCCACGAACAACGTCTCAAAATCCCCCTCTGGGTCGATCTCCACCAACTGCGCAGCACATTCGGATGCCGCCCGCATAACAGACAGGATGGTGCCTTCGGTGGGGTTCATGACCGCCTGATAAGCGCCCTTGACGCCAGCATCCATGGCCTGGGCGAAGTCCGCAATGGTGGCGGTCTCCTGCTCCTTCAGGGCACGCGCTACCCCACGGAAAAAGACGGAGAGGATAACGCCGGAATTGCCGCGGGCACAGCGCAGCATATTCTCTGCCGCCCCGCTGGCGCAGGCACCCAGCGTCATAGCCGGATCAAACCGGAAGTGATAGACCCCGCTCATGGTCATGGTCATATTCGAACCGGTATCCCCATCGGGCACCGGAAACACGTTCATATTGTTGATGGTCTCGCAGTTGGTGGCCAGGAGATTGGCTCCGCTGCACAACATCTTATAATAAGTTTCAGCCGTTAAGGTTTTCATTTGAGGCAAGCCCTTCCTTTCTTCGTCCAACGATCGCTCCACGGGATGGCGCACATTCAGCCTGGCATAGCCAGGCTGAACCGTGGGTTGTAAGTTCAGAGCACTGCGGCTCTGGGAATGTTTCAGCGTTCCTTGCCCACAAAGAACAGGGCAACAGTGCCAGGACCGGCGTGAGCGCCGATGACGGGGCCGATATAGTTGATCAGGCTCTTGCTGCCGAAGCGCTCGTGAATCATCTCCGCCACCTTATGGGCATCATCATAGCAGTCTGCGTGAGCGATGAACACGGTCTGCTTTTCCGGCTCGATGGCCTGTTCGCCCATCTTGTCCACCAGGGCACGGAGGGCAGCCGCTCTGCCCCGAGCCTTGGAGACGGCAGCCAGCTTGCCTTCGTTATCCATATTCATGACCGGCTTGATGTTGAGCATAGTGCCCAGACGAGCAGTGGTGCCGCCGATACGGCCGCCCCGCTTCAGGTGCTGCAGGTCATCAACGGTATACCAGTGGCAGATATGGAGCTTCTGCGCCTCCACAAAGTCCCGCACCTCATGCATAGACTTGCCGCCGGCCTTTTCCAGGGCAGCCAGGTAGACCAGCAGCCCCTGCCCCATGCAGGCACAGAGGGTGTCCACTGCGATCAGCTCAAACTCCGGATACTCCTCCTGCAGCTCCCGTGCCGCCATAGCGCCTGCGTTGAAGGTGCCGCTCAAGCCGGAGGAGAAGCCCAGATAGAGCACGTCGTGTCCGGCGATCAGCTCCGCCTCCATCACCGTGCGGAACAGGGACATATTGACAGCACTGGTAGTGGCCTGTTTGCCCGACCGCAGCTGGGCATAATATTCTTCAAAGCCAATGGCGCGGCCGTCAGGATAGTTGAAATAAGTCTTGCCATCCAGGTTCACTGCCAGGGGAACCACACGGATGCCCATCTTCTCCAACAGGGGAGCGGGCAGGTCACAAGAGGAATCGGTAACAATAGTATAATATCTCATGCTCAAAACTCCTTATGGCGGAAGCGGTTTCCGCTAAGTTATCAGTGATTACTTTTTAAATCCTTCTTAGAGTAGCAGACCGGAACCAGTTTGTCAATACTTTCCGAGCGCAGGGCAAGAAGCTCTTTTCAACCGGCGGAAAACGTGGTAAAGTACCAGTAGAAATGGGTTTCCCCCTTTCTACGTCATTGGAGAGGGGATAGACGGAAGACTTCCGCCCAGATCCCCGCTTTGACGCAGACTATATAGAGAATTGGAGGTTCCCCTATGAACTACCCCCGCACCCTGCTGGCGCTCTCCTTGGCCAGCGCCCTGCTCCTCTCCGGCTGCGGCGCCGGCAGCGCATCTGCGCCTCTTCCTTCCTCGGGTCGGAACCGCGGTTCCAGTTCACCGTTCCGTAAACCACGCCGAAAAGCGTGATTCCGACGCACCCCGCCAGAGCGGCGACAATCTGAAAATCCCCTAATCCGAACATATCCGTTCCACCGAAGAATTTATATTAGAAAGAACAAGCGGACGAGTTTTCGCACTCGCCCGCTCTCATATCGACAATACGGCTCCGGGAGCCGGGAATTACGCCTTGTCGAAGTTGCCGGTGCGGATGCAGCGCACACACATCTTGACGGTCTTGACCGTTCCGCCGGCATTGATTTTGACGTTCTGGAGGTTCGCTTCGAAGGTACGCTTCACGTTCTTGACCACGTGCATACCGATGCCGCCGGCTTTCTTGGCCAGACCCTTGCGGGTAATGCAGCCGCCGTTGGCCTTGGTCTTCCCGCACATTTCGCAGACTTTGCTCATTTTGTTCCTCATTTCCCCGGCGCATCCGAACAACGGCCGGCCGGCTTCTATCGTTAAACCAAACTTATTTCAATAAAAATGGTGGGTTGACCGGGACTCGAACCCGGGACCACCGCCTTAAAAGGGCGATGCTCTACCGACTGAGCTATCAACCCACCGGAAAATAACCGATGGCAACAGCTTCTTAAGATACCGCGTCTTTCTGTTTTTTCAAATGTTTTTTCGGATTTTTTCCAAAAAATTTGCCCGTGCCGCACTCCGGCTGAACTTTTCCGCCGCTCCGGCTTGATTTCCGCCGGAACCGGTGTATAGTGAGTACCAGAAGGCAGGTCATACTCGGAATAGTATCAGCATCGGGCTCTCTTTTGAGCTTATTGTACACGGTAAACACGAGTGAATACAACCTGCCTTCTTTTTCATCGTCTTTCCGGATCTCCCGCTTGCGCCGGCCATCCATTCCGCCCTTGATTTTCCCGGAAAACCGTATATAGTGAATACCAGAAGGCGGGTCATACTCGGAATAGTATCAGCATCGGGCTCTCTTTTGAGCTTATCGCACACTGCAAATCGAGTGAATACAACCCGCCTTCTTTTTATTCCGGAGATTTCGAAACGGCATTCCCGACGGCGGCGCTTCCGGCAACAGCCGCAGGGGAGCCCG
>ERZ827150.1895-NODE-1895-length-24578-cov-12.979611_pt1 | contig 24578 bp, 15 predicted proteins | sample MGYA00519779_ERZ827150 | MGnify/ENA primary metagenome ERZ827150 (study PRJEB31778, sample SAMEA3449267) | human gut metagenome | biome: human gut; feature: human-associated habitat; material: faeces | place: United Kingdom | collected 2010/2012 ...
AGACACCTGAACTGTGAACTGTTCAGTTTTCTTCTTATCAAAATTATCCACCCGCAGGGTGTCATCGTTGTATGTGGTGAACTCTTTGTAGGGAACCCCGTGCATAAGGAGGTTCATACGGAGAAGATTGTAAGTGCTACCATTCAGCTCCTGGGCATAGTAATGGCCCACTTTCTGTTTCCCCAAGTGCTTCTTAACCTCCAGCAGCAAAGACGCAGAACCCGCACAAGGGTCGCAGGCAGACGCGATTTCATCCAGCCCCACAGTTGCCAGCCGAGCTACCAATGTAGATGCACACGTGGGGGTGAAGTATTCTCCCCCTTTCTTCCCAGCGTCATCGGCAAAGAGAGCAATGAGGTACATATAGGCAGTACCCAAAACATCAATCTCGGCCTCAGTGACGCCGAAGGGAATATCGTTGACACGCAACATGACCTTAGAGATAAGCTCAGTGCGCCCAGAAACCTCACGGCCCAAGTCTTTATCTTGGAGGTTCATGTCGTCAAACAACTTATAGAAGGCAGCTTCAGAATCCTGGCCTACGGTACTGCCCACCAGAGCGTTGATAGCTTTCTCAAAGTCCTCGATACTGAACTGACCTGCCTTGATGGAGTCAATGAGAGCCCCCCACAGATTTTTCGGTTCCATGATATATCCCAGGTGCTCCAAAGACCACTCCTTTACGGTCTCTGTGTAATCCGGGTCAGCAAGTGCCTCCTGGTAGGAAATACCATCATTCTTCAAGAGGTCATCCATATAGTTCTCAGTATGCTCTGATAGATAGCGATAGAAGATGACACCCAGAATGTAATTCTGAAACTTTGCAGCGTTCATATTGCCCCGGAGGTCATTAGCGATGGCCCAGAGCCGTTTCGCCAATTCCTGAGATTGCTTTGTTTCATTGGCAACCATAGATTACACTCCTTCGGCGGTGAATTTATCGTACATATCAGATACGAAAAACAGAATATCGTTAATGAGCTTGGTCAATTTCAAAAGGCCCAGTTTCAAACTGCTAAGTCGTTGACGAATGCTCTCTTTCGTGACAGATTTCTCGTCACAGAAATACTTATGGAGAATTTCAGATACGATTTCAGGCTCGATACCATGAACTTGGGCGAACTCTTCCACAGCGGACTGAAGCCGTTCATGCTCATATTCACTGTAGGCCTCGAAGATGTCGGCGTTCGGGTCGAGGTCGAAGAACCGGGCGGTAATAAAGTCCTTCATAATGTCACTCTTATAGCGGAGCTTTTCGTTATCAGACCGTTCGATTTCTCGGAGGATAAGGTCGATAGATTTCTCCATTGCGGCCTTGTCATTCCGGTTGATGTCTTTTAAGAGATTAAGGATATAAACCACGTTTATCTTGTCGGTACGGATAAGCTCGATATTAAAGTCGATATCTGCCAGCGTCGTCACCGAGCCTTGGCGACGTTTCCGCTCAATGTCGTCATAGTAGGACAGATACCAACTCTTATAGTCGCTGAACGTGGCCTCATCCATGAAAACGTCCAAGTCATCCCAGTTGAATTTGGAGAAAGTTTTGAGTGTATTTAGCGTCTTGGATAATTGCCGGAATGCCAAAATAAACGCCCGTATATCGTTTTCACTCTGCAAATATCCAGCATCATCCGGGGTCTCCGCTACCGCTTGAACTTTTTCCGTCCACTTACGGTACTCAGCGACGTAGTAATCATAGCTTTCCAATAAATAATCATTAGGGTTCCCATCACCGGAATACAGCCGCAAAGCCTCGTCCTGAGCCTTTTTAATATTGCGGTAAGTAACGACTTGTCCGAACTGTTTCGTGAGCTTGGAGACTCGGTTCGTGCGGCTATACGCCTGCAGAAGATTATGCCATACCAGCGTTTTATCCAAAATAAGGGTGTTGGTAGCTTTACTGTCAAACCCGGTTAGGAACATATCAACTACCAAGAGAAGGTCAATTTGCGGCAATTCCTTCTGTTTCATCCGTTTGGCGATATCTTTGCGATAGGCGTCAAGAGTATCCAAGTCGTAGTTTGTACCGAACATGTCGCCGTAGTCTTTCATACACTCTTTGAGTTCGTCGCCGGAATATTCATTGGCCCCCTCATCCATATCTTCATTGGGGCGATATGTAAAAATGGCGGCGATTTTATACCCCTTGGGATTGTGGGTCTTCATATAGCGGTAATACCGCATCAGCGTTTGGATTTTGTCTGTAGCAAAGATGGCTGTATATACATCTTTCCCGGCAGGGTGCGTATGTCGTTCCAGGTGCGTCAGTATATCCTCCGCCACACCAGTAATCCGCTGGTCATCGTGGTAGGCATCGGAAATATCGATGTTGTGCCGCTTGCAATACTCAGGGTCATCTAACTGCGTGGGGTCTATCCCAGGGGTAGCAACATGAAGAACATTTATAGTTCTCATGTATTCAACGGAGAAACGTAGCACATTCCCGTCAGCAATGGCCTCTTTAATCATGTATCTGTGGATGCAGGAATCCAGTTTCCCAGCATTAAAGATGTCTGCGGTTGTTCGCCCATCTGCGCTCCTATTTTCTGCAAAAATGGGAGTTCCCGTAAAGCCAATATAGTTGGCTGCTTGGAAGTGTCCCTGAATACTGCTGTGCATCTTTCCAAATTGACTGCGGTGACATTCATCAATGATAAACACACACCGTTTATCCCGCAGGGGAGCCATCTTTTCTTCATATTTGGGGTTGCGAAGTGCTGCGGCCATCTTCTGAATGGTGGTCACAACAAGAGTCTTGCTGGAATCACCCAAAGCCCGAACCAGCGTAGCTGTGCTGTCGGTATTGTCCACGCACCCATACTCAAAGGAGTTGTATTCGTCTACGGTCTGGTCATCGAGGTCCTTGCGGTCAATAAGAAAGAACACCTTGTCGATACGGCGGTCATCCCGCAGCAAAGCTGCTAATTTATAAGAGGTCAGCGTCTTTCCGGAGCCAGTAGTATGGAAGACATAGCCGTTCATATTGCTCCCAAAGATGCGTTCCATTGCCTTTTTAACGGCATAGATTTGATAGGGGCGCATGACCATCAAGACCGGTTCAGACTGCTTGATAACAAAGTAACGAGTAAGCAGTTCGGTGACATTGAACTTTGTGAGAAAATCCTGTGTGAAGTCAATGAGCCTGTTGATTCGCTTATTCTCCTCGTCAGTCCAATAGAAGACCAAGGATTTAAGGATGCTTTGGTCAGTCGCACCATCCTCGGTACGTTCATTCATGTTGGCAAAATACTTTGTTTGTGTTGAGTTGGAGACAACAAAGACCTGAATATAGCGGAACAGTCCCCGGAAAGAGAAGCGGCGATAGCGGTTGATTTGATTGATAGCTTCGTTGATTTCGACGCCTGGGCGCTTCAGTTCCACTTGGACAAGCGGCAGTCCGTTGATAAGTATGGTCACATCATAGCGACTTTTGTAAAGCACATCGTCCTTGTGGGACTTATCCATGGTGACTTGATGTGTCACCTGATAGGTGTTCCGGGTTTCATCGTCTGTGAGAAAGCTCAAGTAGACCGTCTTACCGTTGTCCAGGTCGAGGACCCATTGCTCTCGAAGAATTTTGGCGGACTCATAAATCGTGTGATTCTCCAGCCTGAGAAGAACTCGGGCGAACTCGGCGTCGGTAAGTTCTGCGGTGCCCTTCGCTTCCATCAAATTTTCAGCATTGACTTTGCAAAGCTGTGTTCTGAAGTTATTCACAATGTCATTGTAGTTCGACATAGGGATGAAGTCATATCCCATTTCTCCCAGTTTTTCAATAAAAATGGATTCTACTTCATATTCAGAGGCTACCTTTGCCATATTGCTCAACTCCTCAAAAATTTAATGCCAAACCTTTGTACCTAAAGAAGATATTGGTTCAAAGTCAATAGAAAACCACCAAAAATCGAAAAGTATCTAAAAATATTGTAGCATAGAAAAAAGTGATTTGCAAGCGCAAACCACCTTTTCGTGTATAAGGTTATTTTGTGACCACTATTTTCTAAATAGAAAACCACCAATTTTTCTATAAACCCAAAATAAAATGCGCGTTCAGAAGAATACAGAAACCCAAGGATCCCCCGGCCAAGTCGAGCGGAAGTAACTGCCGCTGTCTTTCCATAGAGCGGGAGGGGTTTGCCGGCCCCTCCCGCCGACCTCATAACGGCAAATATTCCAAGGAGAGAAGATCGTGAGATACAAAGAAACGATAAAACGAGGGATATCCCTGCTGCTGGTGCTGGTGCTGGCGGTCAGCCTGATCGTCCCGGCGGCCGCGGTGGATGGCGGCCGCGGCGCGGAGATGGTCGCCGCATTTGACAAGACCAGCTACAGTGCCGGAGAGATCGTCACCGTGACCTTTATGGTATACGGCGCGGATTTTGACGCGGCGGGCTTTCATGTGACGTACGACCAGAGCAGCCTGAAATATCAGAGCGTACAGGCCGGTTCTGGTTTCACCATGCCTGTATGCAAGGCACAGGAAAGTGCACTGGAGCTGATGGTGGAAAGCGATTCCGTTCAGCAGCCTGCCAGCAGCGGCACCGTTATTGCAAAGGTAACGTTTGACGCTGTGACTGGCGGGGCGAAAACGCTGACATTTACCAGCGGCAGTGCCGCTTATCTGGAGCGGAAAAACGCCGTGGGCTATAACGGCTATCAGGCGCTGAATGTGACCGCTGGCGTAGCGGTTGACGCAGCAGCGGATGCGGCGCTGCGTCAAGCCAAGGCCGACGCGGTGGCGCAGCTGGAAACCGATATCAACGGCAAGCTGGAGGCCGGTGTGACGGTGGCCCAGCGGGAGCTGCTGCTGCGGTGCCTGCAAAGCGGACGCGCGGCCATCCACAACGCCGCGACTCAGGAGGCAGTAAAGGAGGCTTTGGACGACGCTTTGGCGCAGGCGGCGGAGATCGCGGCAGAGACCACGCTGGAATTCCCGAAGCTGACGGCGCTGTATGACGCGGAGAATAACGACAGCACTACGATCGGCAGTATGTATCCGTCGTTCTCACCGGATGCGACGGCGTATTTTCTCTACAACAGCCGCCCCATCAACGGTATTCCGCGGAGCTTCAAGGGGGCGACGACATCCGGCGTGACGGTCGTATTCAACGGAGATGAAGTCTCCGTGGCAGTGGACGGTACGTTTGCGTTTGCCGTACCATTTCAGGCAATGGAAAACTGCAATACGCTGGTGCTGACGGACGAAAACACAGGATTAAGCACCACCTACGCTTTCTATAGCTTCGGCTATGGCGTCAGCGGCGGCTTCAGCAACGTCAAGGTATATGACGAGGAAGGCAACGCACCCGGTGATAAAATTCAGGAGGCCAGTCTCAGCGGTTCCATTACGCGGTTCAGCTCCAATATTGACAAGGTACGCATTGGCTTCGACGGCAGCGCGGCGGCCAATGAGGAGCGTTTAGTGGAATTGGTGGACGGAAATGGCCGGGTGCTCCAATCTTTTATCTCCGCCTCTGGAGACAAGCCGGTGAGCCAGACCTTCCTTTCTGATGTGATCCAGCTGAAAGAGGGATTGAACTGCCTGCTGCTGCGGTATCAGGGTGTGGATAAGTCCAAATGGGAGGACGGCAAACCGGTGGAAACGCCGGCCTATAAGACAAAGGCACTGGTCATCAATTATGTTGACCCCAATAATGATGACCCGGCCCTGATCGATACCGTACCGGAGAAAATGGAGTTGTTTGTCAAGGGCGTACAGGACAGCGCATCGGCAACGGCTTTGCAGGAGCTTACGTTCCAGCGGAAAGAAAAGACTGAGACAACGCCTGCCCGGTATGAGAGCACCGTGGAGCTGTCTCCGGATGATTTTGACCTAAACTACCCCAATCAGATGATGCATCTGCGCATTGCGCTCAAGGAGGGGCAGGAGGTCACTGTTACCGGCGGCAACGATATGGCGCAGCCCCGGACACTGATGAAGGATGGGACTTACCCCATAGCCAACTATTATGAATCCTTCGGCAGTACAAATAAGCCCACCGTGATGAAAAAAGACGCCTTCACTGTGACCATCACTGTCACGGCAAAGGATGGCATTCACAAGGATACTTACTTCATCACGGTGAATAAATCCGGCCGTGCGGCGCTGGTCGTTCCGAAGATATATCAGAGCAGAGAGCTGCTTATCGTGGCTGATCGGCCGATCCGCAATGTGCTGCTGCCGTTTGATGCGGTAAGCATTACCGATGCGGAGGGCTTGCCGGTCAATACAGCTCGCGCGTTGGAGGACGGGACACTCAAGATCCAGATCACCGATCCCGCAGTTGCCAGCTGGGATGGTGAAGCGAGAAACAGCGGCAGCATCGCCGTAGACTTGCTGAAGCAGGGAAAAACCGATATCAAGCTGGTCTATGACGATGGTGCGCTTCATCTGGACGGGACAACGGTTCTGTATGTCAATTATAAAATAAATGTACTGGCTGATGCGCGCTCCGACGCGGCTGACCTGTGGACGGACGCGAAAAACGGCAAGCGCGCGTATGAGGACGGCGCGGTAGACGCCCTGAAGGACGCAATTCAGGCGGCCAATACGGTCTACGATAAATATAAGGACAAGGATCGCCGCCTGATGAATCAGACACAGTTTGACGAGATCAACGACGCGGCGAACGACCTCCGTGCGGCCATCAAAACATTCCAATATAAAGAAATTGGCGTGAAGATCGTAGAATTTCCCGGTTGGCCGGAGGATTATGATCTGCCGGAGAGTGTGTCTTATAATGAAAAGCCGTCGAACTTTACACCAAAAACGCTGATCGGCAAGGATGTGGACGGCAAGGAACACGAGATCAAGGTGACGTGGAGCTGCAAACCCACCTGGGATTCCACCGAATGGGACGAAAAAAACTACACATTTACGGCTGTGCTGGAGCCCGGTTATGTACCGGCAGAAGATGTGGAGTTCCCCACGTTCGTTGTTTTGAGGGAACTGCGGCCGCTGAGCGTAAAGCTGAGCAAGAATCAAGTGAAGTTCCCAAGTGCGTGTGGAGCCAGCGGAAAGGCGACAACAACCACTCTCTACGTTTACAAAGGTACAACGTTGGAGGAAATCTACAACCCGGACAATCCCAACGGCAAGCCGGGCGCTCCCGGTTTGGGACTGGAGACAAGCGTGAGGGGCGAGTATACTACCTGGCTGCCCACCGAATGGCTGAAAGTCCCCGACAATTTCAGCAGTGAGAATGTTGGCGATACCTTTGAGTTCCAGTTCACCCTGAAGCCCGGAAAGGGCGACGATTGGGTGGAATACGACTGGAGCAGCGATGTACCAGAGGATCAGAAGATCTACACGATGATCGTACAGATCGTAGACCCGCCGACCCTGACGGTAACGGGACTGGATAAATACGATGGATCTGTCATGATAACAGGTACGAAAAGAGACACCGTGTTCGGAGAAACCGAGAGGGATGGAGTTTCCTTTGAGATCACGTTAGCGTCTAATGGCGACGACCGGGTCTACTCCCTGACGGACCGCGGCGAAAAGCTGGTTCCGCTGAGGTATGACTTTAAGCCACAAGAGATAGATGATTATATCGCTGGGGAGCCGGACCAGTCTGGCGGTAACTGGGTCATCAAGTATACGAAGATAAATGTTGAGTCTCTTACTTTGAGTCCGACGCAGCTCATTCTGCCGGTAGGCGGATGGAGCAGACTGTCAATCACTGAACAATATAAGGAACCTACATACGAGAGGATAGCCTTGATTCCTGAGAATGATTATTGCAGTATTAATCCTCTTGGGAACGGAGCCTATAAAGTCACCGGTATAACAGAGGGAAAAACCACCGTTAAGCCCGTGTATGATGAGGAAGTGAAGTCCATCACACCCTGCGTTGTCATTGTACTGCCAGATAAGCTGAAGAATCAGTCGTTGAAGGTGGGCGAGACAACAACTCTGACCAACACAGAAGCTGGTGCACTGCTGAATGGGCTGGAAGTTTATTGGTCTTCCGCCGACGAAAGCATCGCCACGGTCGACAAAAACGGCGTTGTCACCGCAATCAAAGAGGGCGAGACTACCATCACAGCCACCGTTCAAACGAACAACCTGAACAGTCCGAAAACTGCCACTATCACCTGCACCATAACCGTTACACCGGCTGACCCCGGCGGTGGCGGTGGCGGCGGTACGCTGAGCGGACAGGCAACGTCCGGTGGCGGAGACTACCGCGACCTGCTGACGGATCCTCTGCCCCAGCAGGGCAGCAACGGCACGAACAAGTCCAATGCCAACACCGCGCAGGGCACCCGGCGGTCCCAGACCGGTACGTCTCAGACCACCGGTCAGAAGTCCGAGACCACCACGGACGCCGCCGGGAGCGGCGGCGATGACGCTGGCAGCGGCACCACAGGCCGTGTGATCTCGGTGTCAAAGGGGGATAAATCACCCGGCTCTGCCAAGGAACTGGCGGTAATCCTGATCTCGTGCAGTGTGCTGCTGGCGGCAGGCATCTTCCGCGGGAAAAAGAGAGGGGAGGATTGAGCAAAATGACAAAAGCAAAACGACTTGGCGCGATCCTTCTCGCCCTGCTGCTGACGGTATCAACCCTGTGGGGCACCGTGTCCACCGCCTACGCGGCGGATGAACCGGACGGCTATGTGGTCATGTCCGTGGAAAAGCTGACGTTGGGTCAGGGCTTCATCATGGAGCCCCAGCGCGTTCCCTATTATAAGGGTGAAAATCTGGCCAAGGTGCTGGATCGCGCACTGACCAGCATCGGCCGGGAGTACGAATACACCCGCAGCCTGGAGGACGGCTTCTACCTGGCTGCGGTGGAGGATCCGGACCGGCCCTCCATCGGCACAACGATACCCTCGTACATACTGGATATGTGGGCAGCGGCAAAGGCCGTAAGCCCAAACATAAAGGCCATTGCCCATACCGATACCAGTGACCCTGATTTTTTGGGCGAATTTGACTATTACAGTCAGTCCGGCTGGATGATCTCCGTCAACAACAGCTTTCCGCCGGTAGGCGCGGCGGCCATCAGCGCCGCAGATGGGCTGGTGGTACGCTGGCAGTTCTCCCTGATCGGCCTTGGTGGCGATCTGGGCGGCGGCGGTACTACGGCGGCGGGCAATGTGGAGCACATGAACCGCACCGAGCTTTACACCGTGCTGGCGGCGGTCCGGGCGGACAAGTACCTGATGGAGGACGAAACCGTCAAAGCGGCCTATGACAAGGCGCTGGAGCTGAGCCGTGACATCACCATGAATGCAGAAGATGTGCAGACGTATCTGAGCACGATGAAAAAGGCGCTGGGCGACAACCAGATCACCGAGGTAAAGCTGTCGGCCAACGAAAGCGGCGTCCGCTCCTATGCCTATGGCACCACACTGGAGGAGGCATCACAGGGGCTGCCGACCTATCTGCTGGCCATCATTGACGGTGAAAACAAGATCATCACCGACGTGACGTGGGCGCTGGATTCCGAATTCGGTGCGCCCGGCACCTATCAGTTCCGCCCGGTCCTGCCGGAAAAATACAGCCGCCATACGCTGACGGCGGAGCTGCCCATGATGCGGGTGACGGTTCTACCGCCCACCGGCGACACGAACGGCGACGCGCTGCTGGATGTGCGGGATATTTCCCGCATGGCGGCCAGCGCCGGACGGACGGATCGGGCCATATGCGATCTGGACGACAGCGGCACGGTAGCGTGGAATGACTTCCGCCTGCTGCTGAAGACGCTGGGCGACAGCGTTCTGGAGATCAACGGCGCGCCGGAAACGGTGCTGGCGGTGGACTTCGATAAGACGAGCTACCAGAAGGGCGACACGGCCATAGCCACGATCCGGACACCGGAGGCCTCTTTCGACACGTTCAGTACGCTGCTGACCTATGAGGCTGATAAGCTGGCGTTCCAGTCTCTCCGGTTGACGGAGCCGCTGATGGAGACCGCTATGCTGGAGACTGAGGGCGGCCTGCGCTTCGGTGGCGCGTCGCTGGAGGGCGCGGCGCAGAGCGACGTGATCGCCACAGTGACCTTCACCGTTCTGGCAGACGGCCCAGCGGAAGCACAGACCGCACCGGCGCAAACGGCGCTGCTGCTCAGCGGCTACTATGTGAACGTGTCTGCCACGGACCGGATGGCCTTGCTGGCCATGCCGGAGGCCGTCCTGTACGGCGATCTGAACGGTGACGGCGAGCTCAATATGTTTGACGCTGCGCTGCTGATTCGGTATTACAATGGTCTGCAAGAGTTGACAGAGCGGCAGATGATCATCTCTGATGTTAACGGTGACGGCGAAGTGGATATGCACGACGTCATATTGCTGATTCAATATTGTAATGGATTGATCAACAGTTTTCCTGTTTCAATAAATAATCAAAAATTTGTTTTAGGAGGAGATTAAATGAAGAAAATGTTATCCCTGTTTCTCGCGTTGGTCATGGCGCTGAGCCTGTGCGTCACGGCCTTCGCGGGAAACACCGCCGGGACCTCCGTGATTCGCCTGACGGGCGACGCGGCGGATCAGGTGGTGGACCTGAAGAACGGTCAGCGTCTCAGCACTGACAGCAGTACGCTGGTGCGGCTGAATGTGCTGGACGACCCCAGCGCGGAGGAATATACCGTCACGCTGGACGGCGAGAAGCTGGAACCTGACCACAGCACTTCTCAGTATCATTTCTACGCGGTGCCTGCCGCACAGGCGTCCGGCGTCGCTACGCTGAGCGTGAACAGCGGCGTCAGCACCCAGGCAGATGAGACCGGCGCGACAGTGACCATAAAGGTTGGCAACTATTCACAGGATATTATCCTGACTGCCGACAAGGGTGGTACGACCAGTGCGCCTGTTCTTGAGGATGTAACCTTGCCTAGCTATGACGGCAGCTTCCAGCGCATCTACATCAATGTGCCAGAGGGAGTAACTGTAGGCACAGATGCAAAGAGAGCTGGTAGAAATTTCAAACTTATAGGCAACGAATCCTTTGTGCAGGTTGAGGGCAAAGGCAAGACCACGGCGGATCTGTACTTTTATAACACCCCGAACAGCAGTGAAAGAACAAGGAGTGTGGCTTTTAGCTATGATATTGGTGATACGACTTATTACTATAAGCTGAACATTGTCTGCCAGGCTGTACCGAAATATGCGCTTGGCGAAGGCGGATTTAATAATGACGGTGCAATCTACAGCGAAGTGACCCCTGGCGGTACGGCCACCACCAACAGCTTCTCTTATAGCGGCGGCGAATATACCGTTACTGCCAACTGGAAGAGCGAGGCGATGCTGTCTATGAGTCAAATCTACGATGCCATGTGCGTATACAGCAATGGCACGAAGATCGATGTTGACCAGAACACCCTGACCCCGCTGGCCGAGGTGGATTGGGATACGCTGACAGCGGCCAGCAACGGTCTGTATACCACAGCGCCCAGCGGCTTTATGACGATGCTCAGTGTTGCCCGCCCCGGCTCCTACTGGTTCCCTGTGAGCCTCACCTATGAGGGACAGGAGCTGACCGGCATGCTGCCCATGGAAGCACGCGCCACCGCTACGGCGGCCAGTGACTACCTCAACGCGGCGAACGCTGTGAAGGACAGTGTTGCAAATGAGGGGGCAAAGGCTCTGCTGAACAGTGCTATCGAAACGGTGACCAACGCGCAGGAAAATCTGGCCAGCACCGTCTATGTGGATGGCAGCCGCTACACCTACACCGCGCCGAATGACAGCAAGCTGGCGGCGGTCAATACCGCCCGTACCTACTACGGCGCACCCATCACCGGCGCGGCGCTGGTAGAGAAAGAGCTGAACATCCTGCAGGATGTGACGGCCCTGTGGAACAAGGATGACGAGCAGCGGGATAACCGTCTGGCAGCGTACATGAGCATCATGAACATGACCGACGGCGTACACGCGGCTATTGACATCAAGAGCGATACGGGTCGTGACCTGTATCAGCAGATCCGTCAGGCCAAGTGGGATCTGCTGCAGGCCACCGATCTGAATGGTATCAACAAGGTCCTGACCGATCTGCGCCTGCCGGAGATTTCCGACGCGCCAGAGGTCATGCTGGGCGACATCAACAATGATGGAACAGCGGGCGATATGCGTGATGTCATATTGATCATCAAGTATTACAATCAGCTGCTGACAGAAACAGATGTATTTAATGAAAAGGCGGCAGACGTAAATTGTGATGGCACAGTAGATATGAAAGATGTCATCGAAATGATCAAGGTATATAATCAGCTGGCAACAGACTATTCTGGAGCGGCAAAGAAAGACGGAGGGAATGCCTGATGAAAAGAGTTTGTTCCTTTTTCATGGCGGTGCTTCTGTGCTGCAGCCTTGTAGCGCAAGCATTCGCTGCGACCTTGACCCCATTAACAGAAGAGAATACGGTAGCACCCGGACAGAAGATCGTAGTGACTGCAACGGTGGATCAGGGCTACGAGGATATCATTCTGTTAGAGACCCGGATGTACTTCGACAGTAACCTGTTTACATTTGATTCTGCTGGTACGACGGATGTAGCAGCTGGCTGGAATGTCGCAAAGAACCCGATAACTGACAAAGATACGGGTAAAACCTATGTTCAAATCAGTATTGCAGACATGCGTGCGGCTGGAACTAGCAAGGCGGGCGTGGTTGCAAAGCTGTCGTTTACGGCAAAAGATACCATAACCGAAGAAACGGCCACGTCGTTCATCGGAAAGTTTATGGGTGGTGCAACGGCGAACGCGGATGTAGGCGAAGGTGAAGAAAAGTCCACCCCCGTCACCGTCACCCCCGCCCCCCGCTATGCCGTGAATGCCAGCGGTCCGAGCAATTCCATCACCGTGGGAGAGACCGCACAGGTGGCGTTGAAGATCAGCAACTCCGATGAGACTATCAAGACCTACAACGCCTACTACATGGAAGTCAGCTATGACGCGGAGAAGCTGACCTATGTGAGCATTAACACCGACGCCACCGTCACTGATAACGACGGTACCCTGAAGATCGCCGGTTATGGCACTGACAAGACCTGCGACACCGACAATATCGTGCTGACCTTTACCGGCAAGGCTGTTGGCGAAGCCAATGTTACTGTGAACAGCGCCAAGGTAGATGCCAAGGAAAACGCCAGTGGGCAGGATGCTCCCGCCGCGACACTCCTCACCAAGGGAGCTGCCGTCTCCGTGGGAGGCTATCAGGTCACTCTGCCTGAAGGCTTCACCGGCAACAGCACCGTTGCCCCCGACAATGACTACACCTTCCGCGCCGATAACACCAACTATGACTATACCTTCACCGTAAAGGTAGGCGAGAGTGGTACAGCCAACGTTACGGATAACCAGAACGGCAGCTATACCATCTCCAAGGATGATATCAACGGCAATCTGACGATCACCGTGGCCACCAAAACTGGCAAGACACGCAATGTGACCGTTACCGGCAGCGGCGCAGCTGACGTTACCCTCACCAACGAAGGGAAGGCCACTTACGGCACAGCTTACACCTTCACCGTTAACGAAGACGCGAAATATATCTACACGGTCACCGCGAAGATCGGAACGGAAAATATTGCCGTCTCCGGGAACAACGGCAGCTATACTATCGCGGGCGATGCACTGACCGGCGATGTGGTCATCAACGTGGACAAGGCCGAGAAGCCAGCGGAAACCACGACGATCAACTTCGAGGGTTCTGGCGCCAATGATGTTAAGGGCGGCACCTCCCAGACGGCGACTAACGGCGAGAACTTCACCTTTGAGCTGATCAAGCAGGATGGCTATACCTATAAGGTGAAACTGGACGACGAGGAACTGACCGCTGGTGAGGATGGCAAATACACCATCCCCGGCAGCAAGATCAACGGTACCGCACTGACCGTTACCATTACTGCAACGGCACCTGCATATACCATCGCAGTCAGCAAGTATATGGAAATGGATGCCAAGACCATGTACCTGATCACCGCCTCCGGTAATGTGGGCGAAGGCAAGGTGCTGAATTACGGCGAAAGCAAAATGTACTGGTCTGAAAAGTACAGTGCTTACGCCTGGCTGGTGATCTCCGACAAGACGCTGGACGAGGTCAAGGACGAGGCAGCCGCCGCTGTTAAGCTGGCTGACGGCGAGAAGACCAACATTGATTATACCGGCGACGTGAACCTGACCGGCGTGACCGACATCAACGACGCTCAGTTGGTCTGGAACATGTACAAGGTCGACTACAAGGACGACTTTGTGACGGTCAACGTCCAGAAATATCTGACTGCCGACGTGAACGGCGACCGTGTGCTGAATACGAATGATGCGGTTGTCATTGTCAATGGACTTGTTGGCAAAAATTAACTCCATACCATCGCGCGCGTGAGCGCGTTCCCACGCAGCACCGGACTGTTCCCCTGCCCCGTTTCGGGGCAGGGGACGGCCCGGATTTGGAGGTTTTTAAGATGAAACGTATTTTTTGCGGCCTGCTGGCGGTTCTGACGCTGCTGCTGGCCATGGCCGTCCCGGCCTTCGCCGTGGACGAGAGCCGGAAGTTTGATTTTTCTCTGACTGTGGACGGCAGCGCCGAGAAAAAAGCCGCCACAGGCGATATTATCACCGTGATGTTTACCCTGCGCCGCACCGACGCGGCAGAGGATTACACCATGCACGCCGTGCAGGATGAAATCCTGTATGATAGTACGTTTTTTGAACTGGTGCCTGACAGCGCCATGGTGGCCAGCGGCGTGCAGACCACGGATCTGGCCCGCCGCGACGACGACCGGGCCTTTTACATGAACTTTGTCTCCCTGTCCGGCGGCGAAACGTGGAAGGCCGCCACCGTGGTGGGCACCTTCCAGCTGAAGGTCATCGGCACCGCTGGGTCCTCCGTGATCCGCAACAGCGCCAATCAGATGTCCACCAAGGACGGTCAGGACAGCTACGCCGCCACGGCGCAGGATGTGACCGTTATCGTGTCCGACGGCTGCCGCATCCGGTTTGAGACCAACGGCGGCAGCGAGGTGCCCGACCAGAGCGTGGCATTGGGCGGCAAGATCAAGCAGCCTGACGATCCCACCAAGGAGGGCTTCTATCTGGAGGGCTGGTACAGCGACATGGATCTGCAGCACAAATGGGACTTCGCCAAGGACACCGTCAGCGGCAACATGACGCTGTATGCCAAGTGGACGACCGAAGCGCCCGCCCCTCATTTCAGCATGTGGTGGCTGATCCTGCTGATTCTGCTGCTGATCGTGATTTTGCTGATCCTGTGGGGTCGGAAGAACGGCTATCGCCGCGGCAGCAGCGCCGCCAATAACCGTAAGGACGGCACAGGAGACATTCCCGCAAGCGACATAAAGAAGGAAGAAAGAGACGAATGACAGAGATACTACATGCCATCGGTCAGGGGCTTCGCTACCCCTGCTATATCGTGCTGCTGCTCCTGATGGCCGTTGCCGTGATTGAGGTGGGCTTCGTGATCTACGAGGCCGCCCAGCGGGCCGGCAGCGACAAGGTCAACACCGTGGAGCTGCTGCACGCCATGCGGAGCAAGACCCCGGACGCCATCCGTGCCATGCTGGATGATGAACCGTTCCTGAACCGGCAGAAGCTGGTGTTCTCCAAGCTGCTGAGCACCGCCGACCTGCCGGAGGAGACCCGCCTCGCCGCCGCCAAGCGTATGCTGGAGGGGGAGGAGGACTACTATCACCGGGTGGTCCGCATCACCGACACGGTGGCCAAGCTGGGCCCCATGTTCGGCCTGCTGGGCACGCTGATCCCCCTCGGTCCCGGCGTGGTGGCCCTGGGACAGGGCGACACCGTCACGCTGTCCCAGTCCATGAGCATTGCCTTTGATACCACCATCGCCGGTATCATCACTGCGGCGGTCTGCGCCCTGATCTCCACCGCCCGCAAGCGGTGGTACGCCTCGGATGTTGCCGATCTGGAGGCCGTCATGGAGGGCTGCCTTCAGGAGATGAAGGAGGCGGAGCGATGATCCGGGGAAGCGGTCTGCGTGGCAGCAACCTTCGTGAGGATGAAGATGTGCAGCCCATGCAGTATGTGGCCAACCTGACGGATGTGATGCTGGTGCTGGCCTGCGGGCTGATGGCGGCGGTCATCACCTTCTGGCAGGTGGACTTGAGCAAAACGAACATCGACCGGGACAAGATGCAGCACATCGACTCATCTGAGGTGATCCATGAGTCCGGCAGCGTGCCCACCGATGGCCTTGTCAATCAGGGCACGGTGTTCAAAGACCCGAAAACGGGCGATCTGTACATCATTGAAAATTAACGAAAAGGGAGAGCCCCTATGAACACAACAAGCAAGCGCCTGCTGTCACTGCTGCTGGCGCTTATCACGGCGCTGAGCCTGTGCGTTCCGGTGTCTGCCACTGGCGGAACGGGCAACGGCGGCGGAACCACCGGCGAGACGACTACTTCTGTATCGACCATCGTGGATGCCACGCTGAGCAGCACACTGGCGCAGGAGAAGGCAGCGCTGACAAGCCCTGATTTTGGCAGCGAGTGGGGCATTCTTGGCCTTGCCCGCAGCGGCTATCTGGAAAAGGGCAGCAAGTATTTCAACGATTACTATACCCGCGTTGCCGCTTATGCGAGCAAGGCAACAAAGAACGCGCAGGAGCTGGGCGCCCCGGCGGGTGCGCTTCATCTGGTGAAATGCACGGAAAATTCCCGCCTGATCATTGCTCTTTCGGCACTGGGACGTGACGCGCGAAGCATCGGCGAATGTGATCTGACAGCGCCCTACGAAAAGTTTTCGTGGATCGAGGGACAGGGCCTCAACAGTGTGGTTTTTGCGCTGATCGCACTGGATACTGTTGGCTATGAGACAAAGGACACCACCATCCGCCAACAGTGCATCAGCTACATTCTGGGCCGTCAGCTGTCTGACGGCGGCTGGAATTATCAGGAGGATGCTGCGGCTTCTGATCCTGACATGACGGCTATGTCGCTGCAGGCGTTGGCGAACTACCAGAAGCAAGAAAGGGTGCAGGCAGCTGTATCTGCGGCCGTAGGCCGTCTGTCTGCCATGCAGAATTCTGACGGCAGCTATACATCCTATGAAGCGGTCAATTCCGAGAGCATCTCTCAGGTCATCGTAGCCTGTGCGGCGCTGGGCATTGATCCTCACACCGATAGCCGGTTTGTCAAGAATGGCAAGTCTGCCGTAGCCGCGCTGCTGACCTTTTATAACACGGAGAAGAGAGCGTTTCATCATACTATGAAGGACAAGGATGGAAACCCTACCGATGTTGACGGCATGGCTACCGAGCAGGCGGCCTATGCCATGACGGCCTATCAGCGGCTGATGAACGGGAAAACGTCCCTCTATGATATGCGTGATGTGGCGAAGGACTGTGCCGCCGGAGAACATACTTTTGGTGATTGGAAAGAGACGGCGGCCACCTGCACGGAGGCTGGTACCAAGACACATACCTGCACCAAGTGCGGCCGCAGTGAATTTGTGGAAACGACCTCTGCGTTGGGACATAAGAGCGGCTCCGGCTATGAGATGAGCGATACAAAGCACTGGTTCCCCTGTGCCCTCTGCGGCGCCCATTTGAAAGAGGCCAATCACAAGTATACCGGCGATCAATGTGTCGTGTGCAATTACCACAAGGTGGGCGGACGCATTGAGATAACGCCCCTGACAACACTGCCCGCTGCACTGCAAAGCGTGTCGGCGCTCAGCAACATGACCAAGCTGAAATCGCAGATGGTGACCGCCATGCAGAAGGTCGACAAGAACATCAAGGTGGAAAACACGCAGATGCTGGATGTGACGTTGATGATCCCTTCTGTGGTGGATAATAAAACGGTTTGGTCACCTGCCGCCAAGGATTCGTTCCCTGCAAATGGCAAGATCACCGTGCTGTTGCCCTATCCAGAAGGCACAGGCATGTCCGGCTATGAATTTGTGGTTGTTCATGTTTTTACCACGGATGATTTTGACAAGAAAGTGGGTAATATGGAAAGCCCATCCGTCACAAAGACCACAGATGGCCTGCAGGTGACGACCACGGGACTTTCTCCCATCATGATCGGCTGGAAGGATGGCTCTGCTTCTGCCAAGGGCGCCCGTACCGGCGATGCCGGCCAGATGGGCCTGTGGGCCTGCGGCGTGCTGGTTTCCACTGCGGCTATCGTTGTTTTGACGCAGAAGAAAAAGCGCAGCGCCAAATAAGCACATAAAGAGGTTTCTATGGAAAGAACTTGGAAAAAGACGTTGGCGGCAGGTATTGCGGCAGTCGTGATCGTTGTCGCACTTGTGCTGGCGGGAGGGAGGCTCACTGATCATACAGCTCCGGCGGATCAGGGGTCTTCCGCTATGCAGCAAACAGATGCTGACCGTCAGCAGGAGCAGACGCCGGACCCCGATGACCCTGATGTCGTTGGCCCAAAGCAAAATGGCAACCGAGAGGTCACGGGAAATACGACGGGAAATTCCGGCGGGCAGGATCAGTATCATACAGACCCTGTGCCTGAAGGGCGGCCTCAGTCGGTGGAACCGGGCAGTACAGCAATAGACACGGATACCAGGCTGACGTGTACGATCTCCATTTCCTGTGCCACGATACTGGACAACATGGATCTGTGCGCAAAGAATAAACTGGCGCTGGTGCCGTCGGACGGCGTGATACTTCCGGCGACAACGGTTACTTTTTCGCCGGGTGAAAGCGTATTCGACGTGCTGCAGCAGGTATGCCGGGATTACGGCATCCACATGGAGTCTGAATTTACCCCCATATATAACAGCGCTTATATTCAAGGCATCAATAATCTCTATGAGTTTGATGTGGGCAACGAGTCCGGCTGGATGTACAAGGTCAACGGCTGGTTCCCCAACTACGGCTGTTCCCGCTATCAGGTAGAAGACGGCGATGTGATCTGCTGGGTCTACACATGCGATTTGGGTGCGGACGTAGGTGATAACTCTATGAGCGGTTGAGATCGTTAGATACGGCTTGCTTTAGAAAAAAAGGGAGATGGGGCCTTGGTGCTGATTACCAAAGGCCCCATCTTCCTCGTTTCAAAGCAGTCTTGGCAGCCCGGCAAAAGCGAAGAGCAACTTTTCGGTGTCGTGCAAGTTTACACCTCCATGAACGGCTCCATGTTGACCAGCCTGACCAACCCAGCGACCCGGAGTTGTTTCCGTTCCGGCTGCTGACCACGCGCTTTGAGCCGGTGGATGGTGACACTTGTGCGCCGGTGCTATATGCGAATACAGTGGCGGATATGATCAGCTTTTCTTTGCAGACTTGCGTGGAGCGCAGCATCACCGTGCGTCGCTGCAAAAACTGCGGGCGGTACTTTGCCCAGACAGGCCGCGTCAGCGCGGAGTACTGCGACCGCACACCACTCGACGGTCACTCCAGCTGCCGTGCGATGGGCGCTTTCCAGCAGTGGACGCTGAAGCAGGCGGATGATCCTGTATTCAAGGTCTATCGCAGGGAGTATAAGCGACGCTTCGCGTGGATCAAGGCGGGGCGCATCAGCGATAGTGAATTTTACGCTTGGAGTGAACAGGCCAGAGAACAGAAAAAGAAGTGTGACGAGGGGATCATCACCGCGGAGGAATTCCAGCGGTGGCTGAAGGAGTCATAAGCAAGCAGAGGGCAGGCCAATGGCCTGCCCTCTGCTTGTCACATTCATCCGTACAGCACCACCATGATGTACTCATCCGATGACGCATTATACTGGACGGTGCAGTTGAACCGAGCGTATGTGCTGATGACCTCTGCACCGTCCAGTGCTGCGAGGCTGGCGAAGGTGGCATCTACGTTGCCGCAGACGGCGGCGTCGAGAGCCGCCTGTCCACCGTGTTCTGCCAGCCACGCCACGCTGTCCGCTGTGCCGGGGTAGTAGCTGGAATCAGCAGCGGTCATGCTGGTGTCGATGGTCACGCCGTACTGTGCCCGTGCATACTCGTTGCCCACGCGCATGGCTTCCTCGATAGAGTAGATGTCGCCGGTGGCGGGAGGCGCAGAGAATGCTTCCTCTACCGGTTGCTCCGGCGCGGTATCTAAGTCTGCATCAGACGCGGGTTCTGGCGTTTGTGCGGGTGCGTCCGCTGTTGGCGGTTCGGCTGGCACAGTGACCGCGGGTTCCTCCAGCGGCGCAACAACGGGCGCGTGTTGCGACTGCGCGGGGATTTCTGATATGGTTGGTTCGACAGCTACTTCCGCTATTCCCGTCGGCACATCTTGTGTGTCAGTTGTGGGGGTAGTCTCCTCCTGCACTATCGCGGGAACGGTGTCCACTTCCGGCGCAGCAGCCTGCCCGCAGCCTGTAAGCAGCAAGATGGTACAGATGGTCAGCAGTATCAACTTTTTCATAGTCGTGTTCTCCCTTCGGTTTTGGTAGCAAACACAACTACCACACAACCACAAACAAGTCAATGGGAATGTGAAAGCCAGAGATGGTCACAAAGGGCCATCCCTGGCTTTTTCTCCGCTATACTATTTTGTCTGACCGCATGGTCAGGTGGCCTCCCGAATATCTCCAGAGGCCAATGCGGTCCGGGAACTCCGCTTCCTATATCAGCGTTCTCTATATCATGGTGCCTCCATTATCCACCCATACCGCTGCCGAGATCATAGCCAAGGTCACAGGTATAGCGCCACTCCACGACGTCGCCGTCCTTCACCTGGTAGCGGGAGCAGCCGTAGTTGGGATACCAGCCGTTGACGTTGTACATCCAGCCGGACAAACTGCCCACGTCGAACTCGTAGAGGTTGTTGATCCCCTCTACATAGGCGCTGTTATACACCGGAGTCCAGTTGGATTCCATGTGGATGGCGTTGTCCCTGCATACCCGCTGGAGGACATCGAATACGCTCTCGCCCTCGCTGAACTCCACCTCCGTGACGGGGAAGATAATACCATCTTTTGGCACGAGGAACTTTTTGTTTTCCACGCATTTATCCATGTTGTCCAGGATCGTTTCGCAGGAGATGGAAAATGTACAGGTATGGGTCGTGGTAGTATCCACCGCCGTGTCCTGCGGCTCTACCGGATCGGGCTTCCCCTCAGGGATGGGGTCAGTCATGTATTGCCCCTTATCGCCGGTGTCCTCCGGCTGTTCCGTCTGCGTCTGGCCGCAGGCTGCGCAGGTCAGCAGCAAGAAAAACACCAAAAGCAGAGAAGCAATATGTCTATACTTTGCTCTCATGTCACTGCTCCTTCTTAATGTGGCGGTAGCGGCGGATCATACCGAAGGCAAGCAGTGCGGCGATGATGACCGCCAGCAGTATCGCCCCCAGCGGTGTTTCCGTTAAGGCAGAGCCTACGATCTCGAACACGCTATTGCCCGTACCATCCGGGCCGAACTTGCCGTTCTCGGCGGCTTGGAGGTAGGCGAGGGCAGATACGGCGGAAGAGAAGTCCATAACGGGGTTGTCGTATGAGGGAATATCACTTAAGCCATCTACCGAGGCTTCTACCTCTGTCTTGGAAACAAAGCCCACACCCTCAATGTAGAACGTTCTCAGTCCATCGGCCACTGTATTGCCGTTTTTTACGAATCGGTCATCATCCAAAGAGATACCCGCGGCGTTCATCATATCCAGTACGGCGAGAGTGGCTTCTCCATCGGGGAGGCCATCTCTGCCTGGGAAGCTGCCATCCGCCAACTGTACGGAGGAGAGATATTCTATAGCCTTATCTATTGCTTTTGCAATGTATTCCTTGTCCGTATGGGGAGCAAGGGCGGCCACGTTCTCAGCAGTGAACTGCACCTCCTCCCAAATCGGATTGTTGGCATCGTAGCTGAACTTTCCGTCCGCCATTTGGTTTTGCAGCATTTTGGCGGCGTATTTGTCCACCACGCTGTTAGCATCCACGCCGCGGGAACGCCATACAGAAAGGTCAATAGAATCCAGATCCTTCAGCGCATCCGCCAAATCTCCCGTCCCTTTACTGCTTACATCGGTAAGCGGCGCAAGGAAGTCAAGACCGTTGACATTCGCAGGGTCTATGTCTAAGGACTTCATGGCGCGCACCGCACCCTGCGAATAGGTGGCGGATTTGAGTCCCATTAGGTATTCACTGTTGGTGTCAGTGAGGTGCTGCATGATCGTCTGCAATTCCTCTTTTTGAGACTTGGTCAATTCACCCTGTGCCTGTTCCAGCGACAATACCTCTTTGGCATAGCTGGAGATAGCTGACTCGGAAACAATGGTCACATTCTCATCCCAAAACCAGCCATCTTCTATCTTTTGGTAAGATGTGTCCGCCTGCTCCTTCAGTAATGCCTTATAATCAATGGATATGGTTTTTGCTCCGCTGTCCGCAGGTAGGCTGTCAATTCCTGCACTATCACCGGCCACATCACGTACTGCGCTTAGCCCTATATAAGGCTCAGCATTGTCGTATATTCTGTTGCAAACCGCCTTATCCAGACTATCTGGATCATCTGGATCACTCATTAGCGAGCTACTGGCTCTGTACCAGCCCCGTACTACTTCATATCTCCACCAAATATCCTCATGGTAGAATCCTTGCTTCGGTTCAGAAGCCTTTGCATCCTCAAAATAGAAATCCTGATACCAGCCCATCATACCGTCCAGCACGGTGTGGCCGTCCTTGGTGAAGCGCTCGTCCGTGAGGGAGATACCCAGCGCGGCCAGCATTTCCAGCACCGCCGCGTCCTCCGCCACGTCCTCATCGCCGTACTTGAGGAACCCGCCGCTGGGGAGCTGCTGCTCGGAGAGATAATTCAGCGCCTTGTCTATGGCCGCGGACACGTCCTTGCGGTTCATATAAGGCGCAAGAGCCTGTACGGATTTTGCCGTCAGCAGGATATAGTCGAAGCGGTCCGGCTCACCGGCCACGCCTGTTCGTTTCAGCTCGGCGGGCCATTGGGAGGTATAGCGGAACTCGCCGCTGCTCTGCTGGCGGGCCAGCGCTTCGGTCAAAAGCTGCTCCCGCAGGGCGTTGAACTCGTCGGTCTTGCCGGCGTCACCGGCGGCGTCCAGATCCATCAGCATATCCAGCCGGTCCTCGTCCGCCTCCACCAGCTCCGGCCTCTGCATGGCGGCCAAAAGGTCATGACCGGCAAAGTCGGTCACATCCAGCCCCATGGCCGCCACCGTGCGGACAGCGCCGGGGACGTAGGCCGTCTTGCCCCGCTTGACGGCGAGATCCAGCCAGTCGGCCAATGCTTGCAGGTATTCGTCATAGAAGCCATCCGGCACATCCGCGCCGGAGGTCCACAGGGCGTAGACCACCTTGGCGTTTTCCTCCTGCGTGGCCGTGGCAAGGTAGTCCTTGCTATCGGTGACGCGCTGGACGACCAGCTGCGTCACCGTCTGATACGCCTGCTCCGCCTCGTCCGTCCAGCCGTCCACGGGGGCGGCCTTTGCGGTCACGGGCAGGAGCATCACCAGCGCCAGCAGTGTGGTGAGTATTCTTGTGATATGCTTTTTCATTTGCTTTCCCTCCTGCGGCGGATAACGACTGTTGCGGCTACCATTACGACTATCACGCCGCCAATGACAAGAAACAGGTTACGCTGTGCCGCGTCTGTCTGCGCCTTCACCGCAAGCACGACATCCCAATTTTCTACCAATTCCTTGTCATGGTCGGACAGCGCCTTGTACCGCTTCACCAGCCTGTCCACCGTGGACTTCTCTCCCAGTCCCGGGTCGGTCATGGGGATGATCTGCTCTTGGATGTCCGCGTTGATGCTCTCGATCTCCATATACAGTGCATCTATGTCGCTCTTGGCCTGTGTCAGCTTGGTCATGTAGGTGTCGTAGCCATCGAAGTTACGGCTCATTTTCAGTTTGTCCAGCAGGGCCGTTACCTCGGCATCGTCCTCCGTACTCAGCTTTTTGGGCAGGGCGTCCACCTGCTGCTGGTCTGCCTCGGTGAATTCATAGCTGCCCGCGAAGGACACCTCGCTCTCCTCCGGCGTCAGTATCTTGGCGGAGACGCTGCCGGGACGGAAGTCGTACAGAATGCTCATGCCCTGCGCCTGCCGCCACACGGCTGCCAGCGCCAGCAGCGCCTGGTGGGTGGCCATGCTGTTGCTCTCGCCGGGAACGGCGGAGGGGTTGCCGGGGTCGGACTCGTAGGAGTGGGCAAAACCGCCGTCCTCCTGCTGGTAGTAAAACAGGGCATCCAGCAGATTGATACCGTTCTTGATGAACCGCTGGTCGTTCTGTGGATCAACGCCGATGGAACACAGCGACACAATGATCTGCGACACGGACTCGGAGTTCCGTGTGCCCCAGCTGCGGAAATCGCCGGTGTCCAGCTGCAATTTGGACAGACAATCCAATGCCTTGTCCACTGGGTCCTTCACGTTGAAGGTGGAGTTGCGGTAGTAGGGTGCCAGCGCCTGTATCGCCATGGCGGTGATGTCCGGGTCGGCGGTGCTGCCCTGGGCAAAGCGCAGGTTGAAGCCATTATCGGGGAGCTGGAAGGACAGTATCTTTTTTATCATCTCCGTGCGGGTATAGCTGGAGCCTGCGGGGATGTTGTACTTCATGCTGTCCAGTGTGATAAGTCCCCACAGCCAGCCGTTCAAGCCCTGTGCATCTATGTCCACAGTCTTGCCGCGGTCATACACGCCGTCCGCGATGAGGTCAATGTCGTT
>ERZ827150.1898-NODE-1898-length-24540-cov-8.709455_pt1 | contig 24540 bp, 17 predicted proteins | sample MGYA00519779_ERZ827150 | MGnify/ENA primary metagenome ERZ827150 (study PRJEB31778, sample SAMEA3449267) | human gut metagenome | biome: human gut; feature: human-associated habitat; material: faeces | place: United Kingdom | collected 2010/2012 ...
CCGACCGTGTTAAGACGCCCACACTCTTTATTCACGCAGATAAGGATTACCGCTGCACGCTGGCCAACGGTCTGGAAATGTTCGCGGCGCTCAAGCTCCATGGCGTGGAGAGCAAGCTGTGTATGTTCTACGGCGAGAACCACGGTCTGAGCCGAGAGGGAAAGCCCTCCAACCGCATCAGCCGCCTCAGCGAGATCCTGCACTGGATGGAGGAGCACCTGAAGGAAAAATAATAGGAGGAGCCAAGGGGCGGGGGCTGGCACGGAGCATTTGCTGCGCCTGAGCCGTATCCCGCGGCAGCAGCCTGTTATATATGGATCGATTCCGGCGGACAGCGGACACAGCGCTGCGCATACAGGTACCGCCTGGAAGCATTTACGCCAAGAGCCCACCTTCTTGAGAAGGTGGGCTCTTGCTGTAAGTACACGAAATGAGACGCTTTATTTCTTGTCGAACAGGATGAACAGCAGGCTGGACAGGCACAGCAGGAAGGGGTAGAACAGCAGGGGGATGATGTCAAAGGCGCTGATGGCGTAGCCGAGGGTGGCGCAGGTGGAGATGGCCACCAGCATCTGGGCGCCGTAGGGGATGATGCCCTGGAAGATGCAGGAGAAGGTGTCCAGCAGGGAGGCGGAGCGCTTGGGGCTGATGCCGTACTCCTCCGCCACCTCCTTGGCGATGGGGCCGGCCATGACGATGGCCACGGTGTTGTTGGCGGTGGCGATATCCATGAGGCCCACCAGCAGGCCGATGCCCAGCTGGCCGCCCCGCTTACCGCGGAACACCCGGCGGATGAAGGCGAGGATGCTCTCAAAGCCGCCGTAGGCGCGGATGAGGCCGCACAGGGAGGCCACCAGCAGCGTCACCAGAATGGTCTCGAACATACCGGACACGCCGCCGCCCATGTTGCCCATGAGCTCCAGCGCCGTGACCTGTCCGGTGATAAGGGTGATGGCGGCGCCGGCGGCGATGCCGATGAGCAGCACCAAGAACACGTTCAGACCGATGATGCCGCCGATGAGCACCAGCACATAGGGGATGATCAGCACCAGATCGTGACCGCCGGAGACGGCACTCTGTACATCGGTGCCGAGAGAGACCACGATGATCAGCGCCAGCGCCGCCAGCGCGGCGGGCAGGGCGATCTTGAAGTTGGCGCGGAACTTGTCCTTCATCTCCGTACCCTGCGTAGAGCAGGCGGCGATGGTGGTGTCGGAAATAAAGCTGAGGTTGTCGCCGAACATGGCGCCGCCCATGACGGAGGCGATGCACAGCGGCAGGTCAAAGCCGGAATCGGCGGACACCGCCACGGCGATGGGCGCCAGCAGGGTGATGGTGCCGACGGAGGTGCCCATGGCCATGGATACGAAGCACGCCACCACGAACAGCACGGCCACCGCCAGCTTTACCGGGGCGATGGACAGCAGGAAGTAGGCCACGGCCTCGGCGCTGGAGCGGCCGGTGACGCCCACGAAGATGCCCGCCACCAGGAAGATGAGGATCATGGTGACGATGTTCTTATCGCCGATGCCCTGTCCCATCAGCTCCAGCTTTTCATCAAAGCTCACGCCGCGGTTTTGCAGGCAGGCCACCAGGAAGGCCACAACGATGGGGATCTGATAGAAGCCCATTTCGATTTTTAACACATACTCCAAAATAATGCCCAGCACCAGATACAGCACCAGGAATACGGCCACGGGCAGCAGAGCGATCGCCCGAGGGGTCGGCTTATTCTTCATAATCTCTTTCTCCTTTATGAAAACGTTGGCATTTACCACCATTTTAGATGGTATCATGGGGGAAAGAAAATGTCAACGCAAAGCCGCCCACACCTTGTTTAATTTGTCTGACGCGGGCGGATAAACCGCCGCGCCGCCGCAAAAAACAGATGAGCCGTGGCCTTGTGCTGTGTGGCGAAAAATGCGGTGGGATTTGTGGAAAATGCGACTTGAGATTTGGGAGATCATTCTGTATACTGGTGTTAAATCGTGACCGATGCAGGCTCGGGTCTTGACCCGGGCCTTGGTCTACACACAAAAGGACGGAGGAAGATGCTATGCAGACGCGGGAACAACTGGCGCATCTGATCGATGTGGCAGCGGGGCGCATCCCCGCCGACACGGTCATCAGGAACTGTAAGATCGTCGACGTGTATGCCGGCGAGATCGTGGAGGGCGATATTGCGCTCTGCGGCGATCAAATCGCCGGGATCGGCAGCTATGAGGGACGCGAGACCGTGGATGCACGGGGTATGTACGCGGCGCCCGGCTTTATCGACACCCATATCCACATTGAGTCCTCCTATGTGACGCCGGAGGAGCTGAGCCGTCTGGTGGTGCCTCACGGCGGCACCACCATCATCGCCGATCCCCACGAGATGGTGAATGTCTGCGGCCTGCGGGGGCTGCGGTACATGATGGAGGCCGCCAAGGGGACGGCGCTGGACATCCAGATGATGCTGCCGTCCTGCGTGCCGGCCACCCCCTTTGAGCACGCCGGTGCGGTGGTCGACGCGGCGGCCATGGAGCAGCCCATCACCGAGGGCGTTCTGGGTCTGGGCGAGTTTATGAACTTCCCCGGCGTGGTGAACGCCGACGGCCCCACGCTGGACAAGATCGTGCTGGCCCAGCGGCACGGCAAGGTCATCGACGGCCACGCCCCGGCGGTGGAGGGCAAGGCGCTGAACGCCTACGCCTCCACGGGTATTCTGGCCGACCACGAGTGCGCGACGGTGGAGGAGATGCACGAGCGCATCCGCTGCGGTATGTATGTGATGCTGCGGGAGGGCTCCGCCTGCCACAACCTGCGCACCATGCTCAAGGGCGTGACCCCCGGCAACGCCAGCCGGTGCGTGCTCTGCTCGGATGACCGCCAGCCCAAGACGATCCTCCACGAGGGGCATCTGGACAACCATCTGCGCATCTGCGTGGAGGAGGGGCTGGACGCGGTGACCGCCATCCAGATGGCCACCATCAACGCGGCGCAGTGCTTCCGCCTTTACGACCGGGGCGCCATCGCGCCGGGCAAGCGGGCGGATATCGTGTTGCTGGAGGATCTGAAGGCGTTCCGCGTCCGCAAGGTCTGGACGGCGGGCGTTCTTACCGCCGAGGACGGAAATTACCTGCCGGAGGTGCGGCGGATCGACGCCTCTGCCGTCAAGGGCAGCATCATCCTACAGGATTTCTCCGTGGAGAAGCTGAAGATGCACCTCAAGAGCGGCCACGTCCATGTGATCGGCATCCTGCCCGGCGGCGTGGTCACCCAGAAGGAGACGGCGGACGTCCAGCTGGACGGGGAGGGCAACTTTGTCCGCGATCCGGCGGTGGATATCGTCAAGGTGGCGGTGGTGGAGCGGCACCAGCGGACGGGCAACGTGGCCACGGCATTTCTGCGGGGCTATGGCATCAAGGCGGGCGCGGTGGCGCTCTCCATCGCCCACGATTCCCACAACCTCATCGTGGTGGGCGTGGACGACGGGGAGATGGCCTTTGCGGTGGAGCAGCTCCAAAAGCAGGAGGGCGGCATCGTGCTGGTGAAGGACGGCAAGGTCATCGAGTCCATGCCCATGCCCATCGCGGGCCTGATGAGCGACCAGAGCGGCGAGTGGGTGGATCAGAAGCTGACGGCCATCCACGAGGCGGCCTACCGCGAGCTGGGGGTCAATGCCGATGTGGAGCCGGTGATGACGCTGTGCTTCATGTCCCTCGCCGTCATCCCGGAGGTCAAGCTGACGGATATGGGGCTTTTTGACGTGACCCAGTTCCGCTTCATCCCACTGGAGGCGGACGGCGCGGCGCAGCCGGCGTGACGACCTGCTCGCATCAGATATAAATACGCCAAATATAAATACGCCAAAAAGGAAAGCACCGGTCACCGGTGCTTTCCTTTTATCTATTCATCTGCGGCGGTCACCACTTTTTCAGCACACCCAGAAGGCCGCGCTTGAGCACCTGTCCGCCTGCGGAGATGAGCTGGGACTCGATCTTGGCGGCGCGGCGCTCCGCCTTGCGCTTGGCCTCGGCCTCCAGCTTTTCCTGCTGGCGCTCGGCCTTGCGCCGCGCCTCGTCCGCCAGCTTCTGTTGACGGCGGCGCTCCTCGTCTGCCAGCTTCTGCTGGCGGCGGCGCGCCTCATCCTCCAGCTTCAGCTGGCGCTTGCGGTCGGCCTCCTCCTCTTTCAGACGCTGCTTCTCCGCCTCGGCCTCCGCCTTCTCCTGCGCCTTGCGGTCGGCCTCGGCCTGCTTGGCGGCCTCGGCTTGCTCCGCCTCCTCCGACAGCACCTCGTAGGCGGATACGTTGTCCACGAAGTCGTCGTATTTCTCCATGCCGTCGTGCATCATCACCTTGGCGCGCACCATCGGCTCCGGCGGTGCCATCAGGCTCTGGGGGCAGATGATCTTGGTGCGCTCCACCATGGCGGGTACGCCGTTTTCGTCCAGGAAGGAGGTCAGCGCCTCACCCACGCCCAGCTCCATGATGGCGTCCTCCGCCTGAAAAGCGGGGTTGGCCCGGAAGGACTGGGCCGCCACACGGACGGCCTTCAGCTCGGCGGGGGTGTAGGCCCGCAGGGCGTGCTGCACCCGGTTGGACAGCTGCGCCAGCACGGTGTCGGGGATGTCGCCGGGGCTCTGGGTGACGAAGTACACGCCCACGCTGCGGGAACGGATGAGCTTGACCGTCTGCTCCACCTTTTGCAGCAGCACGGCGGGCGCGCCGCGAAACAGCATATGCGCCTCGTCGAAGAAGAACACCAGCCGGGGCTTGTCCATGTCGCCGGCCTCCGGCAGGCTTTCAAACAGCTCCGAGAGCATCCACAGCAGGAAGCTGGCGTACAGCGTGGGGTTCTGCACCAGCTTGACGCAGTCCAGCACGTTGATCATGCCCCGGCCGGCGGCGTCGGTGCGCATCCAGTCGCGGATGTCCAGCGCCGGCTCGCCGAAGAACAGGTCGCCGCCCTGCTGCTCCAGCGGCAGCAGCGCCCGGAGAATGGCGGCCACCGACTGGGGCGTGATGTTGCCGTAGGTCATCATGTACGCGGCACGGTGCTCGTTTACATAATTCAGCATGGCCCGCAGATCCTTCAGGTCGACGAGCAGCAGCCCCTTGTCGTCGGCAATGCGGAACACGATGTGCAGGATGCCCTCCTGCACCGCCGTCAGGCCAAGGATCCGGCTGAGAAGCTCCGGCCCCATGTCGCTGACCGTGGCGCGCACGGCGTGGCCGCCCTGCTGATAGATATCCCAGAAGGTGGTGGGGTAGCCCCGGTAGGCAAAGCGCTCCCGCAGGCCGAACTTGTCGATGCGCTTTTCCATGCCCTCGCTGCTCTGCCCCGGTGCGCAGATGCCCGCCACATCGCCCTTTACATCGCACAGAAATACCGGCACGCCCGCGTCGGAAAAGGACTCCGCCATCACCTTCATGGTGATGGTCTTGCCGGTGCCGCTGGCGCCGGCGATGAGTCCGTGGCGGTTGCACATATTCAGCGCCAGCTCCACACGCTTGTCGCCTGCCAGACCCATGTAGATCTTACCGTTCTCGTACATCGTGTCACCCTCCGTCGTTTGTTGATGCTCATTTTTGCCATTATACGCCCTCTCCCGTCCCGGCGCAAGAAAAAAGCGCACCGCCTCCGTTTTTCCCGCAGGATGGTGCGGTGGTCTCTTGTGCTTTTCACCAAAACGCTATATACTGTTGGAAAAAGAAGGGCGGCGGAGGGTGCATGAATACGCTGATCGAGCTGTACGACGAGCGTGCCATTGAGAATATACTGGCGCCGGATATGTTCCGCCCCCGGCGCATCGTCTATCTCTGCCCCGGCGAGGTCATCCGGGATCGAAGACGGCAGGAGACGCTGGCGGCATTTTTCCGGTGCCGCGGCTGGGAGCCGGAGCTTATCTTTGTGGAGGCGAGCCTGTTCAAGGCGGATCGTATCCTGCGGCAGCTCTGCGCCATCGGCGAGAAGTACCCGGACTGCGCCATCGACGTCACCGGCGGCAGCGACGCGGCGCTGTTTGCGGCGGGGATGTTCGCCGCCCGGAAGGGCGTACCGGCCTTCACCTACTCCCGTAAAAAGAACCGCTTTTACGATATCTCCGGCGCAGCCTTCGCCGACGAGCTGCAATGCGATCTGACCTACTCCATCGAGGAGTTCTTCCTCATGGCGGGCGGCACGCTGCTGCCCGGCCGGGTGGACAACCACATACTGACGCAGTATCTGCCGGACTTCGACCGGTTTTTCCAATGCTTCCTCCGCTTTCGCCGGGAGTGGCCCGATATCATCTCCTACATTCAAAGGGTGTCGCCCTCGGAGTACGGGCAGACCCCGCCCCTGTCCGTGCAGGGCGGGTACACCGTGAAGGGCGAGCGCGGAACGCGGAACACTGTCAACGAGGCCGCCCTGCGGGAGCTGGCGCGCATCGACCTTATCCGGGAGCTGGACATCATCCCCGACCGGCAGATATCCTTCCGCTTCCGGGATCTGCACACCAGAGCGTGGCTGCGGGATGTGGGCAGCGTGCTGGAGCTGTACACCTACAAGGCCTGCGTGGATACCGGGATCTTCCACGATGTGATCAGCAGCGCCGTGGTGCGCTGGGACGAGGTGCTGGGTCACGGCAGCGTCTCCAACGAGATCGACGTGATGGCCGCCCGCGGCGTGGTTCCGCTGTTCCTGAGCTGTAAGGCCTGCGACATCAAGACGGAGGCGCTGAACGAGCTGGCCATCCTGCGGGATCGCTTCGGCGGCAAAGGCGCCAAGGCCGCCATCGTCACCACAGAGACCTGCAACGCCGCCGCCCGCCACCGCGCCGCCCAGTTGGGGATCGCGGTGGTCGATCTGGAGGAGCTGAAGACCGGTCAGCTCCTGCACCGGCTGAAGGTGATCATGAAGGTGGAGCGGTAACAGAATGAGGAAAAACGAAAAGCGCCGTTTTCGGCGCTTGGCGAAACCGCTGCGCCCTGCTATACTGTAAAAAACACGGGATACGGGAGGACGGGGCATGAGCTATTACGGCAATTTGATCCTGCGCGAGCGTTTGGCGCGCTCGTGGAGTCAGGCGGGACTCTGCAAGGACATCTGCACGGTGTCCTACCTCTCCAAGATCGAGACGGGGAAGGCACAGCCCTCCGCCGATGTGCTGCGGCTGCTTCTGGCGCGGCTGGGTCTGCACACCGACCCGGCGCTGGAGGCGGCGGGGGAGCGCTGTGCGGAGGACGGCTATGAGCGGCTGTTCACCGGGCGGTTTGGGGAGCTGGCCGCCGCGCTGCCGGCGGCCTCCGACGAGACGTACCGCGCCACCGCCGCGTGGACGGATCTCCTCCTGCTGCGGCAGTTCGACACGGACGGCGGGGCGCTGGACGCCGGGCTGGAGGTGGGCATGACCCCGCGGCAGCTGGCCATGCAGCGGCTTTTGCAGGGGCGGTGGGACGAGGCGCTGGCACTGCTGCCCAACGCCTTCTGCCACTGGCGCATCGGCGTGTCCGCGTATGAGGCGGGATGCTACGAGGACGCGGTGGAGCATTTGCAGGCCGGCTACGATCTGGCGGCACGGGACGGCGCGGCGCGGCTGATGCTGCTGTGCCGGGCGTATATGGGGAATTGCTACTGCAACCGCCGGGATATAGAGCGTATGCGCCCACACTACGCCGCCGCGAGACGGCTGGCGCAGGCGCTGGGCGAGCAGGAGCTGCTGGACTCCATCGCGTACAACACCGCCGCCGTGCAGATCGAGCGGGGGCAGTTCGAGGAGGCGTATGGGTATTTCTCCGCGCTGAACGACCCCGGTGTGCTGGCGCTGCACAAGCTGGCCATCTGCTGTGAAAAGACGGGGCGGACGGCGGAAGCCTATGCGGCGCTGGAGCGCGCCGAGGCGGTGGAGACGGCGGAGCAGCGGTCGGAGGCGGTGGAGAAGATGCTGGCGGTGGTGCGCTTCCGTCTGGCACACCCGGATTATCTGCACTGCGACGCGTACGGGGCGCTGCTGCTGGACTGCTTCGCCTGCTGCCGCACCCGGCTTCCGCAGGGCTATGCGGCGTTCCATCTGCCGTGGGTGGTGGAGTGGTACACCGCGGCGCGGCAATACAAAAAGGTCTGCGAGCTTTTGACGGAGTTTCCTGATATACGGCTTTGAAATACATTCACCGGCACATTTGGAGCAAAGCTTTCCCAAATGTGCCGGGTTTCTTTTTGCGGAGGCTGCGTGGTATGATATGCCCAGAGGTGATGAAGCAATGAAAAAACAGACAGTACAGCTTTGGACGCGCAGCTTTACACTGGTCACGATCGCCACGGCGCTGGGCGCGGCAGGCGGCATCGCCGGGGGCTTTGCCCTGTCCTTTCTGGTCTTTGACGAGACGGGCAGCACGCTGGCCTCCGCGCTGATCGTGGCCATCCAGCTTGTCCCCAATATTTTTATCCCGTTCCTCGTGGCGCCGCTGATGGATCGGCTGCCCCGCAAGGCATTTCTGGTAGGCGGCGATATCTGCAACGGCCTCGTCTACGGCGGCATGGGGCTTTGGCTCATGCGGTTCGACTTCTCCTACGTCGGGTATCTGGGCGTCTCGGTGCTTCTGGCCTGTCTCAGCTCCGTTGACCGCCTTGCCTACACCAGTATCTACCCCCAACTCATCTCCACCGGCGCGGAGCAGAAGGGCTACGCCGTCTCCTCCATGCTCTATCCCATCCTGACGGTCATCATGACGCCGCTGGCAGCCGTCCTGCTGGATACGCTGGGCGTTCCGCTCTTGCTGGTGCTGCAGGGGGCGCTGTCCCTTGCCGCCGCACTGACAGAGAGCTTTATCCGGCTGAACGAGCGCCGGCAGGCACAGCGCCAGCGCTACACCGCGGCGGCGTGGCGGGCGGATATCCGGGAGGGGTTTGCCTACCTCAAGGAGGAGCGGGGCGTGCGCAGCATCTATGAATATATGTCCGTGACCAACGGCGTGGCCGGCGGCTATGCGCCGATCTTAGTGGCGTTTTTCCGCACCATGCCCGGCATGACGGCGGCCATGTACTCCCTGTTTTCCGTGGCGGAGTTCGCGGGGCGCACCATCGGCAGCGCCGTGCAGTACCGGGTGGACATCCCGCAGAAAAAGCGGTTCGGCTTTGTGTTCGCCGTGTATCAGACCTATGAGCTGATGGATATGCTCCTGCTGTGGCTGCCCTATCCATTGATGCTGGTCAACCGCGGGGTCTGCGGCTTTCTGGGCAACAACAGCGCCATTTTGCGGGAGGCGGCGGTGCAGCGCTACATCCCGGAGGCGCTGCGCGCCCGCGTCAATGCACTGTTCGACATGATGCTCACGGCGGCCTCCGGCGTCTGTGCGCTGGCGGTGGGCGCGCTGGGAGAGGTACTGGACTACCGCCTGTGCGTCACGCTGTGCGGCGCGGTGGCCATGGCGGCGTGCTGGCTGCTGATCTGGGGCAGGCGGGCGGCTGTGCGCGGAGTCTATGAGAAGGAGGACGCGGCGTGACTGCGCCGCAGACGTGCAAAATATTGCGATTTCCTCAAAAAATCCGTTCTTTTCTGCTATTAATGTTGCATACCGTGCTGCTTTTTCCTATAATGAAGGTATAGACCTAAGCTGGCGGCGGACATGACGAACAGGGAGGGAACGGAATATGAAGCAGCATCGCATTCTTTCACGGGCGCTGAGCGTGTTTTTCTGCCTTGCGCTCTGCACACAGCTCACAGGCTGTGTCCAAATACCCATACCCACGCTGAAGCCCACGCCTGCACCCACACCGGACAAGACCTATAACGACAGCCTTATCACCGAGGCGTACAGCGTGGAGGGCTCCTTTACCGATGAGTACAAGGAGACGTGGGACTACGCCTACCATATCCCGCAGCTGGCCGCCGACACGGCGGACGCCGCCGCCATCAACGCCGAGATCGTGGCGTACTTCGGCAGCGACGCCCGCGCCGCACAGGAGGGGATCACCGCAGAGGGCTCGCGGTACGTCAACTGGCTGAAGGTCTCGTGGGAAAGCCATTGGAGCGGCAGCCTGCTGAGCCTTTCCCTGTGCGCCGCAAGCTGGCTCGGCGACATGGGCAGCCGCTATTTCGTCTATCACTACGATTTTGCCGCCGGTCAGAAGCTGACCAACGCGCAGGTGCTTGACCGCGTGGGCGTCCGCGAGGCGGACTTCACCACGGCGCTGCGGCGTGCGGCGGCGCAGACCTTTGACGCCATGTATGCGCCGTGGGGCGTGAACGATATCGGCCCGGAGGATGAGACGTTCCCCTCCGCCTGCATCGAGCTGGCAGCCCTGCGGGCGCGGACGGTGCAGGAACGGAACACGGGGCTGGAGACCGCCGTGTTCTATCCCAACGGGGACGGCACCTTCACCGCCTATCAGCCTGTCGGCATGGTGGCTGGCGCCGGTTGGTACGACCGGGAGATGACCGTGAAGCCCGGCGCAAGCGAATGGGCGGCCGCCAAGGCGCCCAGCTCCGCCTATGGCTTCGTGTCTGCCGCCCTCACCGGGGACGGCGCCTCCGTCCGCATCACAAAGGGCAAGGACGGCTTCTTCGACAGCGAGACATACCGCAAGTCCTTCGGCTTCAGCTACGACACGAAGTACCCCATCGCCGGGTGCTACGGCGACTATCAGGATATCTTTGTGGGCGTGTGCGGGCAGGAGCTGTACCCCTATGCGTTCCTGCTCACCAAGGGCAATACGGTGGAGTACGCCGACATTTTCGGCGGCTTGGGCGGGAAGTCTCTCTGCTGCGGCGGCCCGCTCTACGGTCTGCGGGACATCGTACGCTTTGAAAGCGGCATCTGCGCCGACGAGCACGGCGGCGGCTATGAGACAGTGTACGCCGTGGACAAGAGCGGCGCGAAGTACGATCTGGCCCAGCGCATCGTGCCGATGAGCAGCACCATGTCCACCGGCTTCACCGGCGACTGGTATGCGGACGTGCATCACGGCGGGGAGGGCAGCGGCTACACGGATCGCTATGCGCTTTCCATCCAAAGCGACGGCTTCACCGATATCCAAAATACCGTGGAGGGGCTGGACGACCCCATCACATACAGCGGCTACGGCACCTATCTGGGTACGACGGAGCAGGGGATGCTCTATCGCTTCCAGCTCCGCTGCGGCGACCGCTCCTGCGACGGGACCATCGCCTTCGCCCTCGACTCCTCCGATAGCTGGGATGGCACGCTGATCGTCACTACCGTGGCCGGCGTGGATCTCTTTGACGCCGGTGAGGGCGGCAGCACTGTCTTTACCCGCGGCGCATGATACGACACAAAAAAGGAAAGCACCGGTCACCGGTGCTTTCCTTTTTGCGTATGCAGCTGTCCGGAGATCATTCCGATCTGTCCCAGTAGGGGTAATCCGTAAAGACGAAATCCCCGGCCGCGTTTCTCTCCGCCGGCAGCTCCACATAGTCGGTGTGTGCATCCGGAGGCAGCGTCACCGCCATGACAACGGTGAATTTCCCGTCGCCGTCGTCCCGCACATGATCCACCCAGCTATTGTAGGCGGCCTCGCCGCTGGTTTTCTTATAGGCCGCGTAGATGTCGTCGTTATACGCCAGCAGATCCTTGTCGGCGAGGGCGGCGTCCAGCGTCTTATCCGTGAAATCGGCAGAGAAGACCTGTAAAAACCGGTCGCGCACCTGCTCCAGCGTATGGATGTTGTCCTGCGCGGGGAACAGCGGCTTATACGGCCGCCCGTCGATGGTCGTGGGCTGTACGCCGCCGGCATACTCCCCGGCGAAGTGCAGATACAGCCACAGGCTCCGGGCGTTGTCCGCCAGCTCCTGCGCCTGCGCCTCATACAGCACCGTGCCGTCCTCGGGGTACAGCGTATAGCCGTTGACGCCCCGGAGACTTTCGATGATGGCCGCCTTGTCGCGCTCGTAGCTCTCCCAGAGGGCCAGCGCCTCCGGGGAGACCTTCTGGGCGTAGGCGCTGATGGCGTAGAGATCCCGGGCGGTGATGAACCGGACATCGTCGTCCGACACAAGGCGGCCTACGGCCACCCGGCCGGGATAGTCCTCCGACGTGTAGCCGTAGCCGGTGTTGTCGAGGATGAAGAAGGTGACGTCCTTGCCGTCACTGCCGTCCACAGAGAAGGTCACCATCCCCTCCGAAAAGCGGGCGCGTACCACGCCTGCCCAGCTCTCCGGCAGGGTGAGCTCGTAGGTGCCGTCGGTAAACGCGGTATCGGTGATCTGCTCTGTCAGGAGCAGCTCGGCAAGGGCGTCCGAAAATCGCCGGTAGTTGGGAGGGAAGTTGTTGCTGCCGGAGGCCGTTATCATCGAGCCGTCGGGCAGCGTCGCCTGAAAGCTCATGGAGCTTCCGTCCAGCACATCCGGCGGGTTGGCGCCACGGAAGCCTGCCCACTCGTTGATCCGGCAGTCTCCCAGCAGGGCGCAAAGCGTTTGATAGAGGGCATCGTCGCCCTCCATGGCGCGGATGACGTGGCGGCTCTCCACATAGTCGGAGACGGTGTTATCCCACCAGGAGGTGCTGGTATAATATGCCAGATGTACGCCGCTTTCCGTCCTGTATCCCTCGTAGACATAGCTTTCCGCAGTGGTACCGCTCGTCGACAGGGAGAAGCGCTCAAACTCCATGGGATCACCTCCGTAATTGTCCTGACCGTTGTCCCGTCCGGTGGCGCACGCGGAAAAAACCAGCAGGGAGCAGCATAGAAGCGTCAAGCAGATCAGCAGCTTTTTCATAGTCCTGTTCCTTTCTCGCCGTTGTGTGATCGAGGGGCGGCGGGTGTACGGCGGAGCATATTCTTATAGGTATAGTGCAACACACGACGGGGCATTTGTCAAGCCCCAACGTGTGCGCTGCTTGACAAGAAATCACGACTTCGGTATGCTGGTCGGGAAAGGAGCTGATGCCCTGTGGTGGATGGGAACATCATTCTGTCTGTGGCGAAGGCCATGGAGCTGCTGCAAATTCTGAGTCAGGCGGGGAAGCCGCTGCTGCTCAAGGAGCTGACCGCCCTGTGCGGCTATCCCAAAAGTACGGTGTTCGGCCTGCTGACCACCATGCGCGCATACGACGTGGTGACGCAGACGCCCGACGGCCGCTATACGCTGGGGCTGCGGCTGTTCGAGTACGGGCGGCAGGTGGAGCGCTCCTGGGATATCTCCACGGTGGCGCGGCCCTACATGGAGCATCTGTGTCGGCAGACCGGCGCGTCTGTCATGCTCTCCGTCTGCGAGGGCGGCAGCGTCATCACACTGGATCAGGTGGAGACGCGGGGCAGCCTGCGGGTGGTGTCGGACACCGGCTCCCGCCTGCCCATCTACTGCACGTCACAGGGTAAGGTGTTTCTGGCCCATATGTCCCGCACCGGCGCGGAGGCGCTGCTGCGGGGGCAGAGCAGAAGTCAGTTCACCCCCCACACCATTACCGATATCCCCACGCTGCTGCGGGAGGTGGAGACGTGCCGCGCCAACGGCTACGCCATCGAAAACGGCGAGTACAAGATCGGCCTGCGCTCCATCTCCGCGCCGGTCTACAACGTGGAGGGTGCGGTGCAGTACACGGTGGGCGTGATCGGGATGTTCCGCAGCGTCCACTCCGAGGAGTTCCACGGGGCGGTGGAGCAGGTGTGCGCCACCGCCGCCATGATCTCGGCGGCGCTGGGCTACCGCAGGCGGGAGGAGCAGAACGGTGCGCCTGCGAAAACGGCGCCGGGGGATTCTGTGTAGAAAAACGCAGAAATAAGGAAATTATTGCTTTTCAAGCAGAGGGACGTATGGTATACTTTTGCTGTTCATTTTGAGAGCGCAGGGAGGGATCGCATTTGAGTGAGCTGCTGAGGATGGAGCACATCAGCAAGCGATTCGGCAATTTTTACGCCAACAAGGACATCAGCCTGTCCGTGAACCGGGGCGAGGTGCTGACGCTGCTGGGTGAAAACGGCGCCGGTAAGTCCACACTGATGAATATTCTGATCGGCCTGTATCAGCCCACCGAGGGGAAGATTTTTCTGGAGGGGAAGGAAGTCCGTATCGACTCCCCCAGTCAGGCGGTAAAGCTGGGCATCGGCATGGTGCATCAGCACTTCATGCTGGTGGAGGCCATGACGGTGTTCGACAACATCATTCTGGGCGATAAGCACGCCAAGGGGGTGTTCATCGACCGGGCCGCCCGCCGCAGGGAGATCGAGGAGCTGTCCGCCAAGTACGGTCTGGACGTGCAGCTGGATCGCCTGATCACGGAGATCTCCGTGGGCGAGCAGCAGCGTACCGAGATCTTGAAGGCACTGTACCACGGCGCAGAGCTGCTGATCCTGGACGAGCCGTCCGCCGCCCTGACGGATATCGAGGTGGAGGGCCTGTTCGCCATCATGCGCAAGCTGGTGTCGGAGGGCAAGAGCATCATCTTTATCAGCCACAAGATGCGCGAGGTCATGCACATCTCCGACCGCATCACCGTGCTGCGGCTGGGCGAGGTGGTGGGTACCGTCAACTGTGCAGACACCGACAGCCAGAAGCTGGCCGGCATGATGATCGGCCGCGAGCTGGTCACCTATCAATACGAGAAAAAGGACTGTACCGACGGGGAGGTGGCGGTGGCGCTGTCCCACGTCGACTACCATAAGGAGTCCAAGCACAACGGCCTGAACGATATGTCTCTGGTGGTACACCGGGGCGAGATCGTGGGCATCGCCGGTGTGGACGGCAACGGTCAGACCCAGCTGACACAGCTTATCACCGGCGTCATCGCGCCGGACAGCGGCACGCTGGAGCTGTCCGGTGCGCGGCTGGCCATCTTCGACCCCCACGGCTTTATCAAGGACGGCGTCTCCCATGTGCCGGAGGACCGGAATTTGCAGGGACTCATCGGCGATATGTCCATCGCGGAGAATCTGGTGCTGAAGACCTGTGCCACCCCCGCCTTCAGCAGCGGCAACGGCCTGCTGCTGAAGAAGAAGGCCATCAACAGCTACGCCGACGAGATGGTGGAGAAGTACGATATCCGCTGCACCTCGGTGGAGCAGGATGTCCGCAGCCTGTCCGGCGGCAACCAGCAGAAGGTCATTCTGGCCCGCGAGCTGGAATCCGACCCGGTGCTGCTGGTGGCGGCACACCCCACTCGGGGCCTGGATATCGGCGCCACCAGCTTTATCCACGACCAGATGATCGCCGCCCGTGACCGTGGCGTGGGCATCCTGCTCATCAGCGCCGACTTCGACGAGATCCTGGAGATGTCCGACCGTATTCTGGTCTGCTTCGAGGGCCAGATCATGGGCGAGTATTCCGGCAAGAATCCTCCCATTGAGGAGATCAGCCTTGCCATGACCGGTAAGTAAGGGGGGAGGGTGTACATGGAGAAATTGAAACGTTCACTGAGCAGCTTTGCTGTTCCCCTGCTGTCGATCCTGCTGGCGTTCCTCATCGGCGGCATCATCATGGCGGCGCTGGGCGCCGACCCCTTTGCGGCGCTGAAGTACCTGTTCCAGGGCGCCTTCGGCTCCCGCGCCAACATCGGCACCACGCTGAGCAAATCCACGCCTCTGATGTTCACCGCGCTGTGCGCCTGCTTCGCCTATAAGTGCGGCGTGTTCAATCTGGGCGGCGAGGGTCAGTTCCTGATGGGCGCGATGGCCGCGTTCCTGACGGCCTATTTCAGCGGGCTGACCGGCTTCGTCGGTATCCTGCTGGCGCTGCTGGCCGGTACGCTGGCCGGCGGCTTCTGGGGACTGATCCCCGGCATCCTGAAGGTCACCCGCGGTCAGAATGAGATGATCATCTCCATCATGCTGAACTATGTGGCGACGCTTTTCATGGGCGTGCTGTACACCAGTTGGATCCGGGATGAGAACATCCCCCAGACCCCGGCTATCTCCAAGCTGGTGCAGCTGCCCCGCGTGATCGCCAATATGCGCTTTACATGGGGCTTCGTGCTGGCGCTGGTGGTCGGACTTGTCTTATACTATGTGCTGTTCTGGACCAGCGGCGGCTTCAAGCTGCGGGCGGTGGGCTACAACATGACCGCCAGCCGCTTCAACGGCATCCCCGTCAAGCGCTACATCCTGACCAGCTTCATCATCTCAGGCGCCATCGCCGGACTGGGCGGCGGCGCAGAGCTGCTGGGCACCCAGTTCCGCCTCATCAACGGCTTCGGCGCGGGCTACGGCTTCGACGGCGTGGCCATGGCGCTGATCGGCCAGCTCCACCCCATCGCAACGGTGATCGTGGCGCTGTTCTTCGCGGCGCTGCGGGTGGGCTCCACCACCATGCAGGCGGCCACCGGCGTTCCCACCAGCGTATCGGACATCATTCAGGCGCTGGTGATCGTGTTCTCCGTGGCGGGCATGGCGCTGACCAAGCTGCCGGAGTTCGAATCGTGGAAGAATCGGTTGTTCTCCAAGAGAAAGAGAAAGGCGGGTGACAAGTAATGGATTGGATCTCCAGCTTGCTTCTGGCCACCGTTCGCTTGGCCATCCCCCTGCTGCTGATCTCGCTGGCGGAGCTGTACGGACAGCGGGCCGGCATGGTCAACATCGGTCTGGAGGGTCTTGCCTCCATCGGCGCGCTGGTGGGCTTTTTGACCTGCTACATCACCGGCTCCAACTGGCTGGGTCTGCTGTGCGGCGCGCTGGCGGGTCTGCTGGTCAACATGATCTACGCCGTCTCCACGGTGACGCTGTGCGCCGACCATACGGTGTACGGCATGGCCATCAACATCTTCGCACCGGCGCTGGCGTCGTTTATCTACCGGGTGGTCTTCGGCACCGGCTCCGACCTGAAGCAGATCATCACCATGCCCAGCATCGCCATCCCCGGTCTGAAGGATATCCCGGTCATCGGCCCGCTGCTGTTTGACCAGAGCCCCATGGTGTATCTCACCTTTGCGCTGGTGGTGTTCACGGCGGTGTTCTTCCGCCGCACCCGCGCCGGTCTGAGCTACAAGGCGGTGGGCGAGCATCCCAAGGCCGCCGCCACGCTGGGCATCAACGTCATCGGCGTGAAGTACATCGCCTGCTCCATCTGCGGCGCACTGGCGGGTATCGGCGGCGCCTACCTGACCACCTGCTACTCCAGCACCTACACCGACGGCATCGTGGCGGGCCGCGGCTTCATCGCGCTGGCTGCCGTGATCTTCGGCCGCTGGAGCGCCGGCGGCATCCTGCTGGCGTGCCTGTTCTTCGGCTTCTGCGACGCGCTGCAGATCCGTTTGCAGGTGTCCGGCATCGGCATCCCCTATCAGTTCTTCCAGATGATCCCCTATGTGGCGACGGTCATCGTGCTCAGTGTCATCGGCACACGGCAGACCGGCCCCCGTGCCAACGGTCAGCCCTACCGCAAGGAGCAGCGGTAAATCGGTAATAACGCAAAACGCGCTATTATAAAAAGATATCTATTTCAGGAGGAAAAAACAGAATGAAGAAATTTCTTGCAATGCTGCTGGCGCTGGTCATGGCTCTGTCCCTGGTGGCCTGCGGCGACAAGCCCGACGCCAACGGCGGCAACGGCGACGGCGACAACAATGCCAACAACGGCGAAAAGACCTATAAGGTCGCCATGATCTGCGACTCCAGCATCAACGACGGCGGCTGGGGCGCTGCCTGCTACAACGCCATGGTCAAGGCCGCTGAGGAGAAGAACTGGCAGTATGATGTCACCGACTCCATCTCTCAGGATCAGTACTATGACTCCATCGTTGCCTACTGCGCGCTGGGCTATGACATGATCTACGCCCCCGGCAACCAGTACACCGACGCCGTCCTGCAGGCCGCTGAGGAGTATCCTGACATCGCCTTCGCCCTGCTGAACGGCGCAGAGAAGACCCCCGGTGAGGCTGTCAACGGCAACGTCAGCTCCCTGCTGCCCAACGCCCAGCAGATCGGCTGGATCGCCGGTGCGCTGGCTGGCCTGATGACCGAGTCCGGCAAGCTGGGCTTCATCGGCGGTATGGAGCTGGATACCACCAAGGGCAAGATCACCGGCTACGAGGAGGCCGCCAAGTATGTGGCCGAGCAGGAGGGCAAGACCGTGGAGCTGCTGGCCGTGCCCTACGCCAACTCCTTCTCCGATGCCCCCAAGGGCAAGGAGTTTGCCACCGAGCTGATCTCCAAGGGTGCTGACGTGTTCTTCGGCGACGCTTCCGCCGTTGACTCCGGCGCTCGCGAGGCCATCGACGCCGCCAACGAGAAGGCCGGCGCCATCAAGGTCTTCGATATCGGCCAGCCCGCCGACATTCTGGGCCAGAACCCCTGCATCATTTGCTCTCAGGTCACCGATAACGCCGCCATGATCAAGGTCTCCATGGAGGCTGTTGAGGCCGGTACCTTCGGTGGCAACACCGTGTTCGGTACGATGGAGAACGGCGCCCTGTCCGCCGGTGCTATCAACACCGAGCTGGTTCCCGCCGACAAGGTGGAGAAGTACAACGCCTATCTGGATCAGATGAAGGCCGGCACCTTCATGAAGTAATCGCCCCGGAACAAACAGAAAGCCCGCCTTTCGACGAGAGTCGAAAGGCGGGCTTTTTTATCGGTCCTTATGGGGGCGTCAGCCCAGATCCACGTCGATGGCGAACAGGCCGCCCGCGCCGCCGGAGTAGAGGTACAGCACGTTGTCGGTGGGCTTGAACTGCCCCTCGCGGGCCATCTTCACCAGACCGGCGAAGGCCTTGCCGGTGTAGACGGGGTCGAGGAAGAGCCCCTCGTTTTCCGCCATCATGCGGATGGCGGCGTTGCCCTCGGGGGAGGGGATGGCGTAGCCGGGGCCACACATATCGATGAGGTGGACGTTCTCCGCCGTGGGCGTGAAGTCCAGCTCCAGCAGCTTGGCGGTCTCCTGCATGATGTTGGTGGTGATGACCTCAAAGGGGTCGCTGTCCACCATCAGACCCACGGTCTTGGTCTGGGGCATATAGAGCATAGCGCCCAGCGCCACGCCGGCGTGGGTGCCGCCGCTGCCCTCGGCGCAGCAGACGTAGTCGAAGTGCATCCCTGTGTCGGCGATCTCCTTCATGCAGTTGACATAACCCAGCGCGCCGATGGCGTTGGAGCCGCCGCAGGGGATCTTGTAGTAGGGCTTGCCCAGCGCCTTGCCCACGCGGTCCATCTCCTCATAGATATCGTCATAGCTGTTGGTGTCCATGAAGCGGACATCGGTATTCATGAGATACTCCAGAAGCTGATTGCCCTTGCGGTCGGTGACGCCCTTCTTCTTCAGGATGAGGATGGGGGTCATGCCCAGCTTCTTGGCGCAGGCCGCCGTCAGCATGGCGTGGTTGGACTGTGCGCCGCCGGTGGTGAACACCACCTCCGCGCCCTTGCGCTTGGCGTCCGCCAGCAGGAACTCCAGCTTACGCACCTTGTTGCCGCCCAGACCGATACCGGTCAGGTCGTCGCGCTTGATATATACATTGGTGTTCAGCAGACGGCTGATGTTCTCCAGCTTTTGAATGGGGGTGGGGAGTACCGCCAGAGGGATGCGGGGGAAATCCTGCAAATTCTTCATGTTTGTTCTCCTTTCGCAATGTGACGAAAATACGATAAAAAGAGCGGGTCAACCGAGACCGTACTCCTTTAACCGGTCATAAAATACGGAGCGGGACACGTCCAGCTGCCTCATCGCCAGCTTTCTGTCGCCGCCGCACTGGAGCAGCACCTGCTGGATATAGCGGCGCTCCTCCTGCCGCATATGCTGGCGCAGCGTCAGGGGGACGGGCTCCGCGTCCAGATGGATATGCTCGGGGTAGATGATGTCCGTGTCGGACAGCGCCGCGGCGCCCTCCAGCACGTTCTCCAGCTCCCGCAGGTTACCGGGCCAGTCGTAGTTGAGGAGCTTGCTGAACGCCTCGCCGGACAGGGCCTTGTCCGGGATGTGGTAGCGCTGGCAGATCTCCTCCATAAACTCGTTGGCGATGGCGTAGATATCCTCCCGGCAGTCACGCAGAGGAGGCAGCTCCACGGAAAAGGCGGACAGCCGGTAGTAGAGATCCTGCCGGAAGCGTCCGGCGTCCACCGCCTCCCGCAGGGCGGGGCCTGCCACTGCCAATATCCGCACGTCCACGGGGACGGGCTGGGCGGAGTCCAGCGGCAGCACCTCCCGCCGCTGGATGGCGTGGAGCAACCGGGCCTGCGCGCCCGGCGGCAGACGGTCTACCTCCTCCAGCAGCAGTGTGCCGCCGTCCGCCTCGCGGAACAGTCCCGGCGCGCCGCCCGCCCGGCCGAACAGCTTTTCCTCCAGCTCGGCGGGGTCGATGGCGGAGCAGTCTGCCTGCACCATCTGGCCGCCCCGGGGCTGTGCCTGTAAGATCCAGCGCGCCAGCCGGGTCTTTCCCGTGCCGCTTTCACCCACGATCAGGATATTGCAGTCCATCTGGCTGATCTTGTACGTCCGCCGCCGCACGGCGCGGGTGGGGGCGGAGTTGCCGAAGGGCAGCAGCGGGTTGGGTACGCTGTCCGGCAGGCTCCGCTCGGAGGACTCCCGGTATTTGCGTTCCGCCGCGGCGATGGCGGTGTTCCGCTCCATGATCGTGGTGCGGATGTCCTCGATATTCCGGAATTTGACGATGATGCCCTCGATCTGCCCGTCGCTTTCGATGGGCAGGATGGAGGCCAGCAGCGCAAAGCCGTTGATCTCGTAGGCTACATCGGAAAAGCTGGGTACCTCGCCGTTGAGCACCTGATGCAGATGGGTCTCGAACAGCTCGCCCTCGAAGAAATCCCGGAAGTGGTAGCCCACCACGCAGATCTCCTGATCCGGGCCCTTGGCGATGAAGCTGCCGCCGCGCAGCAGGCTGCCGATGCCCTCCTTCCGGGCGGAATAGCCCTTCTCCTCCCAGAATTTTACGCGCTTCGTCCGGTGATCCAAGACCACCATCTGGCCGATGCAGACGAAGTAATTGATGGAGTAGACCTTCTCCCGCACCTCAATGGCAATCTCCTTGTCGCCGATGTGGATGGAGATGGGGACGCCCTGAAACGTCACGTCCAGACTCAGCCCCACCGCCTCGCCGCGCCGCAGGTGCTTGTATACCGGCTTGATGCCGGGGCCCTTGTAGACGCCTACCGCCGCCAGCATATCCCCGGCGCGGAGGCGGGGATCCTCAATGCCCAGCTGTGCCAGATCGGCGGCGGCAAGGCTGCCGTCGTCCATGCCCATGGCAGAGGTGGCCAGGATCACCATATCCTCCGGCTCCAGACGGCCGGCGGGGTGGGAGTAGAGGCTGTGGTTGAACAGGCCAAAGCGCTCCTTGGCCTGCTGGTTGATGTGGGTCACGATGCCCTGCCGGTCCATGGTGAACATGGCATGGGAGGACGAGTCCATCACATTTTGCAGAATATCCATATTTCCCGCTCTCTTTCGGCAGTGATACCGCTATTCTACACCATGTGCGGCCGATTTACAACACAGGGGAAAGCAAAGCCTGCGGCGGATGCAGCAGGCTCTGCTTTCCCAGGAGAGGGGGGAACGATCACAGATCACATTTGCAGAGATCGGCCAGCGTCTCCCGACGGACCGCCTCGTAGCTCTCGCCGCCCCGGAGCATGACGATGGGGGCGCGGGGCAGCCGGTTGTAGTTGGAGGCCATGGAGTAGTTGTACGCACCGGTGGTGCAGACTGCCACGATGTCGCCGCGGTTCACGGAGGAGGGCAGCATCACGTGCTCCTGAATGATATCGCCGCTCTCGCAGCAGCGTCCCACCACGGAGGCCTCGAAGTCGCACGCCTCCTGCATCTTGTTGGCCAGCAGGCAGGTGTAGTTGGACTTATACAGGGCGAACCGGGGGTTATCCGGCATACCGCCGTCGATGGAGACATAGTTCTTGTAGCCGGGGATCTTTTTCACGGTGCCGCAGGTGTACAGCGTCATGCCCGCCGCGCCTACGATGCTGCGGCCCGGCTCCATGTGGATCTCCGGCATCTCAATGGCCAGACGCTGGCAGGCGGCCTTGATGGCGGCTGCCACCTGACTGACCTTGGTGTCCACGTCCAGATAGGGATCGCTCTCCACGTAGCGGACGCCGTAGCCGCCGCCCAGATCCAGCTGCTTGGCCATGTAGCCGTGCTTCTCCTTCATGGAGGCGATGAACTCCAGCATGATGACGGCGGCGCGCTCGAAGATGTCCTCGCCGAAGACCTGCGAGCCAACGTGGCAGTGGAAGCCCATCAGCTCCACATGGGGCTGCGCCAGCGTGAAGACGGTGATCTCCTCGGCCTGTCCCGTTTCGATGGCGGAGCCGAACTTGCTGTCCACCTTGCCGGTGGCGATGGCCTCGTAGGTGTGGGGGTCGATGCCCGGCGTCAGGCGCAGCAGCACCTTCTGGCGTATACCGCGGCGGCCGGCCTCGGCCTCGATGGCCTTGATCTCCTCCACGTTGTCGGCCACGAAGTAGCCGATGTGGTTGTCCATGCCGTAGACGATGTCCTCGTCCGTCTTGTTGTTGCTGTGGAAGTAGGCGTGGCTCAGGTCGTACCCCGCCTGCAGCGCGGTGTAGATCTCGCCGGAGGACACCACGTCGATGCCCATGCCCTCCTCCCGCATGATCTCGTAGATGCGCTTGAAGGAGTTGGCCTTACTGGCGTACAGGGGGCGGCTGGTGGGGCCGAAGTGCTTCTTGAAGGCGTTCTGATATACCCGGCACTGGTGGCGGATGTAGTCCTCGTCCAGCAGGTACAGGGGCGTGCCGTACTGCTTGGCCAGCGCCACGGTATCCTGCCCGGCAAAGTGCAGATGCCCATTGGCGCCGATGGTGATGTTGTCACAGATCATGGTAAATTCCTTTCTCTCCTGCCCGCCGGAGGCGGGACAAGTCCTATGTATGGGAAGGCTCCCATTGAGCCGAATGCGCGAATTTAAGGGTTTTGGTGCGGAAAATAACTGTCTATCGCTTATTTGTGGGGAAAAGAGAGAGGGCGGGGGGACTGCGGCTCAACCACACCGCAGTCCCCTGCCCGTCTGCTGAGAGCAGAGGAGGTACGAAAATGCGCAGGTCACTCGGCCTTGGCGGCAGCGTTCTTCTTAGCAATTGCCTTGTCCAGCCAATCCTTGCCGTCCGCGAAGCGGGAGACGATGTAGGTCACCACATAGTCGCCGGCGGAGTTGATCATGGTGGCGGGAGGATCGACCAGGTTGCCGATGGCGACCAGGATGGGGAATGCCAGCTCGATCTGGTTGGGGAAGAAGATGGAGCAGATGATGTACTCGCCGATGTAGCCGCCGCCGGGGACGCCGGACATACCGACGGAGGACAGCACCGCCACGAGGACGATGGGGATCAGCTTGCCCCAGCTCATCTCCTGACCGAACACGCCCCACACGAAGGCGATCTTCAGCACGCAGGAGAAGCAGGAGCCGTCCATGTGCATGGTAGCGCCCAGAGGCACGACCATCTCGGCCACGTCCTTGCTGACGCCGGTATCCTCAGCCTCTTCCAGGTTGGTGGGGATGGTAGCCACAGAGGAGCAGGTGCCAAGAGACACCAGAGCGGGCTTGGTGATGTGGCGGAACATGGTCTTGATACCGTGCTTGCCGCCGCCGAACCATGCGAACAGGGGGAAGGCGGTGAAGATGTAGATGAAGCACAGGGGATAGTACACCGCCATGGCGCGGCCATAGGAGCCGGCGATCTGCGGGCCGTAGTCGGCGACCAGACCGGCGAAGATGGCGAAGAAGGCCACGGGCGCGTAGTAGGTGATGAGCTTGATGAACTTCATCATGACCTCGGTCATGCTGCTGAGCCACTTGGCGACCAGGGTCTCAGAGCCGCCCGCCATGTTGGTGGCGAAGCCGAACAGCACGGAGAACACGATCAGGGGCAGCATGGCCTTGCGGGTCAGCAGACCCACGAAGTCGCTGGCGGTGAAGAAGTTGACGATCATGTCGGAGATGGAGGCGTACTCGCCGATCTCCTCAGAGGGGATGTCGTTCCAGGGAACCAGTACCGGGGGGAAGATCTTCATCAGTGCGAACATGATGACGGCGGCGATGGCGCCGGTGATGACGAAGGTCGCCACGGTGGTGCCCATGATCTTACCGGCACGCTTCATGCTCTTCATGTTGGCGATGGAGCCTGCGATGGACACGAACACCAGCGGCACCACCACGCAGAACATCATGTTGATGAACACCGTGCCGAAGGGCTTCAGAACGCCGGCAGCGGTGGGGGCCAGCCAGCCGACGATGGCGCCCAGCACCATCGCGCCCAGCATAATGCCAAGGAAAATATAATTCTTGACGACTGCTTTCTTTTCCATTAGATTTTTCTCCTCCTAACAATGTTTGGTTGATTTGGTTGCTCTCTCTATGTAAAGCATATTGCTTACATACTCAATAAAGACGGGTCCAGCGCCTCGTCGGTGATCTCGCCCTTGCAGACGATATTGGTGGGGCCGGTGAGGAACAGGTCGGTGACGTGGCCCGCGCTGTCCCGCTCCACGTCGATGGTCAGCGTACCGCCGGTCATGTCCACCCGGACGCCCTTGCCGGACACCTTGCCCAGCAGCGTCAGCACCGTCACCACAGAGCCGGTGCCTGTGCCGCAGGCGTAGGTGAAATCCTCCACGCCCCGCTCATAGGTGCGCTCATAGA
>ERZ827150.1904-NODE-1904-length-24494-cov-52.195630_pt1 | contig 24494 bp, 14 predicted proteins | sample MGYA00519779_ERZ827150 | MGnify/ENA primary metagenome ERZ827150 (study PRJEB31778, sample SAMEA3449267) | human gut metagenome | biome: human gut; feature: human-associated habitat; material: faeces | place: United Kingdom | collected 2010/2012 ...
CCAACATTAAAAGTGTTGTGCTCTACCTGCTGAGCTAGCGAATCAAACCTTATTGCCGTTAAGCGGGTGCAAAGATAGATAATTTTTTTGAAGTTGCAAAGTTTTTTGCTTTTTTTCTTATCTTTGCGCATAGGTTTGCAGGAGGATGTGGAAAAGCTCTTCGGAGGTTGTATGCATCGTGCCTGCAGATTGTGTACGTCATTCATACCAGATTATCTACATTATTAATATATATTATATGGCAACAGTTGACGATAAGAAAATTATTTTTTCAATGGTAGGTCTGAACAAGACCATTCAGCAGAACAACAAGCAGGTGCTGAAGAATATCTATCTGTCGTTCTTTTATGGAGCGAAGATTGGTATCATCGGTCTGAACGGTTCGGGTAAGTCTACCTTGCTGAAGATTATCGCCGGGTTGGATAAATCCTATCAGGGCGAAGTGGTGTTTTCACCCGGGTATTCGGTGGGATATCTGGCGCAGGAACCTTATCTGGATCCTACGAAAACCGTGAAGGACGTAGTAATGGAAGGCGTTCAGCCCATCGTGGACGCGCTGAACGAATACGAAGAAATCAATCAGAAGTTCGGCCTGCCTGAGTACTATGAGGATGCGGACAAGATGGAGAAGCTCTTCGCCCGCCAGGCTGAATTGCAGGATATCATCGATGCGACGGATGCGTGGAACCTGGACAGTAAGCTGGAGCGCGCCATGGATGCTTTGCGTTGTCCGCCCGAAGACCAGTCGGTAGAGCATCTGTCGGGAGGTGAGCGTCGCCGTGTAGCCCTCTGCCGCCTGCTGTTGCAGAAGCCTGACATCCTGTTGCTGGACGAGCCTACCAACCACCTCGATGCCGAGTCCATCGACTGGCTGGAGCAGCACTTGCAGCAGTATGAGGGTACGGTGATTGCCGTGACGCACGACCGCTACTTCCTCGACCATGTGGCCGGATGGATTCTGGAGCTCGACCGTGGGGAGGGTATTCCCTGGAAGGGCAACTATTCCAGCTGGCTGGAACAGAAAACCAAGCGCATGGAGATGGAAGAAAAGACGGCCAGCAAGCGTCGCAAGACGCTGGAGCGCGAGTTGGAGTGGGTGCGCATGGCGCCCAAGGCCCGTCAGGCCAAGGGAAAGGCCCGTCTGAACTCGTACGACAAGTTGCTGAACGAAGACGTGAAGGAGAAGGAAGAAAAGTTGGAAATCTTTATCCCCAACGGTCCGCGTCTGGGCAACAAGGTCATCGAGGCCAAGCATGTGGCCAAGGCTTATGGTGACAAGTTGCTTTTCGACGACCTCAACTTTATGCTTCCGCCCAACGGCATCGTGGGCATCATCGGGCCGAACGGTGCAGGTAAGACTACATTGTTCCGCCTGATTATGGGATTGGAGAAGCCCGACAAGGGTGAGTTTGAGGTGGGCGAGACCGTGAAGGTGGCCTATGTGGACCAGCAGCACAAGGATATCGATCCCAACAAGAGTGTTTATCAGGTCATTTCAGGGGGCAACGAACTGATTCGTATGGGCGGACGTGACATTAATGCCCGCGCCTATCTTTCCCGTTTCAACTTCTCGGGTGCCGACCAGGAGAAGCTTTGCGGCGTGCTCTCCGGCGGTGAGCGCAACCGTCTGCACCTGGCCATGGCCTTGAAGGAAGAGGGTAACGTGCTGCTGCTCGACGAGCCTACCAACGACATCGACGTCAATACCCTCCGTGCCTTGGAGGAAGGTCTTGAGGACTTTGCTGGCTGTGCCGTGGTCATCAGCCACGACCGTTGGTTCCTCGACCGTATCTGTACGCATATTCTGGCCTTTGAGGGCAATTCGAATGTGTTCTTCTTCGAAGGTTCCTATTCGGAATACGAAGAGAACAAGCTGAAGCGGCTGGGCAAGGAAGAGCCTACCCGCGTGAGATATCGCAAACTGATGGCCGATTGACGGATTTAGGTTTCGAATTGACAGCAAATCTCAATTTTGAAGCTCGGGAAAATATTGTTTTTCCCGAGCTTCAATCTTTTTATATTCCGTGTCTTTTCTTGTTGTGAAAAAAGTCTTATCTACTCTGAAAAAATGTAGTATCCTCGTAATATTTATATGAATTATATTCATTATCTTTGCACGAGGAAACAAAAATTAATGTTTAATTAACACTATCTACTAACTAAAAACAGAATTATGAGAAGAAATCTAATTCATTTCCTGTTAATTGCTGTGATGGCTGTATGCAGCGTGTCTGCCTTTGCCCAGACCACTACAGTAAAGGGCCAGCTTGTTGATGCTGAAACAGGCGAGCCTTTGGTGGGTGCTGCCGTAATGGTGGAAGGTACTTCACAAGGTTCCGTGACCGACGTGGACGGTTACTTCAAGCAAAGCGTTGCTGCCAATGCGACATTGGTATTCAAGTATGTGGGTTACAAGGACCTGAAGCAGAAAGTCGTTCGGAAGGGAGCTTCCGTAGATTTGGGCGTCATCAAGATGCAGCCGGATGCGGTGATGTTGAACGACGTGGTCATCACTTCTTCCGTGGCTGTGGCTCGTAAGACTCCGGTGGCTGTATCAAATGTTCCTATGGGATTTATTGAGGAGAAACTTGGTACGCAGGAATTTCCTGAAATTCTGAAGTCTACCCCTGGTGTTCATGCCAATAAAGATGGTGGTGGTTATGGTGATTCAGAGATATACATGCGTGGCTTCGATAATAGTAATATTGCCGTTATGGTAAATGGTGTGCCTATGAACGATATGGAATGGGGTGGAGTATATTGGTCTAACTGGGCTGGTTTGACGGATGTAACTCGTACGATGCAAACCCAACGTGGACTGGGTGCATCAAAAGTTTCTGCACCTTCTGTCGGTGGTACGATTAATATTATAACAAAAGGCATTGAAAGTAAAAAAGGAGGTACTATTTCCTATACGTTGGGAAATGACGGCATGAATAAAATGTTGTTTAGTGCTTCGACTGGTGTATCAAAGAGTGGATGGTCTATGACTTTGTTAGGGTCCAAGACTTGGGGTAACGGATACGTTCAGGGAACGGATTTTGAAGGTTATAATTATTTCATGAGTATATCTAAGCGCATTAACGAAGCTCATCAGTTGACTTTGACAGCTTTTGGCGCTCCTCAGCGTCACTATCAACGTGACGGTGCCTTGACCATCAAGGGTTGGCAAGAAGCAGAAAAGGTTTATGGAATAAAGAACTATAAATATAATTCTACATACGGATTTGATAACAACGGCCAGCGTCAGAGCGCTGAGTACAATGTTTATCATAAGCCCCAGATTAGTTTGAACTACCAGTGGCAAATTAATCATAAGTCTTCTTTAAGTACGGTGGCTTATGTTTCTATTGGACGCGGTTATGGTAATTCTGGTCAAGGAAATGAAGATTATGGATATTCGTATCGTGATTGGAATGGTGCATATTATGGCGAGTTGCAGACAAAGTTCCGTAAGGGAGATGGTACTTTTGACTATGGTGCCATACAAGATATTAATGAAGCTAGCGAACACGGTTCAATGTTAGTAATGAGTCAGTCTAAGAACTATCACAATTGGTATGGTTTGCTGTCTACATATACAACAAAGATTGGTGAATACATAGATTTTTATGGTGGCATTGATTTCCGTTATTATAAGGGTACCCATACAAATGAAATTTCGGATTTGTTTGGTGGAAAGTACTTTATAGATTCAACTCGTGGAGACGTTTTAAGTGAAAATAATATTAATGCAAGCAATTCGAATTGGAGATACCAGAAACTGGGTGTAGGAGACGTTGTCTATCGCGATTATGATGGATATGTTATGTCCGAAGGTGCTTTCTTTCAGGCGGAATATAATCGGGATAAATTGTCTGCCTTTGTTGCGGGATCTTTGTCCAATACTGGATATTGGCGCTATGACAGATTCTACTACGATGAAGCCCATGCGAAATCTGATGTAGTCAATTTCTTGGGCTTTACCGCTAAAGGTGGTGCCAATTATAATCTTACAGATAACCATAATGTCTTTTTCAATTTAGGTTATATCAGTCGTGCTCCCAAGTTCTCATACGGAGCTTTTATGCAGGCAACGACAAGTCATGCTATTAACGAGAATGCAAAGAATGAGAAAGTCCTTTCTTTTGAATTGGGTTATGGATTCCGTAATAGCTGGTTGACTGCTAATTTGAATGCGTATTATACCAAGTGGATTGACAAGACCATGACCAAAAGTGGTACAATGGATAATCAAACGGAGTATTATATGAACATGACCGGAGTGGATGCTTTGCATAAGGGTGTAGAACTGGATGTGAAGATAACTCCACTGGAATGGTTGGAAATCACTGGTATGGTATCATTGGGCGACTGGAAATGGGATAGCAATGCAACGGGTTACGCTTATGATGCTCATGGCATTCCTTTGACTTCAACAGGTGAAACTACGACTATTGGTTCGCCTGACCATGCCAGCGCATCAATTAACCTGAAGGGTGTTCGTGTTGGAGGTTCTGCACAGACGACAGCTGCTGTTGGAGCAACCTTTAAATTGAACAAGTCTATTCGTGTTGGCGCTGACTGGACATATTACGGACGTAATTATGCGTATTATTCTTTATCGGGAAGTAATCTGACTCTTGGAAAAGAAGTGACAGTACTTGATCCGTGGAAGATACCTTCTGCCAGTCAGTTTGATCTGAATGCATCATATCGTTTCAAGTTGGGTAAACTGGATGCAATATTGAGTGGTAATGTTAATAACCTGTTGGATTATCAATATATATCTAAAGCGTTTAATCCTAATACAATATCTTCTTCTTCATTGCAGGAAGCGACAGCTGATAATATATATTGTTATTATGCTTTTGGACGTACTTATAGTCTTAGATTAAAGATTAATTTCTAATCTGTTTTAACATAGAGTCTTGTTTATGAAAAAAATAATATTCTCATCATTGGCATTGTTGGCCACATTGACGGCTTGCAATGATTTTAATGATCAATTTAATATTGATTCTTCAATTACAGATGTAAAGAGTGGTAACTTTACGCTGGTTGATAGTGATTATGGTACTGTTGCAAGTCTTTCTGCCAATAAAGAGCTTGCTTTGTCTAAAGATCCGGAAGGCCAGTCTTATTTGAAGGCTTTGGAACAGGTGGGGACTGATAAATATTTCTCTAATCTTGCTCCAGCGGAAGACTATCTGCCGGCTTTCATTTCAAATAAATATCCGGAGTCTGATGAGGGTTCCCGTTTTGTGGTAACTGCTAATGTCTATAAAGAACCATCAGGTTATCTGTCTGATTTTAAGAATATCTCCATATACGATTTTAGTGATGCTGATTATAAGACCGTATGGGGAGATTACATTAGCGCATCTTATCTGTCGCCAACTTCTATTCAGAAAATTCCTGTCGTATTGGCTGCCAATGTCAAAGATGCTCAAGATGGTGATATGAAGGTTGTCAATTATGCGTATTCGGAGACCGAACCCAGTACGGGGGGAGGTTCTGTTCCTGTCGTTTATCAGCGTGTAACAACCTTTGAAGAAGGCTATAATTATGTGATTGCAGCTAAGGGGAACGACGGCAATTATTATCCGTTTGGGAAATTGTCAAATAACAGCTACACATATGGTTATATGTATCCGGATGCTATACCTGTAAGTGATGAAGTGATCTCCGGAGATGATGGAGCAGATCATGTGATGACTATTGAAAAGACTGCTAATGGATATGCTCTAAAAAATAGCTGGGGCCAATATCTGTATATGAGCGGTAATTATGACAGTTTCAATGTAAGCACTTCCTTGCCTAACGAAGGTGGAGAATGGTTGATTAATGAGAATGCAGATGGAACATTTTCATTAAAGAATATTTTGACTGAAAAAACCGTGAAACTTACCTTGTATAAGGGTTCTTATTCTTATGGTTCGTATGCAGCTTCGAAATATGAAGGACAGGTTTATTATTCGGGCGTAGGTTCTGATGATGACGGTGGATTTACTCCGTATGATGTTACTCTGCCAAGTGGTTCATCTTATGTGTGGAAATTGGATAGCTATGGCTATTGGAAGGCTTCTGCATACGTGAACAATCAGAATCTGGTTTCAGAGAGTTGGTTGGTATCACCTGCGATTGATTTGTCTGAGGCTAATGTGCCTGAATTGACTTTTGATGCGGCTTGTCGTTTCTTTAATAATGAGCCGGATAAATATATGACGGTTTGGATTTCATCAGATTTTGCTGGAGACGTTTCGACTGCTACTTGGGTGAAAAAGGAAGTGCAGAATTGGTCTGATGGTTCTAATTGGACATTCTATAATAGCGGAAATTTGGATTTGAGTGAATTCAAGGGCAAGACAGTATATATAGCTTTTAAATACAATAGTACGTCATCCGCTGCTCCGACTTGGGAAATAAAGAATGTTTCCGTGAAAGAACAGTCCAATTACTGGGATGTATGTATGTTTAAGGAAGTGGCTGATGATGGTTCTGATGCCGCAGCTCTTCTGACTCGTTCTTCTTCTGTTGTTGCTAACGCATCATCGTTGTATGTGTATCATGATGGCAGCTGGTCTGAGTATTCGAATAGCGATGCCAAGGTTGCCGTACTGGATCCGACTGTATACGCTTCACTTGGCAGTGATGCCATTGCAGAGCCTGAAATGGTGATTCCTACCTATTTGTCTATGCATTATCCTTATGTTTCTGCTGGAGATTGCGTGGCCGTCGTGTACAATGAGAAAGCTGATCAGCCGGTTGTAGTTGAATATACTTATAATAATGGCTGGGCTGCAACGATGGATTATGAGCCGACGGCAATTACATTTGTAAAAGAGAATGGTGTGTTTGTCGCTCAGATGAGTACTTATATTGATGAGTCTTTCTTGGGTAGTGAAGGTGGATTTACCGTGCAGAATGTAAATCTTGGTGGTTTGAATTATGTATGGCAAAATACTACTACTTATGGTTGGAAGGCTTCTGCATATTATAATAATACAAATAATGCTGCTGAAAGCTGGTTGATTTCTCCTGCAGTAAACTTTAAGAAAGCGGTAGCACCAGAAATTGTTTTTGATGAGGCTCATCGATATCTGAATGGAGCAAATCCTGATTCTTATTTTGCAGTAAAGGTTTCTACTGATTATAAGGGTGATGTTACGACTTGTAATTGGACAAACCTCACAGTAACCGGATGGTCTGATGGAACAACTTGGGATTTTGTAACGGTTAATCCTATGGATTTAAGTAGTTTTATAGGTCAGACTGTTTATATTGCTTTCCAATATAGAAGTGATGAAACTGCTGCTCCGACGTGGGAAATCATGAATTTGAAAGTACGTGAACGTGAATCAGAAAGTGCTGAATAATGATTAGGAAGTATTTACTTTTAGCTCTTATAGGGTTTTGCATTGCTTCATGTGAGGAAGCTAATGATGTGCCCAATGGCTATATAGAAATTACTCAAGATGGTGCAAATACTCTCGTACTCAAAGGGTACGAGAGTGCATCTTCAGGTTTTTCTGTATTCCAGCCTGAAAATTTTGAAGCCCCCTTTTATATAAAGGATAAACAGTTTTATGGTGACAAGTATGAATTTGCGGTAGTTAATGAAAAACGTTTGGATGAAATGCCTGATTCGCCCGAGAACGTTGAGTGGCAAAAGAATACTGCTATAACTGTTGATGCATGTTATTGGATTAAATGTTCGTCATTGACTTGTTTTCGGTATGCCAAGATGCGAGTTACTTCCATTGAGGGAAATGACGTAACTATAGAATATGTATTGGGAAATACTGAGGTGAGAGAAAATGCCAATGCCAATGCAAGTGACGATAAAGTTTCAGTGACTAATTTTGAGATTCCTCATTTGAACTCTGCTAACTATTATGTTGATCATTATGTCAATTATAATGGGACTGAAATTTTGAATTATGCATTGGAATGGGATAATGTCAAACGTCATTCATCATGGGTGGCATTTTCATTTGATGATGTTACGTGCAAGGACTATGTCAGTAGGACGGATGCATGGGATGTTGACCCTGAACTCCCGGTAGAGATGCAGGTTTCCAATGACCAGCACAAGAATGATGGTTTTGATAGGGGACATATTTGTGCTTCGGAGGATCGCGTTTATTCTATTGAAGCGAATGAACAGACTTTCTATTTTAGCAATATGTCTCCAATGATTGGAGCGTTTAATCAAGATTATTGGACTGTTTTTGAACAAAAGGTACAGGCTTGGGGACGTTCTATTCCAACCGATTATGATAGATTGTATATCGTAAAGGGAGGATCTTTAAACCATTTGTTGACGAATTTCACAGGTGCCCAAAAGGGGTCTGATGGAGTTTATCCTCAGACGGATGAGAATGGGTATACATTAAAAGGATTGGCTTGTCCACAATACTATTTTATAGCGATATTGTCAGAAAAGGCTGATGTTTATCATGCTATAGGTTTTTGGGTAGAGCATAAAGATACTATGTCTGTAGATGATTTGAAGACCTACGCCCTCAGTATCGACGACCTGGAGAAGAACACAGGCCTTGATTTCTTCTGCAACCTGCCCGATGATGTGGAGAACAGTGTGGAGAGCACTTGGAATGAAGCAGACTGGGCCTGGTAGCCGAAGGCTTGCTTCTTTATAAGAATGACAATCCCCGGCATCTTTGATGAAAGGATGCCAGGGATTGTTGTTTGATGCCTGTCGGTTCGACGGTTTATTTGTTCACCACGTGGATGGGCTTGCCTTCCTGATAGGCTTTCAGGTTGTCCAGGGCAATCTGCATCAGACGTTCGCGGGCAGCTGTGCTGGCCCAGGCGATGTGGGGAGTGATGTAGCAGTTACGGGCCGTGAGCAGCGGGTTGTCGGCGCGGGGAGGCTCTTGTGAGAGGACATCGACACCGGCGGCATAGATGCGTCCGCTGTTCAGGGCGTCGGCCAGGTCCTGCTCGTTGACCAGCGGGCCGCGTCCTGTGTTGATGAGGATGGCGGTAGGTTTCATCAGACTGAGACGGCGGGCATTGACCATCTCACGGGTCTGCTCGGTGAGGGGGCAGTGCAGGCTGACGACGTCGCATTCGGCAAACAGTTCGTCCAGTTCCATTTTCTTGATTTCGTGTGACAGCTGGAAGTGCGATTTGGAAGTATAGGCACACACCTCCATGCCGAAACTGATGGCGATGCGTGCGGTTCTCATGCCGGTGTTGCCCAGGCCGACGATACCCATCTTCTTGCCGGCCAGCTCGATGAGCGGCGTGTCCCAGAAGCAGAAGTCGGGACTGTTGGTCCAGCGGCCTTTGTGTACTTCCTCGGAGTGGTGCTGTACCTGCTGGGCGATGTTCAGCAGGTGGGCAAAAACCATTTGGGCCACGGAGTCGGTACTGTAGGCGGGAATGTTGGTAACGGTGATGCCACGTTCTTTGGCTGCAGCAGTATCTACGATGTTGTATCCGGTAGCCATCACACCGATGTATTTCAGTTGGGGCAGGGCGGCCATGTGTTCGGCTGTAATGACCACTTTGTTGGTGAGAAGTACGTCGGCACCTTCGGCGCGTTCCACTACTTCTGCGGGGGCGGTACGGTCATAGACGACACATTCGCCCAACTTCTTCATTTCGTCCCAGGAGAGGTCTCCGGGATTGGCGGCATAGCCGTCGAGCGCTACAATTTTCATGTCATTCAAATATTAAATATCAAATATCAAATATTATTTTTTTTCTTCATTGTAAGTATGGTTGCGGTTAGTAGCTTGATAAGTTCTCTACAATCATTATCTATAGATAGAAATTGTTTCTCAGTCAGATAATCGGTCTGTTTTAGAATTTGTAACCAATATAATGTTTCTGAGCATTCTTTTTGGGCTATAGCAAGTTTATGTATATAGTCAGAGGAAGATTCTGCATAAACAGACTCACTGATGTTGGCGCCTATTGAAGTACCGCTCCGTAAAAGTTGTTTGCTCATGACTTGTTCGTCCTTGTCTTCCTTTAAATATTTGTATAATTTGATAATCCTTATAGCAAACAAAACAGATTTGTCATTCAGTATATATACTTTTTCCCCCATATATTTAATATTTTATATTTGATATTTTATATTTAATTAAACCGTTCTTTTCCCCACAACGCCTGCATCCGTTCCTTGTGTTTGGCTTCGGCCGCATTCTCCTGCGGATGCCAGATGCTGTGGTCTTTCAGTTCGTCGGGAAGGAACTGCTGGCGGACGAAGTGGCCCGGGTAGTCGTGGGCATACTTGTAGTTTTCTCCGTAGCCCAGTTGCTTCATCAGCTTGGTGGGGGCATTGCGCAGATGAAGGGGGACGGGAAGGTTGCCGGTCTGTCGGACCAGTTCCAGCGCGTCGTTTATGGCCATGTAAGCCGAGTTGCTCTTGGGGCTGGTGGCCAGGTAGATGGTCGTTTCGGCCAGGGGGATGCGGCCTTCGGGCCAGCCTACCTTCATCACGGCATCGAAGCAGGCGTTGGCCAGTAGCAGGGCGTTGGGATTGGCCAGCCCGATGTCTTCCGACGCGGATATCACCAGGCGGCGGGCGATGAAGGCCGGGTCTTCGCCGCCTTCCACCATGCGGGCCAGCCAGTAGATGGCACCGTCGGGGTCGCTGCCGCGGATGGACTTGATGAAGGCGGAGATAATGTCGTAGTGCATCTCGCCGTCCTTGTCGTAGGCCAGCGGGTTCTGTTGCAGGCGTTCGGTCACCATGTCGTCGGTGATGACGACGGTGTCGCCCGTTTCCGATTCGACAACCAGCTCCAGTATGTTGAGCAGCTTGCGGGCATCGCCTCCGCTGTAACGCAGCATGGCGGTGGTTTCCTTCACTTCGATGTGGCGTTCGCGCAGGATGTGGTCGGTGGTCAGCGCCCGCTGGAGCAGTTCCAGCAGGTCGTCTTTTTCGAGAGGTTTGAGAACATAGATCTGGCAGCGTGACAGCAGGGGGCGGATCACTTCGAACGAAGGGTTTTCCGTTGTGGCGCCGATCAGTGTCACGATGCCCTGTTCGACGGCTCCCAGCAGAGAGTCTTGCTGGGACTTGCTGAAACGATGTATTTCGTCGATGAAGAGGATGGGATTGGCTTGCGAAAAGAACCGGTTGTTCTTGGCACGCTCAATGACGTCGCGCACGTCCTTCACGCCGCTGGTCACGGCGCTCAGCGTGTAGAACGGCGTTTCCAGCTTGTTGGCGATGATTTGTGCCAGCGTCGTTTTTCCCACTCCCGGAGGTCCCCACAGAATGAAGGATGAAATGTGTCCTGAATCAATCATTTTGCGGAGCACCGCTCCCGGGCCGACCAGATGTTTCTGGCCGATGTATTCGTCTAATGTTTTGGGCCGAAGCCTTTCTGCCAGTGGTTGCACGTTTGTATGTTCTTAAAATATCATCATGATCATGAAGCGGATACCATCCTTCTTCACGCCGGGGATGTCGGTGTAGGTGAGGCGGCGCACGTATTCGATGTGCAGCAGCTTGAAGATGTTATAGATTCCCACACTGGCCTCCACGTAAGGTGTCTTGCCCATGACGTAGCTGGTGGGCACACCGTTGCGGGTCGGGAAAAGGAAGAGGTCCGGGTCATGGCTCTTGTAAGGGTTGTTCTTGTCGGTCAGTGTTCCCCACAGGCCGCGGATGCGGAACATTTCGCGCCACTTCAGCTTCTTCAGCAGCGGGATGCGGTTGAAGAGCTTGCCGTTCATGTCGTAGCTCAGGGCCAGCGAGCCGTAGCGGTCGTTCAGGAACTCCATGTTGTTGATGAGCGAGAACGATTCGTTGTGCTGGGTGATGTACGACAGATTGGCCATGGGGAGGTTCAGCAGGGGGAAGGGCACCTTGTTCCACTGGGCACCGGCACGGGCGGTGATGTCAATCTTGCCCCACGAACCGAACCAGAAGCGTTTGCGCAGGCCGATTTCGGTGAGGTTGAAGTTGTATTCACCTCCCAGCACGCCCTTGAAGCCGGCTGTGTGCGACAGGGTGAACTGGGGTGCGTCCAGCGATACAGGTACGCGGCGCTGCTTGGTGTTGACGAAGGTCTCGCCCGGAGCATATCGCAGGGTCACACCCACTTCGGCCGTGGTGATGTCGTGGACGAAGGTGTTCTTGTCGCCCTTCACGCCGGGTGTCTCACCGTCGTTGCGCCAGTATTGCAGGATGCCGGCGGGCTGGTCGTTGCGGTGGCGCAGCATAGCCTTGACGGAGAATCCCGTATTGGTTTCCAGTTCGTAGTTGATGGTAGCGTCGCGGATGTAGGACAGCTGGTCTACGGTGGTCCATTTCCAACCCACGAACATGTTGTCCTTGTCGGTCTCCAGATACTTGTCTACGGGCGACATGACGTCGTAGGTGTATTTGGCGGAGATATAATGTTTGGGGAACTCCCACAATACGTATTCGCGCTTGTTGAACGAATAGGCCACCTGTCCGGAGTAGAACCATTTCTTGTCGCGCGTACCGTAGGCACCATATCCGCTGAAGTTCCAGTGGGGATCCAGATTGCCGGTGGTCATACCGCTCAGACGGAAACGGGCTCCGTTCACATAGTTGCTGGTAATGATGGTGTTGATGGGGCCGAAGTCGAACTTGCTGGGATGGTCCTTGTTTCCTGTCTCCACAAAGTTTTCAATCAACGCCTTGGCACCGAAGATGATGATCTTGAATCCCGGTATCTGCTCGATGCGGTTCATGAAGATGTCCATGGTACTCTCCTTCTTGGTGAGGGGCACCTGGCGTACTTCCGCCCAATACTCGTCGCTCTTGGCCAGCATGTTGGCTTCCTTGATGACTTTTCCTTTCAGACGGAAGAGGCGGGGCTCTATCTCGTCAAAACTGTATTTCGAATATTTGGTGGTACGTTGCACTTCCAGTCCCTGGATGCCCTTCATCAGAGCCAGTTCGACGGTCATGTCGTCGTCGGTCAGCACCCAGTTGCTGTCGGGCAGCTGTTCGAACTGCTGGACGATGTCCAGGTTCTCCACGAAGTTGACTCCCGTCTTTTTCGGCAGGTTCATGGTACACTTCTTCACGGCGTAGGTGGAGTCCTTCACCACATACAGGTGGCCCGTAAAGCCGAAGTCCTGCGGGTTGTTGGGCACGAACGTCAGGTGCACACATTCCTGCTGGTCCACCATCAAGGTGTCCATCAGATAGTATTTGTAGAACGAGATGGCGCCGCGCCCGATGGGGCTGACGAAGCGGCGTTGCAGCAGGCGGATGTCGTCGTCGTAGATGTTTACGTCCGAGAAGACGTCGTTCAGGATGGTGCCCAGCATGTCGCCGGTACTGAAGAATTCCTCGATGCCCGTCGAGTTCATGCCTTCGATGATGGTCTTTTCGCTGCGCGGACTCTTGCGGTAGATGGTGCGCGAGGCCGTTTCCTTGATGGAGATGGGCAGAATCTGCTTGCCGGTCTTGGGCGACGTTTCCACTTGGTCCTTGAAGAAGGAGAACTTCTTGTAGAGGCCTTTCTCCATCTTCTCCGGCGTGACGTCGTTGAGCGACATCTTCATCTTCTCGTATTTCTGGTATTGGTAGAAGTCATTCTCCTCCAGCTTCAGCTGCTTCTTGTGGTCGATGACCTTGCGCATGAAGTCTACGGCCGGATTGTTCTTCCGGGAGTATTTTTCTTTCTTCGGCTTTACCACCACTTCGGCCAGCATGATGTCGTCGGGCGACATCTTGACGTTCAGCACCTTCTGTCCCGGCTTGATCTTGATTTTCTTGGTTATGTAACCGATGGTGGAAAAGGTCAGCTCGTCCCAGCCTCTGCGGGTTTCGACTGTATATTCTCCTTCGCCGTTGGTAATGGCTCCCACGCCTTTGCCTTCGTACTGGACGGTGACGTAAAGCAAGGGTTCGTTGGTGATGGAGTCGGTTACGACGCCTTTGATTTGTGCGGATACCCCCGTGAGCTGGGTGAAAAGCATCACTGCCAGGAGGGTGAGGGTTATATAAAGTTGCTTCATATCTATTATAATGGAACTGCAAAGGTAGTAATTTGCAAGCAAATAAGAAGCAAATTTGGATTATTTGGGAATTGAGATTATAAAAATATGGAAAACATCCCTTGGGTATGTATCTATTTCTTAATTCTCAGTTCCCAAATACTAATAATTATTTTTTCAGCAATACCTGCACGATGCGTTCGGCCGTGCGTCCGTCCCAGCGTTCGGGCAGGGTGCTGTGCTTCCATTCGCCTTTCAGCATCTTCTCCAGAGAGGCCGACAGGGCGAAGGTGTTTTCGCCTACCAGTTCGTTGGTGCCGATGCGCCACGTCTCGGGATGCTCGGCATAGGTGTTCAGCGTGATGCAGGGCACGTCGAGGAAGGTGGCTTCTTCGGCAATGTTTCCGGAGTCGGTGACGATGCCGCGTGCCTGGTTGATGAGGAAGCCGAAGTGCAGATAGCTTTGCGGCGGCAGGATGTGCAGGTTGGGGGCGTTGATGCCCGTTGCCAGGATGGCCTGCTGCACGTAGGGATGCAGGGGAGCCACGACGGGAACTCCATTGGCCCGGTCGAGGATGGTCTGCAGCAGGGACTGGAGCACGTGCCGCTGCTGGATCAGTTCGCGGCGGTTCAGCGTGAGCAGCAGGTAGCAGCCTTTCTTCAGTCCGAGGGAGTCGAACCAGACGGGTTGCAGCAGGCGGTGGCGGTTGTAGCGGATGGTATCCATCAGGATGTTGCCCACGTAGTGGATGTATTCCGGTATCATGCCTTCCTGGTTCAGGTTGCGGTTGGCGGCCATGCTGGCGGCAAACAGGTAGTCGGAGATGGCGTCGACAATGGTGCGGTTCACCTCGCGCGGCATGTTCATGTCGAACGAGCGGGTACCGGCGATGACGTGTGCCACCTTCAGTCCGCGCTTTTTGGCCACGATGGCACAGCTCATGGTGGCTGTCATGTCGTCGACCACCAGCACTGTCTGTGCCGGGTGGGCGTTGAGTTCCTTTTCGAAAGCCAGCATGATGTCGGCCGTCACCTGCGAATGGTCGGTGCCCGTGACGCCCAGATAGGCGTCGGGTTTCTTCATGTCCAGGTCGGAAAAGAGGGAAGGCTCCAGGGCCGGGTCGTTTTCCGGACCGGTATAGACCACCCGGTAGGTGATGTCCTGACCCGCTTCGCGTGCGGCGTCCATGGCGCGGCACAGGGGAGCTATTTTCATAAAATTGGGGCGAGCGCCCGCTACAATGGTTATTTTCATGAGTCGAACCTTTTAAATCTTTCACAAAAGTACGTTTTCTAATGGAATTTTATTCGTTACTTTGCAGGAAATTTCATGTATATGCCTACATTTGTTCAGATACTCGATTTTGTGGGGACGTTTGCTTTTGCTATCAGCGGCATCCGTCTGGCCTCGGCCAAACGCTTTGACTGGTTTGGCGCTTATGTGGTTGGTTTTGCCACGGCTGTGGGCGGCGGTACGCTGCGCGACTTGCTGCTCGACGTGACGCCCGGCTGGATGACCGATCCTATTTATCTCATCTGTACGGGTCTTGCCCTGATCTTCGTGACCATGTTCGGCAAGCACCTCATCCATCTGAACAACACGTTCTTCTTTTTCGATACCATTGGCCTGGCCCTGTTTACGGTCGTAGGTGTGGGCAAGAGTCTGTCGCTGGGTTATCCTTTCTGGGTGGCCATCATCATGGGAAGCATGACGGGTGCTGCGGGCGGCGTTATCCGCGACGTGTTCATCAACGAAATCCCGCTGATATTCCGTAAGGAGATTTATGCGGTAGCCTGCGTGGTAGGCGGATTGGTCTATTGGGTGTGCGCGCTGGCACAGGTGGACGATTACATCTGTCAGATAGCCTGTGGTATCGTGGTTTTCCTGACGCGCATTCTGGCCGTGAAGTACAAGATTTGCCTGCCGACGCTGTCGGGGCATGCCTGACAGACGGCCGGCCGATAGGGCAGGAAAGAGAGAAGGAAGAGAGACTGGTTCAAATAAAGAGATACAATTATAATCCCCTCCTTCTGGAAGGAGGGGTGCCCAACGGGCGGGGTGGTAGGTTTTCACGATTATAATATCAATCCATGTAATATGTGTTGACCTACCACCTCCCCCTATCGGGGACTCCTCCTTCCCGAAGGAGGAGAGTTTGAGTTACCTTTGTTTTGATACACCTCTTTTATGGTATCCTGACGAAGTGCTTTCTCAGGGTCTGACGAAGTGCTTCGTCACCCCCTCATGCAGTGCTTCGTCAGACCCTCACGAAGCACTTCGTCAGAGGGTCATGCAGTGCTTCGTGAGGATGCCATGCGGCGGGTGGTTGCGGGCTGTTCCCGTCAGAACAGCGTGTCTGTCGTGTTGAACAGCTTCTTGTCGTTCAGTTTCACCACCTTGCCATATTTCTCCAACTTCTTCAAGTCTATCATCTTGGGGTTGCCCATGATGGCGATGGCATAGGGCTTGCCCTGGATGTTTTCCTGGTAGAACTTCACAATGTCGTCGAAGGTCAGGGTATCGATTTGCGGCAACTGCTCCTTGGCCGGGTCTTCGGTATAGCCCTGGTAGCCGAGGTTCACCAGATACATCGCCTTGGTGCGGAAGTCGGGATGGTTGGTCAGGGCCGACTGGCGCAGGTAGCTCTTGATGTTGTCGATGCGGTCGGCGTTCTGCGGCATGTCGTTGATGAGTCCCATGAACACGTCGACGGCATCGTTGGCCTTGTCGTTCTGCGTACCGATGCTTCCGTACAGGTAGCTGGCTTTGCCGGCTATTCCCTGCGTGGCGGCGTAGGCATAGGCCGTGTAGGCCATGGAGCGTTTCTCGCGGATTTCGTTCAGTACCAGTCCCGTGAAGTCCAGGCCGAAGTACTGGTTGAAGGCGTCGCGCAGCACGTCATCCTTCTTGTCGGCCGTCTGCATGGGCAGGTAGAAGTGGATCTGTGCCTGTTCGGCATCGCTGTTCGGCAGGAAGTAGATGGTGTTTTCGCTGACGCTCTGCATGGGCTTCACGCGCGGCGATTCGGACGGGCGTTCGTTGGCTACCAGCGGGAGGTTCTGGCTCAGGATGGTGTAGACGTTGTCGAACGGCAGGGTGCCGGTATAGAAAATCTTTGATTCGAAGTTGGAGGCGCGGTTGATGTCGCCGGTCAGTTCCGAGATTTGCAGCTCCAGCACTTCCTTGTCGGTCAGTTCGTCGATGTAGTCCGACTTGTCGCCGTAGAGCAGGTACTGGCGCAGGGCTTCGTTCAGGGTGCTGACGTTCTCCTTGCGCTGCTGGCGGGTACTCAGGATGTTTCCCTTCAGCTGGGCCAGCTGCTTGTCGTCCAGTTTGGGCATCAGTATCTGTCGGGACAGGAGCTGGCAGGCCTGGGGCAGCGTTTCCTCGAAACCTTCCATCACGATGGTCAGGTAGTTGGAGCTGGCCGACACGTAGCAGGTAGCGTTCAGCTTGCTCAGTTCCTCCTTCAGCTGTTGCGGTTCGTAGAGGCCCATCACGCCGGCATTGTTCATCAGGCTGGCGGCAATGTCCAGTTTGGGGAATTCATCCGTTCCGGCACCATATTGCAGGACGAGCTGGAAGATGTTGTTCTCCTTGTTGGGCGTATAGTACACCTTGGACCGGTCGTTCAGCTGCTTCACCTGCACGTCGCTGAAGTCGAGGAAGTTCTCGGCCACGTGGCCGATGGGCAGGTTCTTGAACTGCAGGGCGTAGAGCGACTGCTGGCCCACGGGCGGTTCTACCGGCTTGTAGTTGGGCTTGGCTATCTTCTCGTTCTTCTTGGCTTTGCCCTGCTCGATGTAGAGGGCCAGGTAGTTCTTGGACAGGTATTGCTTGGCCACACGCTTCACGTCGTCGTTGGTCACGGCCATGATTTTGTCCTTGTAGTTCAGTATCTCGTTCAGGTCCTGTCCGTTGCAGAAGGCGTTCATCAGAATCATGGCTTTCTGCTCGTTCTTCTCCATGGCCAGGTCGAACTGGCGGCACATTTCCGCCTTGATGGCGTTGATTTTCCAGTCTTCGAACGCTCCGTTCGCAATCTGCTCGATGGCTTCCACCGCTTTCTTCTCGGCACTCTTGTTCGACTCGAAGCGGCGCTGGTTCTCGTCGTAGAGCGGGATGCTGACCACGACCGAACGTCCCTGCTCGCGGAAGGTCTGCGCATAGGCTCCGGCGCTGGTCAGTTCGCCGTCCAGCACCAGCTTGTCCAGCGCACCCGTCTGGCTGCTGTTGCTCAGCAGGGACAGGGCGATGTCGAGGGCGTCCTCATCGGGGTGTCCGGCAGGCACGCCGTTGAACACCATGGCCACTTGCGGATAGTAGCCAATCTTTTCGGTGTACTGCTTGCGTCCCTGGATGCTGGTGCCCGTATATTCCTTGCGTGCCGGCATCGGTTTCCTGGCGAGGCGTCCGAAGGTGCCTGCGATGCGTCCTGCTACCTGCTGGGCGTTGACGTTGCCCACCAGCACCAGTACCATGTTCTCAGGCACGTACCAGGTATCGTAGAATTCGATGAGCTTGCTCAGCTGCGGGTTTTTCAAGTGTTCGGGCAGGCCGATGATGTCGCGCGAGTAGGGGAAGCCTTCGAAGGCCTTGCTCATGAAGAAGCTGCTCACGGCCTGGTTGGGGTTGTCCTGCGCGCGGTTATACTCTTCGTACACGTTTTCCAGTTCCGGCTGGAAGGAGCGGAACACGGGATGGATGAAACGCTGCGAGGAGATTTCGAGCCATTTGTTGATCTGATAGGCCGGGAAAGAGCTGTGATAGAACGTGTAGTCGTAGCTGGTGGCGGCATTCACACCCTTGGCTCCGATGCTTTCCATCAGGCTGGAATATTCCGTCGGCAGGCTGATTTTACCGGCCTTCAGGGTCAGTTCGTTGATTTCCTGGTTCAGGGCGTCTTTCTTGACGGGGTCGGTTTCGGCGGCCCGCTGGTCATATTTGGCGATGATTTCCTTATAGATAGGTTCTTCTTCGGCCCAGTTGAGGGCACCGATGTTGTCCGTTCCCTTGAACATGACGTGCTCCAGGTAGTGGGCCAGTCCCGTATAGGCTTCCGGGTCGTTGATGGAGCCGACGCGTACGCCGACCAGTCCGAATACGTCCGATTTGGACTCGTCTTCCCATATATATACGGAAAGGCCGTTTTTCAGTTGGAATGCCTTCAGGCCCTGGCTGAATGCGGGCATAGCTATGACGGCTATAGCCAGACATAGCAGCATTTTCAGTTTCATGAATTTCATAACTTTACATTTTTTTCGGTTGATGTGTCTTTGATAGTTAATCTGTATACAAAGCTATAAAAAAATCACAATCGGTACCGGGAAGTGGTAGAAAATTTATCTCTGGAACGGATTTTTATATCCTAAATTGACGCGGGCTGGTGACAATATGATATATAACATATCTTTTGCACGGAATATTTTCGGTATATAAATATCGATATGTCAAAAGAAACCGCTATATTTGTAATTGTTAAGTTAACCCAACAAAAATCACTAATACCAGACTACGATGAAAAAAGAAATTAAGTTCAGTCTCGTCTATCGGGACATGTGGCAGTCTTCCGGCAAGTATCAGCCGAGGGTGGACCAGTTGGTGCGCATTGCTCCGCTGATTGTCGAGATGGGCTGTTTTGCGAGAGTGGAAACCAACGGCGGTGCTTTCGAGCAAGTGAACCTGCTGTATGGCGAAAATCCGAACAAGGCCGTGCGTGCCTTTACCAAACCGTTTCATGAGGCAGGCATACAGACGCACATGCTGGACAGGGGATTGAACGCCTTGCGTATGTATCCCGTACCTGCCGATGTGCGCCGCCTGATGTACAAGGTGAAGCATGCACAGGGCGTGGACATCACCCGCATCTTCTGCGGATTGAACGAGACCCGCAACATCATTCCCTCCATCAAATATGCGTTGGAGGCGGGCATGATTCCGCAGGCTACGCTGTGCATCACCTATTCGCCGGTCCACACCGTAGAATATTATACCGAGATTGCCGATAAGCTGATTGAGGCCGGTGCGCCCGAAATCTGTCTGAAGGACATGGCCGGCATCGGCCGTCCAGGCATGCTGGGCCGGCTGACCAAAGCCATCAAGGAACGCCATCCCGAAGTCATCATCCAATATCACGGGCACAGCGGTCCGGGCCTCTCCATGGCCTCCATCCTGGAAGTCTGCGAGAACGGTGCCGATATTATAGATGTGGCCATGGAACCCATGTCGTGGGGCAAGGTGCATCCCGACGTCATCTCCGTACAGGCCATGCTGAAGGACAAGGGCTTCCAGGTACCCGAAATCAATATGAAAGCCTATATGAAGGCACGTGCCATGACGCAGGAGTTTATCGACGACTTCCTGGGTTACTTCATGGACCCCACCAACAAGCACATGTCGTCGCTGCTGCTGAAGTGCGGACTGCCCGGTGGCATGATGGGTTCGATGATGGCCGACCTGAAGGGAGTGCATTCGGGCATCAATATGATATTGAAGAGCAAGAACCAGCCTCCGATGAGCATCGACGACCTGCTGGTGATGCTGTTCGACGAAGTGGAGTACGTATGGCCGAAGCTGGGCTATCCGCCGCTGGTCACTCCGTTCAGCCAGTACGTCAAGAACGTGGCGCTGATGAACGTCATGCAGCTGGTGAAGGGCGAGGAGCGCTGGACCATGATAGACAACCACACGTGGGACATGATTCTGGGAAAGAGCGGACGCCTGCCCGGCAAGCTGGCGCCCGAAATCGTGGAGCTGGCCAAGGAGAAGGGATACGAATTCGTGGATACCGACCCGCAGTCCAACTATCCTGATGCGCTGGACCAGTATCGCAAGGAGATGGACGAGAACGGCTGGGAGTATGGCGAAGACGACGAAGAGCTCTTCGAACTGGCCATGCACGACCGTCAGTACCGCGACTACAAGTCGGGAGTTGCCAAGAAGCGTTTCGAAGAAGAACTGATGCGCGCCAAGGATGCCGCCCTGTCCAAGGGAGCCGTGTCCGAAGAGGAAATCAGGAAACTGAAGCGCGCGAAAGCCGATCCGGTGGTGGCTCCGTCCAGGGGACAAGTGCTGTGGGAAGTGTCGGTCGACGGACCGTCGTCTGCCCCGTTTGTGGGTCGCAAGTACCAGCACGACGAGGTGTTCTGCTACATCTCCACGCCGTGGGGCGAATACGAAAAGATTTATACAGGATTTACGGGCCGTGTGGTGGAAGTATGTGCCCAGCAGGGCGCCGTGGTGAACAAGGGCGACGTGATAGCCTACATCCAGCGCAGCGACATCTTTGCATAGTCTGTTGCTTCCCGTTCGGTTTCGATAGGTATGGGCACGCTTGCGTGCATGCGGTAAAAGGCTTGTAGAAGCAACGGGTCTGGGGGGATGCATTCCGCATGCATCCCCCTTTTATAGGATAGAAATGGTCGGGCCGGGTAGGGGGATGCTCAGAAGGCTTCCGTCATGTTGAAGTAGAAGAGCGTCTGCTTGTTCACCGTGTTCTTGCCCAGGTCCAGGCGGACGTTCATGCGCGGCTGCACCTCGATGCGGAGGCCGACGCCGTAGTTGGGCAGTACGCCTTCTATCTTGCCGGGGGTGGGGCCCATGAAGCCGCATCCTCCCCACACGACGAAGCCCAGGTGGTTGATGATGCGTTTCAGCCACGTCTCCTGGTCGGTGTTCAGCATCTGGCGGTATTCGGCCATCACGATGTGCGAGGACTTGTCGCGGTATTGTCCCTGGTAATATCCACGCAGGTCGAAGGGAGTGCCGGTCAGTGCGTATTGGGTCAGCGGGATGTTCTTGCCGAAGACGTTTTTCGTCTGGGCGGTCCAGGCGATAACCTTGCGTTTGCCCACCTCCTTGTATTGTCGGTAGTCCAGTTCCAGTCGGTAGAAGTTCCGGTCGCTGCCGAAAATCTTGTGGTACATCATGCCCCGGAAGTCCAGGTAGATTCCCTTGTAGGCGTTGGCCGGCACGTCGCGGCTGTCGTATGTCAGCAGGAAACCGATACCCGAGTTGAAATTCTTGTATCCGTCGGCATCACCTCCGGCCGCCTGATAGCTTTCGTTGTTTACCAGTCCCTTGGCCGGCTGGGTGAAGTGGTCGTAGTTGATGTCAATCTGCGGGCCGGCAAAGAAGTCGCTGTTGCCCAGGCGGAACAGAAACCAGGGATTGATTTGTACGCCGCTGTAGCGGTATCGGCTGGTAGAATCGCTTCGGATGTAGTCCCGGTTGGTGGTATATCCGATGTCATAATAATTCTCCACCGTATTCTTATAGCTGAATTTTCCGAAGATGCGGAAACGGTCGTGCTTGAAGAACAGCTGGGGCTTGGAGAAAATGTTGACTCCACCGTCGAACATGAATGCCAGGGCCGCCGGCACCACCGAGCGTCTCAGTGTCGTGTCCTTGGGAGCCATGCTGAAGGTCATCAGGGCGCTTCCGCCAACCAGCAGGCCGAAGTCGGGCGAATAGCTGGGACCGCCCAAGATGTTATAATGAAAATTCCGATTGGCTTTCTTCAGCTTTTTCAGCTCCTTTTTAGTCAGAACGGGCGTGCTGTCGTTGGGAACGGCAGTTTCCTTTTGCTGGGCCTGCAAGCCGGTCACCACCAGTGCAAGCATAAGCAGAATGAATGTAAATTTCTTCATATGGTTGGAAATGTGGTGCAAAGGTATTAAAAATCTCAGAAAAAGCTTTTATATTTGTAGCTATTAACACTAACCATACTAAAATTTGTCATTAATGAAGAAGCAATTTTTATCGGTCTTTGCTCTGACGGCAGCCTTGTTCAGTGCACAGGCACAGGACAATATGGGAGGCATCAGCCCGGATATGCTGGGACAGATACGTCAAACTTATCAAGGAACGGCTTCCGACAAGGCCTTGCGGAATGCCATCGGCAACAACAGTATCCGCAACCTGGCCCTCAATCAGGAAAACATGCAGGACATGGATACCCATTTTTCCGTTCGTGTCAACTCGAAAGGCATCACCGACCAGCAGTCGTCGGGGCGTTGCTGGCTTTTTACGGGGCTCAACGTGATGCGGGCCAAGGCCATTGCCAAATATAACATGCCGGCATTCGAGTTCTCTGAAATCTATCCTTTCTTCTGGGACCAGCTGGAGAAGTCGAACCTCTTCCTGCAGGGCATCATCGATACCAGTGACAAGCCGTTGGAAGACAAGACCGTGCAGTGGCTGTTCCAGCATCCGCTGAGCGACGGCGGCACGTTTACCGGAGTGGCCGACATCGTGGACAAGTATGGCCTGGTGCCCAAGGAGGCCATGCCCGAGACCAACAGCAGCAACAATACATCGCAGATGGCCGAACTCATCTCGCTGAAGCTGAAGGAATACGGCCTGCAGCTTCGCGAACTGGGAACCAATGGCGCAAAACGCTCGGTCATGCTGGAAGAAAAGACGAAGATGCTGGGCACCATCTACCGCATGCTGGTGCTGAATCTGGGTGTTCCGCCTACGGAGTTCAACTTCGTGCGCAAGGATGCCCAGGGCAATCCGGTAGAGACGGAGCATCACACGCCGATGTCGTTCCTGGAAAAATATGGTGACAAGGATCTGCTGACCAATTACGTCATGCTGATGAACGATCCCAGCCGGGAGTATTACAAGTGCTATGAGATCGACTACGACCGCCACCGTTACGACGGAAAGAACTGGACATACATCAATCTGCCGGTAGCGGACATCAAGGAGATGGCCATCGCCTCGTTGAAGGACAGCACGATGATGTACTTTTCATGCGACGTGGGCAAGTTCCTCAATTCCAAGCGCGGCCTGCTCGACGTCAACAACTACGATTACGAGTCGTTGATGGGCACCACGTTCGGCATGGACAAGAAGCAGCGCATCCAGACCTTCTCCAGTGGTTCGAGCCATGCCATGACGCTGATGGCGGTAGACCTCGACAAGGACGGAAAGCCCTTGAAATGGATGGTGGAGAATAGTTGGGGTCCGCAGGCCGGTTATCAGGGACACCTCATCATGACCGACCGCTGGTTTGACGAATACATGTTCCGCCTGGTGGTAGAAACCAAATATGTACCCGAAAAAGTGAAGGAGCTTCTCAAACAGAAACCCATCCGGCTTCCGGCCTGGGATCCGATGTTTGCGGAGGAAAAATAGATCCTTAAATGAAGAGAGAGACGAGGAGGCCCGTGCGGGCCTCCTTTTTTTGTTGTTTTTCAGGCCTCTGAAAGCCTGCCGGAGGGCTCCGTGTTCGTTAACGCTGGCCATTACGGAAATTTCTCCTTAATTCCTTTCTTTTTTACTCCTTATTCACATTCTTTTTTGTTATTTTTGCGCCAAATTAATGAAACCATTATTTTAAATCAACACATGGCAAATGTAATTAAGTTACGTAAAGGCCTTGACATTAACCTGAAGGGCAAAGCTGCCGAAGAGTTCTTCTCTGTGAAAGAACCGGGATTCTATTCACTTGTTCCCGATGATTTTACCGGAATTACTCCCAAGGTGGTGGTCAAAGAGCAGGAATATGTGATGGCCGGGGGACCCTTGTTTATCGACA
>ERZ827150.1905-NODE-1905-length-24482-cov-3.245875_pt1 | contig 24482 bp, 24 predicted proteins | sample MGYA00519779_ERZ827150 | MGnify/ENA primary metagenome ERZ827150 (study PRJEB31778, sample SAMEA3449267) | human gut metagenome | biome: human gut; feature: human-associated habitat; material: faeces | place: United Kingdom | collected 2010/2012 ...
GTGGTATGGAAATACCTTCAGTTCAAAAATTCAACTGGGGATTCCAACAAGGTGTTAATTACGCTAATGAGAACTTAGGAACTAATATGAGTATTAAGTCAGAAAATGTTGTTTACCAAGGTACATTTGAAGATGTTGCAGCAGGACAACAATTAGCAGCTACTATGTATGATAGTGGAGTTAAAGCTATATTTGTAGCATCTGGTAATGTAGGTATTGGCGTAATAAATGAAGCAAAGGCAAGAATTGCATCTGGAAAAGAAGCATGGGTAATCGGTTGTGATGTTGACCAATATGAAGATGGTAAATACGAAGGAGATAAGTCAGTAATATTAACTTCAGCTATGAAGAAATTAGATACAGCAGCTTACGATATGGTTAAAGCTGAGCTAGATGAAACTTTCCCAGGTGGAGAGACATTGACATTTGATATTAAAAATGATGGTGTAGGTCTTCCAGAAAACAATCCAAATTTAAGTGCTGATACTACTACAAAAGTAAATGAAGTATATAACAAAATTAAAAATGGTGAAATTGAAATAAAAGCCGAACAAGGTAATTTAATTAAATAATTTTTATATTTAGTAAAATAAAAAAGGCGGAATACCGTCTTTTTCTCATATTAAGAAAAAATTAGATTAATTTTACATAAAAAGATAATCTAACCACAATATATGTAAAAAACGACGTAGGGAGGATGCTTATGAGTTATGTAGTAGAAATGCTTAATATCCGTAAAGAATTTCCAGGAATTGTTGCCAATGATAATGTTACATTGCAACTTAAAAAAGGTGAAATTCATGCTCTTTTAGGAGAAAACGGAGCTGGTAAATCTACATTGATGGGAATGCTTTTTGGAATGTATACTCCAGAAGCTGGAATAATAAAAGTAAATGGTAAAGAAGTTAAAATTTCAAGCCCTAATGTAGCTAATGATTTAGGTATAGGAATGGTTCATCAGCATTTTAAATTAGTTGAGAACTTTACTGTAACAGAAAATATTATTTTAGGTTTAGAACCAAAGAAGTTTTTATCAATAGATATAAAAAGTGCAGCAAAGAAAATTGAAGAATTATCAAAAACTTATGGATTAAATGTTGATCCATATGCAAAAATTGAAGATATATCAGTTGGTATGCAGCAACGTGTTGAAATATTAAAGATGCTTTATAGAAATGCAGAAGTTCTTATTTTTGATGAACCAACAGCAGTTTTAACTCCACAGGAAATAGAAGATTTATTAAAAATTATGAAAAATCTTATTAAAGAAGGAAAGTCAATAATTTTAATTACTCATAAATTAAAGGAAATTAAAGAAGCTGCAAATAGGTGTACTGTAATTAGAAGAGGAAAATATATAGGGACTGTAGATGTTAAAGAAACTTCAGAAGCTGATATGGCTAAAATGATGGTTGGAAGACAAGTATCATTTAAAGTTGATAAAAAGGAAGCTAAGCCAAGTGAAGTGGTATTAAAATTAAATAATGTATCTGTTAAAAATAATAAAAAAGTATTGGGTTTAAAAAACTTTAGCTTAGAAGTTAGAAAAGGCGAAATTGTTGGAATAGCTGGAGTAGAAGGTAATGGTCAAACAGAACTAGTGGAAGCTATTACTGGTATGAGAGCTGTTGAAGAAGGAAGTATATTATTTAATGGAAAAGATATAACAAAAAATTCTATAAGAAAAAGAATTGATGAAGGAATAGCACATATTCCAGAGGATAGACATAAAAGAGGACTTATTTTAGATTATACCATGGAAGATAATATGGTTCTTAAGGCTTATAAGAATGAACCTTTTTCTAAAAAAGGTCTTATAAATAGAGAAGAAATAAAAAAATACTCTGATCATATAATAGAAACCTTTGATGTAAGATCAGGAGAAGGTGGAAATTCTATAGCTAGGTCTTTATCAGGTGGTAATCAACAAAAAGGAATAATAGGACGTGAAATTCTTTCAAATCCTGATTTATTAATTGCTGTTCAGCCAACTAGAGGACTTGACGTAGGATCAATAGAATACATACACAAAAGACTTGTTGAACAAAGAGATAATGGCAAGGCCGTACTTTTAGTATCTCTTGAATTGGATGAAGTTTTAAATGTTTCTGATAGAATTGCCATAGTTAATAATGGAGAACTTATAGGAATAGTTAATGCTTCTGAAACAGATGAAAATGAAGTTGGTTTAATGATGGCAGGAATAAAGAGAGGTGAAGCTTAATGGAAAAAAATCAAGCTATAAAATCCATAATGGCAGTAATACTTGGACTAATTGCTGGTGCCTTATTAATGCTTATTATGGGATTTAACCCTGTTGAAGGATATACATATTTATTTAAAGGTGGATTAATGAACCTAGAAAGAATAGGGAATACAATTGCTACAGCAACACCTTTAATGCTTACAGGACTTTCAGTTGCCTTTGCTTTTAAAACAGGATTATTTAATATAGGTACACCTGGACAAATGTTATTTGGTGGATTTTGTTCAATAGCAGTAGGTTTAAGTTTAGATTTACCTAAGATGATATTAGTTCCAATAGTTGTTGCTGTTGGTATTATTGGAGGAGCTTTATGGGCAATAGTACCTGGAGTATTAAAAGCTAAATTTAACGTACACGAAGTTGTATCATCTATAATGATGAACTGGGTGGCTTATTGGATAGTTTATTATATGGTACCACAATATTTTAAAGGTGAGTTCTTAGAAACAGAATCTAGAATGTTACCAGAAGCAGCTACTTTAAGAGTAAATTGGTTATCAGAAATATTTAAAGGCTCATACATAAATTTAGGTATTTTCTTAGCTTTAATAGCAGTTTTAGTAATATGGTTTACTCTAAATAAAACAGTTTTAGGATATGAATTAAAAGCTGTTGGATTTAATAGATTTGGTGCAGAATATGCAGGTATGCCTGTTAATAGAAATATAGTTATATCAATGATGATAGCTGGTGCTTTATCAGGACTTGCAGGAGTTATACAATACACAGGAAATGCAAATATAATGCAAATTGGTGTAATGCCAAGCCAAGGCTTTGATGGTATAGCAGTTGCCTTACTTGGAGCAAGTAGTCCTATTGGAGTTGTTTTCTCATCATTATTCTTTGGAGTTTTATATGTTGGAAAAGGCTTTATGAATGCAGCTGTAAAAGTACCGCCAGAACTTGCAGATACTATAATGGCTACAATTATTTATTTTGCAGCCACAAGTATGGTAATGGATAAGTTAATTAAAAAATTTAGAAAATCTAAAAAAGATAAGTCTAATAAAAAAGATATTTCTACTGAAAGGGTGGTGGAAAAATAATGTGGAGCATAATTGAACAAGTTTTTCCATATGCAATTTCTTATACAATTCCTATATTAATAACAGCTTTAGGAGCGTTATACTGTGAAAGAAGTGGGATTGTAAATATAGGTTTAGATGGACTTATGATAATTGGTTCTTTTGCTGGAGCTCTATCAGTTTCTAAATTACAAGCAAATGGAGTGCCGGGAGCCCTATGGATAGGTTTATTAGTAGCAGTAATAGTTGGAGTATTATTCTCATTACTTCATGCTTTTGCAAGTATTAATTTAAATGCAGATCAAGTTATAAGTGGTACAGCTATAAATATGATGGCTGGAGCATTAACAATCTACTTAGCAAGAAATATTACAGGTAGTGGTAATATAAGAGTAGCTAATGGATTTATTCCAAGAGATATTCCAATACTTTCAGAAATACCTGTAATAGGACCACTTTTCTTTACAAAAACATATGCTACTACTTGGCTAGTATTATTAATACTGTTAATTAGTGCATTTTTACTATACAAAACTAGCTTTGGTTTAAGGCTTAGAGCTTGTGGAGAACACCCTCAAGCAGCACAAGCAGCTGGAGTTAGCGTATTTAAAATGAGATATATTGGTGTTATGATATCAGGAGGAATGTCAGCTTTAGGTGGAGCTATAATTCTCTTAACATATTCAGGAGAATTCAATGGTAATGTTGCAGGACTTGGATTCCTTGCTTTAGCAGCATTAATCTTTGGACAATGGAAACCACTTGGAATATTAGGAGCAACTTTCTTCTTTGGATTTGCTTCAACTATAGCAAATGTATCACAAGTAATACCATCATTAGCACAAATACCTGGAGTAATATTAAAGATATTCCCATATATAGTAACTTTAATAGCTTTAGTAATATTCTCTAAATCATCACAAGCACCTAAGGCTTCTGGTGAACCTTTTGATACAGGTAAGAGATAAAGCAAAAAAGAAGAAACAAGTTAATGATATTTTTTTAGGAGCTGTATTTTATATATAGCTCCTTTTAATTTTAATAAGTCAAAGAAATGTTTTATATTCCAATAAGATAAGGATTAAAAGTGAATAATTTGGATATAATAATAAATAACTTGATAAATTGAGATAATTAATTCATAATATAAATACATATGTAAATTCTAATAACCATATCTGATATCTTATAACTCCCATAAATAGAACGTAGGAATAAAATATGGAGGTGTAATTTTGAACAAGGAAAATTACGAGAAAAAAACTTTAATAGAGTTAAAAGAAATAGCAAAGGAACTTAACATAAAAAATATTAGTAAATTGAAGAAAAGTGAACTTATAGAAGAAATATTAAATAATTCTCCTAAAAGTATAGAAAAAAACGGAGTTATACTACAAGAAAAGATAACGCCTAAGAATAAGAATGAAGATAATTCTACTCCTACTAATGATAATAAGGAAGAAGTTAGGGAAGAGAAGAGAGAAAGATTAAAGGTTATGATAAATGAATCTGATACTGCTATAGGAGTATTAGAAATTTTAGAAAACAATAGTTTTGGATTTTTAAGATGTAATAATTATCAAACTGGTGAAAATGATATATATGTATCCCCATCACAAATAAGAAGATTTAATTTAAGAACTGGAGATGAGGTCCAAGGAAAAGTTAGAGAATCAAAAGAGGGGGAAAAATTTAAAGCATTACTTTATGTTGAGAAAGTAAATGGAGAGAATCCTGAAAGAGCGGTAGGAAGAAAATCATTCGAGTCTTTAACACCAATATATCCAGAAGACAGACTTCATTTAGAAACTAATAATGAAAATGATTTATCCTCAAGATTAATGGACATAATTTGTCCAATAGGAAAAGGACAAAGAGGAATAATAGTAGCGCCTCCTAAAGCAGGAAAGACTACTTTATTAAAAAAAATAGCTCAAAATATATCTAAAAACTATCCAGAAGTTAAATTAATAGTATTGTTAATTGATGAAAGACCTGAAGAAGTAACAGATATGAAGAGGTCGATAAATGGAGATGTTATATATTCTACCTTTGATGAAGAACCACAAAATCATGCAAAAGTATCACAAATGGTTTTAGAAAGAGCAAAGAGAATGGTTGAGCAAGGAAAAGATGTAGTTATATTATTAGATAGTTTAACTAGGCTTTCTAGAGCATATAATTTAACCATAACTCCAACTGGAAGAACCTTATCAGGTGGATTAGATCCAGGAGCATTAATTATGCCTAAAAAATTCTTTGGTGCTGCAAGAAATATCGAAGAAGGGGGAAGTCTGACTATACTAGCAACAGCTTTAATAGATACTGGCTCTAGAATGGATGATATGATATTCGAAGAATTTAAGGGAACTGGTAATATGGAAGTTCACTTAGATAGAAAGTTACAAGAAAGAAGAATTTTCCCTGCTATTGATATATATAAATCTGGTACAAGAAAAGAAGATTTAATTTTAACTGAAGAAGAAAAAGAAGTAGCTTATTCAATAAGAAAAGTTATGTATAGAGATGGAAATGTAGAAAATGTTACTGAAAAGTTAATAAATATGCTTTCAAAGACTAAAAACAATAAAGAATTTATTAATATTTTTAGTAAAAGTGAAATAGAAAAGAAATAAAAAAGGGTTGTCATAACAACCCTGAATTAAAAATTTAGAATGTAAAATGTAGAATTAATTTAAAACAAATTACTAAAAATATATTTATTTTATAAACTCCGCAAGGAGTTTATTCCTTTATTTTACATTATTCATTATTCATTTTACATTGTGCTAAAGCACATTTAAAATTCTTTTAAAACTAATTTATCAGCTAAATTAACTATATTTTGCTTAGAATATAATGATGATAATTTAGATAAGTTAGCTCTCATTTTTTCTAATTCCTTAGGATTAGATATTAATTTATCTATAACTAAATTTATTTCTAGTAAGTTTTCTATATTTATTGCATATCCATTAGAAGTTAGAAAATCAACATTTTGAGTTTCTTGTCCAGGAATAGCAAAGGGGATTAGCATAGGAAGATGTTTGTTAATTGCTTCAGTAACAGTTAATCCTCCAGGCTTACTTATTATTAAATCTGAATATTCCATAAGATAATTGATATCTTTAGAAAACCCTAAAATATGAAGTTTTTTATTTTTTATAGAATGACCATATTCCTTTAATAAATTATCTTTAAGCTTATCATTTTTACCACAAACTACAGTTATTCTTAGTTTATTAGTATTGTTTAATAATTCCTTTAAAACATAGGATATATTTTTTAGCCCCATGCTTCCACTCATTAATAAAATATTAAAATAGCTATCATTTTTAGTAGAAATAACATCTAATGTATTATCGAAAAATTCATCTTTAACAGGAATACCGTAAGAAAATATTCTTCTAGAATCTATTCCTCTATTTGAAAGATCTAATCTAGTATTCTCACTAGCGGTAATGTAGGCATCTATACTATTATCTATATATGTAGAATGAGCCTTAAAGTCAGTTACAACAACTATTACAGGTATATTTAACCCTTTTCTTTTTAGGGAACCCATAATACTTACTGCAAAGGGGTGAGTAACTAAAATTATATCTGGTTTTGTTAAATCAATCATTTTTTTTATTTTTATTTTAGTTATTGAAAATACAAAGGATAAAAGCTTATTGGTAAAACCTCTATCTGTTAACTTATAAGCAAATCCATAAGTTTTAGGAAAGAAAGAAGCTGATATTTCATATCCTCTAATAAATAATTTAGTTAAAAGCTTACTATTGTTTTTTAAAAAGTCATGAGTTATTACTTCGTATCCAGACTTTTCAAAAGTAGTTGAAATAGATTTTGCTGCTTGATTATGACCTTCACCTGTAGAAGTTGTTAGTATTAAAATTTTCTTCATATACAACACTCACTTTTCTAAATAACATAATAAATACTAAAATTATACCAATATAAATATTATAATATAAATATTATTCTTAAAAGTATAAAAATTAAAATTCTAAGATAAAATTAAGAAAATTACAAATGGAAAAATTATTTTGTTCTAAATGAGTACATATAAGATATTTATTATTTAAATTTATTTTTAATTCTATAAAAAGAAAAAATGGGAAAGATATTATCTTTCCCAGAATTTCTATTTGTTAAGATTGAATCTCTTATTGAATTTATCAACTCTTCCGCCGACATCAATAATTTTTTGTTTACCAGTGAAGAATGGGTGGCATTTAGAGCATATTTCTACTTTTAGTTCATCTTTAACAGAACCAGTTGTAAAAGTATTTCCACATGCACACTTAACTACAGCTTCGTGATTGTATTTTGGATGTATGCCTTCTCTCATTTATTTCACCTCTTTCGAATACTTAAATAACTATTAGAGTATATCACAGGTTAATATTAGGGTCAAGAATATACATAATAAAAATATTTTTGATTACTTATACAAATAAAAATGCTATAATCTATGTATCTAATGTAAAGGAGACATAAATATGAGTAAGTTATATTTTAGATATGGAGCAATGAACTCAGGAAAATCAACACATCTTATGCAAGTAGCATATAACTATGAAGAAAGAGGAATGAAGGTTATATTAATTAAGCCTTTTACAGATACTAAAGGTGGAGAAAGATTAGTTTCAAGGCTTGGTGTTGAAAGAAAAGTAGATTTTGTTATTTATGAGGAAGACGATATATTAGAAAAGGTTAAAAAATACAAGGAAATACATGGTGAAATACATTGTATTTTAGTAGATGAAGTACAATTTTTAAAGTCAAGACAAATAGATAATTTATTTGAAATAGCTGTGGTTTTAGATATACCTGTTATATGTTATGGACTTAGAACAGATTTCAGAATGCAAGGCTTTGAAGGAAGCACAAGGCTTCTATTATTAGCCCATAGTATAGAAGAAATGAAAACTATATGTAAATGTGGAAAAAAAGCTGTATTAAATGGTAGAAAAATAAATAATAGATTCGTTTTTGAAGGAGAACAAGTAGCTATTGATAATGTAGATAATATTGAATACGAATCTTTATGTGGACACTGTTATTTTAAATATAAAAATAATTTATAAATTAGAAAGAGTGGTAAAATGAGAAAGTGTGAAGTAGGAGGCCAAGCTGTAATTGAAGGCGTAATGATGAGAGGAACCAAAGGGCAAGCTACTGCTATTAGAAAATCTGATGGAAAAATAGAAATAGATATGAAAAAAATAGTTCCAATAACTAAAAAATATAAGTTTTTAAATATTCCATTTATAAGAGGAATATTTGTACTTATTGATTCTTTAGTTACAGGAATTAATACTTTAAATTATTCTGCTTCATTTTTCGAAGAAGATGATGAAGAATCAAAATTTGAACTTTGGTTAAAAAATAAGTTTGGAGATAAAAGTAATGATTTAATAGTAGGAGGTACTATGGTTTTATCCTTTGCCTTAGCTATTGCATTATTTGTTGCATTACCTACTAGTATAGCTTCATTATTTGCGGCACTTAATTTAAATCCAGTATTATTAAATCTAATAGAAGCTATAATTAGAATTGTAATTCTGCTTATATATATGTATTCCATAAGCAAAATGGATGATATTTATAGAGTTTTTCAATATCATGGTGCTGAACACAAATCAATTTTTTGCTATGAAGCAGGTGAAGAACTAACAGTAGAGAATGTTAGAAAATTTCCTAGATTTCATCCAAGATGTGGAACAAATTTTCTTTTTCTTATTATGTTTGTAAGTATAATAATATTTAGTTTTACTGGATGGGGAGGATTCTTTGAAAGACTTTTACTAAGAATAGTATTAATTCCAATAGTATCAGGAATAACCTATGAGTTAATAAGATGGCTTGGAAAAAGTGAAAATATATTATCTAAGGTAATAGCTTATCCAGGATTAAAGCTTCAGGAACTTACTACTAAAGAACCAGATGATGATCAATTAGAAGTAGCAATAGCAGCACTTATGACTGCAGAAGGAATTAAGGCAAAAGAAAAAACTATAGGAGAACTTTTAGAGTTTGGATCTAAAAAGTTAAAGGAAAAAAGTATAGATTCTTATATGTTAGATGCACAATTGTTGCTAGGAATGGTATTAGGAAAAGATAAGATATATCTTATTACTAATAGAGATAAGGAAGTATCGCATAAAGATGAAAAAGAGTATATAGCTTTAATTGAAAAAAGAAGTAGTAAGATGCCTATAAAATATATTTTAGGAGAAACTGAATTTATGGGCTTTGACTTTGATGTAGAAGAAGGTGTTTTAATACCAAGAGGTGATACTGAAATACTTGTAGAAGAATTACTTTCTATTATTAATGAGGATGAAGAACTAAATATTTGCGATCTTTGTTCAGGTAGTGGAGCAATTGGAATATCTTTAGCAATGAATAGAAAAAATATAAAAGTAGATGAAATAGATAATTATGATATTCCAGAAAAAGTTACTAAAAGTAATATAGTTAAACATGGATTAGAAAATAGAGTAAATTTTATAAAAAGTGATTTATTGGAAGAAGCTATTAAAGCAGAAAAAAAATATGATATTATAGTATCTAATCCACCATATATAAAGGCTTGTGAAATTGAAGGTTTAATGGATGATGTTAAACTTTATGAGCCTCACGTAGCTTTAGATGGAGGAGAAGATGGATTGATATTTTATAGAAGAATCATTGAGGAAAGTAGGCTTACATTAAATGAAAATGGAATTTTAGCATTTGAGATTGGTCATGATCAAGGACTTGATGTAAGAATATTAATGGAAGAGGCAGGATTTTCAAATGTAAAACTAGTAAAAGATTTAGCAGGACTAGACAGAGTTTTACTGGGATACTTTAAATATTGATAAAGTTCTATCTTTTGTGATATAATAGGGAGATGGAAAAAAATAAAGTACGGAGTGATATTTATGTTATTAGATAAATTAGCGTTTATAGAGAATAAATATGATGAATTATCTGTAAAGATATCAGATCCTTCAATTATGGCTAATCAAAACGAATGGAGAAAGCTATGTAAGGAGCATGCTGATTTAGAGATTATTGTTACAGAATATAAGGAATATAAGACAGTTATAGATGATTTAGCAGCTAATAAAGAAATGTTAGCAGAAGAAAGTGACAAGGAAATGAAAGAAATGCTTTCAGAAGAAATTTCAATGCTAACTGAAAAAGAAGCAGAATTAGAAAAGAATATTCAAATTTTATTACTACCTAAAGATCCTAACGATGAGAAGAACGTATTTGTAGAAATAAGAGGCGGTGCAGGTGGCGATGAAGCGGCTCTATTTGCAGCTAATCTTTTTAGAATGTATACAAGATATGCTGAAACTCAAAGATGGTCAGTAGAGCTTATGAGTGCAAACGAAACTGATATCGGTGGATTTAAAGAAGTAGTATTTATGATTAAGGGTTCAGGAGCATACTCAAAGCTTAAATATGAAAGTGGAGTTCACAGAGTACAAAGAGTTCCTGATACAGAATCAAGTGGTAGAATTCATACATCTACTGCAACTGTAGCAGTATTACCAGAAGTTGATGATGTTGAAATAGAAATCAATGAAAAAGATTTAAGAATAGATGTATACAGATCTTCAGGTAATGGAGGACAATGCGTTAATACAACAGATTCAGCAGTAAGAATTACACATATACCTACAGGTGTTGTAGTTGCTTGCCAAGATGAAAAATCACAATTAAAAAATAAAGAAAAGGCTATGAAGGTTTTAAGATCTAGATTATATGAAGCTGCAGAAGCTGAAAGAAATGCTGGTATAGCAGAAGATAGAAAAAGCCAAGTAGGTTCAGGGGATAGAAGTGAAAGAATAAGAACATATAACTATCCACAAGGAAGAGTAACAGATCATAGAATAGGCTTAACACTTTATAAATTAGAACAATTTTTAAATGGAGATATAGAAGAAGTAATAAATGCATTAATTACGGCTGATCAAGCTGAAAAGATGAAGAAAATGGGTAATACAGACGGTATTTAATAATGAAAGCCTTGCATTTTTAAATGTGAGGCTTTTAAAGCAGGTGTAGTAATGAAGATACTAAAGGCCTTGAAGAAGGAGAAAAAGAAAGAAAAGCATTTCTTTATATTTATGATAATACTTTTCTTGATTCTTCCTCTAATATCTTTTTTGTCGCAAATAGAATCATTATTTTTATGGTTCTATCTAGGGATTATAGAATTTTTAATAGGCATAGTATGTATAAATAAATTGAACTATAATTATTTAAAATTTTCCTGTAATAATAATAAACTTAAGTTTAAAAGTGGATTGTTTTTCAAAGAATCATTTATACTATGTGATAAGGTTGCTGTAGTGCATACTGATAAAGATAGGGAAGAAATGGACATAATACTTATAAGTACAGTAAGATTCATAAATATATATTTAAAACCAGTTTCTAAAGGGTTTTTAAAAAGATATCCAGAAGCCTTAGAAGAATACATAAAAGTAAAAAAAATAAATCCTGAAGATAATTACTATTTTCAAGTAATAAGACGAGGAGCTTTAAAAAAATATATGCTACTAGATGTTATATATAAGAATTGTGTATGAGCATCCTATACTTATTCTGCTATAGAAAATATAAAGATAGCTAGAGAACAAAGAGAGTTATAACAAATGTAATATGAAAGAAGGAATCTTTTTTGGAAACAAAGATAGGTATTATTAATGATATTGATAAAGATATTGAATACATAAATGAAGCGGCTGATATAATATATAAAGGAGGCGTTGTTGCGTTTCCAACTGAGACTGTCTATGGACTTGGAGCAAATGCTTTAAATGAAGAGGCTGTTGATAAAATATTTAAAGCAAAAGGAAGACCACAAGATAATCCATTAATAGTTCATGTGGCTTCAAAAAATATAGAGAATTTAGCTAAAGAGGTTCCAAAGGTTGCAAAAGATCTTATAGATAAATTTTGGCCAGGACCATTAACAATAATTTTAAATAAGAAAGATATAATACCAAATAGAACTAGTGCAAATTTAGAATCAGTTGGTATAAGAATGCCTAATAATGAAATTGCATTAAAATTAATAGAGCTTTCTGGATGTCCAATTGCAGCACCATCCGCTAATATATCAGGTAGACCTAGTCCTACAGAGGTAGATAGATGCATTGAAGATTTAGATGGTAAAGTAGATTATATTATTGGATGGAAAAAAAGTGATGTTGGAGTAGAATCAACTATAGTTGATTGCACAGTAATGCCACCAGTAATATTAAGACCGGGTGGAATAACATTAGAAATGCTTAGGGAAGTTTGTAGTGAAATTACTATAGACAAGGCTATACAAGGAAAGCCAGATTCAAATTTAAAACCAAAGGCACCAGGAATGAAGTATAGACATTATGCACCAAAGGCAAAATTACAGATAATAAAAGGAAATAAAGAAAAAACTATTGAAAAAATTAATGAAATAGTACAAAATTATATAGATAATCAAAAAAGAGTGGCAATTTTATCTACTGAAGAAGTATCTAATAGATTTCCTTTAGGAGAGATAATTTCTTTAGGAAGTGAAAAAAATCTATATGATGTAGCAAGAAACCTTTTTGAAGCTCTTAGACAATGTGATGATTTAAATGTAGATTTTATTATATGTCAAGCATTTGAAGATAAGGGTGTTGGACTTGCGATAATGAATAGATTAAATAAAGCAGCAGGATTCAATATATTGGAAGTATAATAAGGGAGGGAGGGGGAAACCTTTCCTTTTTTTTAAGCAATGTGAATTAGTTTTAAATTATGCTATATAAGATTGCGAAAATATAGTGAAAATGCTAGATAAGTAAACTTATATATCATATTTTTATAATATTATAGTTGGGAGGAGTAGCAATGAAGAAGATAGCAATTGGCTCTGATCATGGAGGCTTTGAACTTAAGGAAGAAATTAAGAACTTCTTATTAAAAGAAGGATATGAAGTTAAAGATTTTGGAACTAATTCAAATAGTTCTTGTGATTATCCAGATTATGCAATACCAGTTGCAGAAGCTGTAGTAGCAAAAGAATTCGAATTTGGTATTTTAATATGTGGAACAGGAATAGGAATTGGAATTGCAGCAAATAAGGTGCCTGGAGTTAGAGCAGCACTGTGCTCAGATACTTTTAGTGCACATGCTACAAGAGAACATAATAATGCAAATATATTGACATTAGGTCAAAGAGTAGTTGGACCTGGATTAGCTTTAGATATAGTAAAGACATTTTTAAACACTGAATTTGAAGGCGGAAGACATCAAAATAGAATTGATAAAATTGAGGAAATAGAAAAAAGTTTAATAAATAAAAAAATAAAATAAATTTAAATGCTATAGGAGGAAGTTAAATGAGTAAAGTAACTCAAATTGATCACCCATTAATATTACACAAACTAGCTTTTATTAGAAGTAAGGAAACAGGTTCTAAGGATTTTAGAGAATTAGTAGAAGAAGTATCAATGCTTATGGCATACGAAGTAACTAGAGATTTAAGTACTGAAGAAGTGGAAATAGAAACTCCAATATGCAAAACTAAATGCAAGATGCTTTCAGGTAAGAAGGTTGCAATAGTACCAATATTAAGAGCTGGATTAGGTATGGTAGATGGTATGTTAAAACTTATACCAGCAGCTAAAGTTGGACATATTGGATTATATAGGGATGAAGAAACTCTTCAACCAGTTGAATATTTTTGCAAGTTGCCTCAAGATATAGCAGAAAGAGATATAATTGTAGTAGATCCTATGCTTGCAACAGGTGGATCAGCTACAGATGCAATAACTATGTTAAAGAAAAGAGGAGCTAAAAACTTAAGACTTATGTGTTTAATTGGCTCTCCAGAAGGAATTGAATTTGTACAAAAGGAACATCCAGATGTAGATATATATGTAGCTGGAATAGATGAAAAATTAAATGAACATGGATATATAGTTCCAGGACTCGGAGACGCAGGAGACAGATTATTTGGAACTAAATAATCTAGTATAGTGGAGCTGCTAAAATAGTTTCACATTAAAAATGTAGAAGTTAAAGAAGAGGATTATTTAAATAATTTGAAAAAATAATATCTTAATTAGACAAGGAGATAAATACATATAAAGGCGACTTAGAATTACTAGGTCGTAATGAATATGATATTTATTTCCTTTATTTGTTTATTTAAAGTATAATGTGTATAATGAAATTAGAAATATAGGATAATAGATATAAGTTTATAACAATAAACAATATATTGGGAGGAACCTTAAATGAAAAAGAAAAAAATAATAACTATATTTGGGACGAGGCCAGAAGCAATAAAAATGGCTCCTTTAGTAAAAGAATTAGAAAAAAGAGAGGGAATTGAATCTAAAGTTTGTGTTACAGCTCAACATAGAGAAATGCTAGATCAAGTTTTGGATCTATTTGATATAAAACCAGATTTTGACTTGAATATAATGAAGAGTAAGCAAACATTAACTGGAATAACAAATAAGGTTTTAGAAGGGTTAGAAGAAGTTTTTATTGAAGAAAAACCAGATATGATATTAGTTCATGGAGATACTACAACTACATTTTCAGGTGCACTTGCAGCCTTTTATCAACAAATAAAAGTAGGGCATGTAGAAGCTGGACTTAGAACTTTTGATAAGTATTTTCCTTTTCCAGAAGAAATGAATAGAAAGCTTACAGGAGCTTTAGCAGATTTACATTTTGCTCCTACAAAGAGTTCAAAGGAAAATCTCTTAAGAGAAGGTGTTAAAGAAAGTGATGTATTTATAACTGGAAACACTGTTATAGATGCCATGCTTCATACTGTTAAAGATAATTATAAATTTGAAAATCAATTATTAAATGAAATAGATTTTGAAAATAAAAAAGTAATTATGATAACTGCCCATAGAAGAGAAAACTGGGGAGAAGGAATAGAAAATATTTGTGATGCATTAAATAAAATAGTTGAAGAAAATAAAGATGTAGAATTAGTTTATTTAGTTCATCTAAACCCTGTTGTAAAAGATGTAGTTACAAAGAAACTAGGAAATAAAGAAAGAATACATTTACTTCCTCCATTAGATACTAAAGAAACTCATAACTTAATGAACAAGTGCTTTATGGTAATGACTGATTCAGGTGGATTACAAGAAGAAGCACCTCATTTAGGAAAACCTGTTTTAGTATTAAGAGATGTTACAGAAAGACCAGAAGCAGTAGTATATGGTACTGTAAAATTGGTTGGAACTGATATTAATAAAATAGTAAGTGAAGCTAATATATTAATAAGAGAAAAAGATGAATACACAAAAATGAGTAAAGCTGCAAATCCGTATGGAGATGGATTAGCTTCTAAGAGAATTGCAGATATTATAGAGAATTATTTTGGCATAAATAGTATAAAAATCGAAGAGTTTTTAAGGTAGTTTTGTAAAAATTAATAATATTAAGAAAATTAGGTTGAATAAAAGGGTAAAAGTGGTATAATTAACTTATATGTTAATCGTTTAATATTTTATATGATTAAATAGAAGGAGATGTGAATATGAGAGAAGTTGTTATTGCAAGTGCTGTGAGAACTCCAGTCGGTTCATTTGGTGGAGCGTTAAAGGATGTTTCAGCAGCTGATTTAGGAGCTTTAGTTATAAAAGAAGCTGTAAATAGAGCAGGAATAAAAGGTGAATTAGTAGATGAAGTTTTAATGGGGAATGTTATACAAGCTGGTCTTGGACAAAATATTGCTAGACAATCAACAGTTAAGGCTGGTTTACCAGTAGAAGTTCCAGCTATGACAATAAATATGGTGTGTGGATCAGGACTTAGAACTGTTTCATTAGCAGCTCAAATGATTAAAGCTGGAGATGCTGATATAATCGTTGCTGGAGGAGCAGAGAATATGTCTCAAGCTCCATATGTATTAAAATCAGCTAGATGGGGCCAAAGAATGGGCGATGGAAAAATGGTTGATGCAATGATTAATGATGCTTTAACAGATGCATTTAATAATTATCACATGGGTGTTACTGCAGAAAACATCGCTAAACAATGGAATTTAAGTAGAGAAGAGCAAGATGAATTTGCTTTAAATTCTCAATTAAAAGCTGAAGCAGCTATTAAGGCTGGAAAATTCAAAGAAGAAATAGTTCCAGTTGTAATACCTCAAAGAAAAGGTGAACCAAAGGTATTTGATACAGACGAATTCCCAAGATTCGGCGCTACTATGGAAGGATTAGCAAAATTAAGACCTGCATTTATTAAAGATGGTACTGTAACTGCTGGTAATGCATCAGGAATAAATGATGGAGCTGCAGCATTTGTAGTTATGAGTGCAGAAAAAGCTGAAGAGTTAGGAATTACTCCTTTAGCTAAAATTGTATCTTATGGACAAAAAGGATTAGATCCTACAATTATGGGATATGGACCTTTCCATGCTACTAAGAAAGCATTAGAAGTAGCAAACTTAAAAGTAGAAGACTTAGACTTAATAGAAGCAAACGAAGCTTTTGCTTCACAAAGCTTAGCAGTTGCTAAGGATTTACACTTTGATATGAGCAAAGTAAATGTAAATGGTGGAGCTATTGCATTAGGACATCCAGTTGGTGCTTCAGGTGCAAGAATACTTGTTACATTACTTCATGAAATGCAAAAGAGAGATGCTAAAAAAGGTTTAGCAACTTTATGCATAGGTGGAGGAATGGGAACTGCACTTATAGTTGAAAGAGAATAGAATTACTTAATTGCCCTCGATTATTCGGGGGCATTTTTTATTTTATGAATTATATATTAAATTTTAGAGAATAATAAAAAAGAAATATGAATGAATCTTTTTTAAGTATTCATCTGCTTAATATTAAGTAAATTTTAAAAATATAAAAAGTATATTTTCAAACAAAAAGACGAAAAATGAATATAAACTAGAAGAGTTGAAAATGTTATCAATAAAAAATGGAAAAAATATTTTTATAACAAATTTTCTGAAAAATGAAGTAGGGGGCTAAATGGGAATAGTATTTTAAGATAATAGGAAAAAAAATGAAGTTAGTTAAGCAAAAGAGATATAAATCCCTATAATCATGTAAAATAAAGTAATAATCTGATAAATAAACTTATTTACGGTTTTCATTAATTATTTTAGAGTAATATAATAACAAGAGTTAGTTAGGAGTGAAGATAAAATGAGTAGAGAAATGAAAGATATTATTTCTAAGATGATAAAATATGATTTAGTAGCTGGTTTCATTTTTGTACTTGTATTATCTTTCTTCTTTAATTTAAAAGTGGCTCTTATATTTTTTCTTGGATTAATAATCTCTTTAATAAATACTACTATTAATGGACTAGTCATTGAGTATTCCTTATTAAGGGAAAAAATGATATTATTAACTCTAAGTTATATATTTAGAATAATTGTTATTGTTTTAATAGCATTGCCGTTTTTAAACAATTTAATACAACTTTTAGCCTATATTTCGGGATATTTAGCACATTTTTTATTTGTAACAATTTATTGGTTAAAGAAGGAGAAAGGAAGTGATTAGGTGGAACCACTAAAACCATTATGGTCATTTAATGTTGGATCCATAAAGATTGATATAGTGCCAGAAATAATAATACAATGGATAATTATTCTTATTATTGCAGCTATTGCAATATGGGCAACCAGAAATTTAACCCTTAGACCTAATAAAAAGCAAGTGGTAGTGGAGTATATTTATACTACATTAAGAAATGTAATAACAGCTAATATGGGAGAGGAATTTTTAGATGTTCTTCCCTTCATTGGAAGTCTAGCTGTATTCTTGTTATTTATGAATTTAACTGGCCTATTTGGATTACCAGTTCCAACAAAAAGCTTTAGTGTAACAGTTGGTATGGCTTTAGTAACTTTCTACATGGTGCAATATTACACTATAAGAAAATATGGCTTAAAGAGCTATTTTAAAGGATATACTTTCCCTATTGCATTAATTACTCCAATTAATATTTTGGAAAGAATAATGCTTCCCGTTTCATTAGCACTAAGATTATTTGGTAATATACTTGCTGCAACTTTTTTAGTTGAGCTATGCTATGAAGCTTTAGGACATATAGGATTTATTACACAGTTAGGAATACCTATACCATTACATGCATATTTCGATATATTTGATGGTGGTATTCAAACAGTAATATTTATCATGTTAACTATGATAAATATAAAGATGATAGCAGATCACTCAGGGCATACTGAGCACTAATAACAATAAAGTTTATTTTAATTTTAAATTATAAAAATGTATATATTTTAAGGAGGATTTTATTATGGAATTATCAATGAGAGCATTAGGAGCAGCAATTGCTGTATTAGTAGGTATAGGAGCAGCACTTGCAATAGGAAATGCAACAGGTAAAGCAGTTGAAGGGATAGCAAGACAACCAGAAGCTAGTGGAAAAATAACAACTGCATTAATGTTAGGATCAGCATTTGCAGAAGCAACAGCAATATACGGTTTATTAGTATCAATCCTTTTAATATTCGTTGGAGTAAAATAGTATTTTAGTACTCCAGAAGGGAGGCGATTATATATGTTAATGGAAATAAACCCTAGCACCCTTATAGCTACTATAATCAACTTTATAATACTTTTTGTAGTTTTGAAGTACTTCTTCTTTGAAAAGGTTCAAGCTATTATCGAAGAAAGAGAAAATCTTATAAATGAAAAGTTAGATTATGCTGATGAAGAAGCTGAAAAAGCTAGAATGATGGCTATAGAAAATGAAAGAATGTTAAAAAATGCAAGAGAAGAAGGTAAATTAATAACAGAAAGACATAAGCAAAAAGCTGAAAAAGTATATGAAGAAATAGTAAATGAAGCAAACCAAGAGGCGAAAATAATAATAGAGAGAGCTAAGGTTGAAATTAATAGAGAAAAAGAAAAAGTAGAAGACAATTTAAAGAGGGAAGCTATAGAATTAGCTATTGAACTTTCTAAGAAGGTAATAGAAAAGAATATTGATGAAGAAAAAAATAGAGAGTTAATTGGAGAATTTATAACTAAGGTAGGTAATTCATAATGTATGAATATTTAGACCGAAGATATGCTTTAGCCTTATATGAGGTAGCAGAAGAAAAAGGTAAAGTTCAACAATATCTAAATGATTTATATGAAATATGTAATATTATAGAAACAAATAAAGATTTCTATGAAGTAATCAAGCACCCTCAAATTAGTACGAAAAAGAAAAAGAGGACCTTTATTAATATTTTTAAAGGTCATATAGATGAAGAATTATTATCATTTTTATTAATTCTTATTGAAAAAGATAGAATACTATACTTAAAAGAAAAGTTAGTTGAAATGGAAAAAATAGATCTAGAAAGAAAAAATACACTAAAAGGTATAGTTAAGACTACCATTCCATTAACTGAAGAAGAGTTTAGTAATCTAGTATCGACCTTAGAGAATAAATATAAAAAGCATATAATCTTAGAACAAATTATTGATGAAAAAATCTTAGGTGGAATATATGTTAGAGTTAATAATGATGTTATAGATGGAACAGTAAAATCTAAGTTAGATGAGCTAAAAGAATTAATGCTTAAAACAGAATAGAGGTGAAGGTATGAATATTAAGCCTGAAGAAATAACTTCCATAATTAAAAAAGAAATTGAAAGATATGAAAAAGAAATAAAAACAGTAGATTCAGGAACTATTATCCAAATTGGAGATGGTATAGCTAGAGTTTATGGTTTAGATGACTGTATGGAAGGTGAATTATTAGAGTTTCCAAATAATGTTTTCGGTATGGCATTAAATCTAGAACAAGATAATGTTGGTTGTGTTCTTTTAGGATCAGAAGAAGGCATTAGAGAAGGGGATATAGTAAAAAGAACTAATAAAATAGTTGAAGTTCCTGTTGGAGAAGCGTTACTTGGAAGAGTAGTAAATTCTCTTGGTGAACCTATTGATGGAAAAGGACCAGTAAATAATGCAGGTTATAGATCTATAGAAGTTCCAGCACCTAGTATTATTGATAGAAGTTCTGTAAATGAACCATTGCAAACAGGTATAAAGGCAATAGATTCTATGATACCAATTGGAAAAGGACAAAGAGAACTTATAATTGGCGATAGACAAACAGGTAAAACAGCTATAGCTATAGATGCTATATTAAATCAAAAAGGAAAAGATGTAATTTGTATATATGTTGCTATTGGTCAAAAACAATCAACAGTTGCAAATATAGTAAATACTTTGGAAGAATTTGGTGCTTTAGACTACTCAATAGTTGTAAGTGGTACAGCTTCAGAATCAGCTCCATTACAATATTTAGCACCTTATGCTGGATGTAGTATGGGTGAGTACTTTATGCATCAAGGAAAAGATGTTCTTATAATATATGATGATCTTTCTAAGCATGCTGTAGCTTACAGAACTATGTCACTTTTACTTAGAAGACCACCAGGTAGAGAAGCTTATCCAGGAGATGTTTTCTATATTCACTCAAGACTTTTAGAAAGAGCAGCTAAGCTATCTAAAGAAAATGGTGGAGGATCATTAACAGCTCTTCCAATAATTGAAACTCTTGCTGGTGACGTAACTGCATATATACCAACAAATGTTATTTCAATTACAGATGGACAAATATTCCTAGAATCAGATTTATTCCATTCTGGCCAAAGACCTGCAGTTAATGCTGGTATATCAGTATCAAGAGTTGGAGGAAATGCTCAAATTAAAGCAATGAAACAAGTTTCAGGTACTTTAAGATTAGAGTTAGCTCAATATAGAGAACTTCAATCCTTTGCTCAATTTGGATCAGACTTAGATAAGGATTCTAAGAAGAGATTAGAAAAAGGTAAGAGATTAGTAGAAGTATTAAAGCAAGATCAATATTCACCTATGGCAGTAGAAAAACAAATAGCAATTCTATATGCTGTAGTTAATGACTTACTATCAGACATTAAAGTTAGTGATGTTAGAAGATTTGAAAGTGAACTTTTAGAATATATGGATACTCACAATAGAGAGTTATTAAAGAAAATAGTTGAAGGTAAAGTCTTAAGTGATGAAATAAAGACTGAATTAGATAACTCAATTGTAGAATTCAAAAAATTATTCTTACAAGATGCATAACTTTATAATTAAAAATAAAGAGTGTAAAATGAAGAATTGAGGTAAAAACTCCTAAGGGAGTTTTTTAAACTAAATTATTAAATTAGCTGTCTTAAAGACAGCTCCAATTCTTTAGGAGGTGGAATCTTGGGATCAGCAGGACTTATAGAAATAAAAAGAAGAATAAAGTCAGTTGAAAGTACAAGAAAAATAACAAAAGCTATGAATGTTGTAGCCACTTCTAAACTTAGAAAAGTAAGGAAAGAGTTAAATGGTAGTGAAGATTACTATAATCTATCTGAAGAAATAGTTAATAAATTAGTAGCTTCATTACCAGAAGATTATGAAAGTTCCTTCATTAATACAAGGTCTAATGAGTTAGATAAGTTATATATTGTTATGACTTCAGACACAGGTCTTTGTGGAGGCTTTAATGGGAATGTAGTTAACAGTCTAAATGATATGATTGATGATAAAAGCTCAGCAAAAATAGTAGTAGTTGGATCTAAAGGGATTTCATACATAAGAAGGTATGGACTTTATACTGTAAAAGAATATGTTGAAATTCCAGATATTCCAACAATTAAAGAGGTAAGAGCTATATATGACGACGCAGTATTTATGTTTAAAAATGGTGAAGTAGGCGAAGTTAATTTAGTATTTACTGAATTCAAATCTGCTATAAAGCAAGAAGTTAAAATAGAAAAACTATTTCCATTAGAAATAAAAAGTGAAGGTTCAGAACAATTCTTAATAGAACCTAGTTTAGAAGAGGTTTTAGATTCTAGTTTAAATATATATTTCAAATGTAAAATAAGAAGAGCTATGCTGCATTCCAAAGTTAGTGAACAAAGTGCTAGAATGACTGCTATGGATGGAGCAACACAAAATGCCAATGATATCTTACAAGCATTAAATCTTAAGTATAATAGAATTAGGCAAGGAATGATAACTCAAGAAATATCAGAAATAGTAGGAGGGGCAGAAGCTCAAAAATAGTAAGGAGGGATTACTGTGCCTGGAAAAATAGGGAAGGTAGTTCAAGTAATTGGACCTGTAGTAGATATAAAATTTGATTCAGATTCGCTACCTAATATCTATAATGAAATTAGAATAGATATGGGAGAAAAGGAATTAATAGTTGAAGTTGAACAACATATGGGTGACGATATAGTAAGAACTATAGCTATGGAGTCAACAGATGGTTTAAAAAGAGGCATGAAAGCATTAGACATGGGAAGATGTATTTCTGTTCCTGTAGGAAAAGAAGTACTAGGTAGAGTATTTAACGTTTTAGGTCATCCTATCGATAATGCTGGCAAGGTAGAAATAAAAGAAATGTATCCAATTCATAGACCAGCACCAAGCTTTAAAGAACAATCATTAGAACCTGAAATGTTTGAAACAGGAATAAAGGTAATAGATCTTTTAGCACCTTATCAAAAAGGTGGAAAAATAGGTCTATTTGGTGGAGCTGGAGTTGGAAAAACAGTTTTAATACAAGAATTAATTAATAATATAGCTAAAGAGCATGGTGGACTTTCTGTATTTACAGGAGTTGGTGAAAGATCAAGAGAAGGTAATGATTTATACTATGAAATGAAGGAATCAGGAGTTATAGACAAAACTGCTCTAGTGTTTGGTCAAATGAATGAATCTCCTGGAGCTAGAATGAGAGTTTCATTAACTGGTCTTACTATGGCAGAATATTTTAGAGATCAAGGTCAAGATGTATTATTATTTATAGATAATATATTTAGATTTACTCAAGCGGGCTCTGAAGTTTCAGCTTTACTTGGAAGAATTCCTTCAGCTGTTGGTTACCAACCAACACTTGCAACTGAAATGGGTGCATTACAAGAAAGAATTACATCAACTAAAAATGGATCTATAACATCAGTTCAAGCAGTATACGTACCAGCAGATGACTTAACTGACCCAGCACCTGCTACTACATTTACTCACCTTGATGCAACAACAGTTTTATCAAGAAGCATTACAGAACTTGGTATATATCCAGCAGTTGATCCACTTGAATCAAATTCAAGAATATTAGATCCAAGAATTGTTGGAAGAGAACATTATGATGTAGCTACTGAAGTAAAAAATATATTAGAAAGATATAAAGAATTACAAGATATAATTGCAATACTAGGTGTTGATGAATTATCTGATGAAGATAAGAAGGTAGTTGCAAGAGCTAGAAGAGTTCAAAGATTCTTATCTCAACCATTTACTGTTGCAGAGCAATTTACAGGAATGCAAGGAAGATATGTTCCAGTAAAAGAAACAGTTAGAGGGTTTAAAGAAATATTAGAAGGTAAATATGATAGTTTACCAGAATCAGCCTTCCTTTTTGCAGGAACAATAGAAGAAGTTATAGAAAAAGCTAAAACCTTAGAATAGGGGATGTTGCTATGAGTAATATTTTTAAAATAACTATCGTTTCCCCAGGTAAAAACGTAATTAAATTAGAAGGGGAAGGATTAATAACATCTACTATTGATGGAGAAATTGAATTTAAGGCTAATCACGCTCCTGCAATTATAAGCACAATACCAGCTACAACAATAATAATTAATGGTTCTAATAAAGAAAGATTTTTTACATCATCTGGAATAGTATATATAAAAGATAATGAACTAAAATTTTGTTGTGACTCAGCAGAGTCAGCTATAGATATTGATAGGGAAAGAGCTTTAAAATCAAAGGAAAGAGCTGAAAAAAGAATAAATGAAAAGAAAAATATTGATATAGAAAGAGCTAAGAGAGCATTAGCAAGAGCAAATGCAAGGATTAGAACTTTAGATATTAATAATTAATTAAACGTATCTATGGAACTTTTAATATAGAGAAAATTAAAAATGTAGAATTATTGACGTAATTCTAAGGAAAGCACTAAAAATATATTTATTTTAAAACTCATTTACTTCTGTATAGGAAGAGATAGATATTATGTTCTGGCGACTTGGAGCCTATGAGGTCGCAAAGAATATAATATCTATCTTTTTTTTATAAAAATAACTCTTAAAAGTTATATAAAATAGAATTGTTTTTTATATTTTGAACAAGCTATATATAAGATT
>ERZ827150.1906-NODE-1906-length-24480-cov-3.303009_pt1 | contig 24480 bp, 16 predicted proteins | sample MGYA00519779_ERZ827150 | MGnify/ENA primary metagenome ERZ827150 (study PRJEB31778, sample SAMEA3449267) | human gut metagenome | biome: human gut; feature: human-associated habitat; material: faeces | place: United Kingdom | collected 2010/2012 ...
AGGCGGCGGACATCGTCCGCGGCCACTATACCGGCTCCGGCGCCTTCAGCTTCGACGTGTACCCCACCTCCGTGCCCGTGTCGCTGGAGCTGGCCCGCGACGGCGTAGCATAGGTGTGACAAAGGGACAGCTCCGTTGTCGCATACAAAAAGCCGAGGTCTCAGCGCGAGGCCTCGGCTTTTATTTGTCCTATGGTATGGCGGCTAGGAGCGCGTCTCCATCTTGGCGTGGCACTTGGGGCAGGTGACGCGGATCTTGCCCTTGCCCTTGGGGACGGAGAGCATCTGGCCGCAGTTGGGGCACTTGAGATAGGCCGTGGTCTTGCGGCCCTTCCACATCTTCTTGGCCGTGCGCTTGGCACGCTCAAAGTCTTCCTTACTGGTGCCGGCCGCGCGTGAGGTGCTGGCCGCTGCGGTTCCGCCGCCCAAGCTGGCGACGAATTTGCCCAGGCAGGGGACGTTTGCAGTCGCGGCGACAAAGGCCTCGTTCTCCTTGTGACGTGCGTCGATATTTTTGGACAGGCCGCGCAGCACGCCAATCACGATTACGGCGATGGCAATCCAGCTGAGCCACTGGATGCGGGCTATCGATCCGATCATCGCGATGACGATGCCGGCAAAACCCATCACGATGGTGAGTTCATCGGCACCATTGCGACCCTTCATAAAGTCATTCATGCAAATTGCCTTTCGTTCGATATGCTGCACGCCTTTATACCCGATTTAGAGCAAGGGGGACAGGTTAATCTGCACCAATGTGGTGCAAACATACCTGTCCCCGGAATACCAAGACGGTGCAAACGTACCTGTCCCCAATGCCCCAATTACTTGGAGAGTTTGTCGACGACGCGTTCGATTTCGGCGAGTTTGGCGGCTTTGAGGTCTTCGTCGCCCGATTCGATTGCCGAAGTCACGCAGCCCTCGATATGCGCCTTGAGCACGTCGGCGTTAATGCGCGCGAGGAGCGCCTGTGTGGCCATGAGCTGCGTGGAGATATCGACGCAGTAGCGGTCCTCCTCGACCATCCGCAGGATGCCGTCGATCTGACCGCGTGCCGTCTTGAGCATGCGGGTCACCGATTTATGGTCTGCCATCATGTCGGGTCCTCGTTTCTGGTCGATCTTCCGGATGTCCCCGTCAGTTGCGGTGAAATACGGACCGTTTAAAGGCCTAGGGCGGCACAACAGTCCGTATTTCACCGCAACTTCTGAGGATTCAGTAGGCAGCGACTGCTATGCGGCGGTCACAGACAGGGCGTGGAATTTCTCGCCCGCGGCCTCGACAGCGGCGGCGAGTTGCTCGGCGGTTACGGTGTCGGCGCACTCAACCTGGACGGTCTGGGTCTCGTGATCGGCGTCGGCGTCGGTCACGCCGGCAACGTTGAGCAGTGCCGTCTCGACAGTAGCGTCGCAGTGGCCGCACATGAGGCCGGAAGTCTTGATTGTGTATCGCATGGGTATTCCTCCCTGTTGTGTCGGCTTTCCCAGGCACCCGACCTTGACCTTCAAGCCGTCGCTCGCGTACCAAAGTACGCGTCGCTCCTCTTTCAGGTCAATCTCGGGCACCTGGAAAACCCGTTCTAAATGGACTTAATGGTGAGCTTATTTTGCCACTTTTGGCTTAAAGGATTTTAAGCGCAGCGCATTGCTTACGACGCAGACACTCGACAGGCTCATGGCCGCGGCGCCAAACATCGGCGAGAGCTGCCATCCGGTGAGCGGGAAGAACACGCCCGCCGCCTGCGGAATGCCGATGCCGTTGTAGAACAGTGCCCAGAACAGGTCCTGCTTGATGTTGCGGATCGTGGCGCGCGAAAGCTCGATGGCGCGGGCGACGTCCATGAGGTCGCTGCGCATGAGTACCACGTCGGCGCCCTCCTTGGCGATGTCGGCGCCGGTGCCGATAGCAAGGCCCACGTCGGCGCGCGCCAGGGCGGGGGAGTCGTTGATGCCGTCGCCTACCATGGCGACCTTGCCGCCCACATCCTGCAGCTCGCGGACGTGGCGCTCCTTGTCGGCAGGGAGGACGTCGGCGATGACCTGTTCGCTGCTCAGCCCCACGCGGCGGGCGATGGCCTCGGCCGTCACGCGGTTGTCGCCGGTGAGCATGCGCACGTCGACGCCAAGCGAGCGCAGTGCGGCGATGGCCCCGGCGCTCGTCTCCTTGACCTCGTCCGCCACGGCGATGGTACCGACAAGCTCGCTGTTCTTGGCAAAGAACAGCGGCGTCTTGCCCTCGGCCGCGAACTGTTCGGCAAGGCCGGCGGGAACCTTCACGCCCAGCTCGTCCATCAGACGCACGTTGCCGGCGGCGATGACATTCTGCCCCTCGCGTGCCGTAACGCCTCGCCCGGGCACGGCGGTAAAGTCCTCGACCATGCGTGCGACGATTCCGCGCGCCTCGCACTCGGCCATAATCGCCTCGGCCAGCGGGTGCTCGCTTGAGCGCTCCAGCGCAGCGGCCAGCTTGAGCAACGCCTTTTCGCTCATGGCGGGCGAGCCGTCAGCGCGCGTGGCTACCGTGATATCGGTCACAGCCGGCTTGCCGCGGGTGACGGTGCCCGTCTTGTCGAGCACCACGGTGCCCACGCTGCGTAGGTTCTCCAGCGCCTCGGCGCTCTTAAACAGAATGCCCATTTCGGCGCCCTTGCCGGTGCCGACCATAATGGCGACGGGCGTGGCCAGGCCCAGCGCGCACGGGCAGCTGATCACCAGCACGGCGACGGCGGAGGTGAGCGCTTCGTTCACGCTTCCGGTCAGTGCCGTCCACACCACGAAGGTCACGGCCGAGATCATGAACACCACGGGCACGAACACGCCGGCGACCTTGTCGGCCATGCGGGCGATGGGCGCCTCGGTGGCGTTGGCGTCCTCGACGAGCTGGATGATCTTGGCAAGCGACGTGTCGGCGCCCACGCGTGTGGCACGGAAGGTAAACGAGCCGGTGCGGTTGACAGTGGCGGCGTTGACGGTGTCGCCGGCGGTCTTTTCCACGGGGATGGACTCGCCGGTCAGTGCACTTTCGTCCACGGCCGAAGCGCCCTCGAGTACCACGCCGTCGACAGGGATGGACTCGCCGGGGCGCACACGCAGCACCTGGCCGGGCAGAATGGCATCGACGTCGACGGTGGCCTCGGTGCCGTCCTCTGCCACGACGGTCGCGGTCTTGGGCGCTAGGTCGATGAGCGCCTCGATGGCGCCGCCGGTCTTGGACTTGCTGCGCGTCTCGAGGTATTTGCCTACGGTGACGAGCGACAGGATGGTGCCGGCGCTCTCAAAATACAGATTGTCCATGCCCGTCATCATGGCCTCGTGGACCTGACCCGCGGCTAGCTGGTCGGCCATGATAAACATGGCGTAGAGCGACCAGGCGATGGAGGCGGTGGCGCCCACGGCAATAAGGGCGTCCATGGTAGGCGCGCCGTGCGCGAGTGATTTAAACCCGTTGATAAAGTACGCGTCGTTGACGTAGACGATGGGAATGAGCAGGACGAGCTCGGTGAGCGCGAGCGTCATGCTGTGGGTGTGGTCGGTGAAGATGCCGGGCAGCGGCCAGCCGAGCATGTGCCCCATGCCTATGTAGAACAGTGGGATGAGGAATACGATCGAGACGATGAGGCGGGTGCGCATGGCAGAGGCGGCGGCCTCCAACTTTTTGGTCGGTGACTCCATATGGGCGGCGTCGGACCTGGCTTGCGCACTTCCGCTTTGGACAGCGTCGGTGCCCGTGCTGATGGGCGAGGCCGAGTAGCCCGCGCGGTCGACAGCGGTGCAGATGTCGTCGGGGGAGACCTGCGCAGGGTCGTAGTCCACCAGCATAGAGCCGGCGAGCAGATTGACCGCGACGCTTTGGACGCCGTCGAGCTTGCTCACGGCACGGTCCACGTGCGCCTGGCAGGCGGCGCATGTCATGCCGCCCACGTCGAACTTATCTTGAGCCATGGCTTCTCCTTTCTGTAGTTCGGTGTTGGAATTGTTAACCTGCCGATACTATACACCCATACCCCCTGGGGGTGTCCAGTACAGAAAGAAATGTATGACATTTCGCTACAGATGAGGGTGGTTGGTTGGCCGATGGACCGTCCCAACCAATCATCTCAATCTGTAACATCTGAGGACCGTTTTGCCTGCTAGATGTTACAGATTGAGATGTTGTCTCGCGGGGTTGGGGTTTGTCTCGTTCTGTAACATCTAGACCTGTATCTGCCGAGCTGGTGTTACAGATCGAGACATTTGCCGGGGAGGGGTCCCGTCACGGCAAGACGCCCGCCGCCTAGATACAGAACCCGGGAATCACACAGGTTAGCTTGTTTGGCTTTTCCGCAGGCGTTGCGTACGTAAAGACGTCGCCGTCGTGCCCCACGCGGTTCATATAGAGCGTGCCTTCGCTCTCCGATGTGTCGGGGCTCACCGTGCGCTCCCACCAACAGGTGTCCTTGCCCTTCCACTGGCGGACCATCGTCTCGTTCGTGGAATACGGGCTCACCTTGAGCTCGCGGAAGAGCTGATACTCCTTGCCCTCGCCGTTGTAGATGTCTGCCAGGTAGTGATAGTCCTCGGCAAACGAATCGGGCGGTTGCGTACCGCACAGCTCGACCATGGCGGGCAGCCAAAGGGTTGCGGGCAACTCGCTCAGGCACGATGCACTGTTGGCGGCGCCCACATTGTTCGAGACCTTCTTGACCCCTTTAATGAGTGCGCGCAACTCGTTGGGCAGCAGCTTAAGGCCGTCGCCGTCGAGCCATTCCCGCAGCTCGCAAACTGCCCAGCCGGCGCTCGGCGGTTCAGCCGCAGCGTTGCGCTCGGCAATACCCGCGTCGAACATAAACGTCAGTCCGGCCTTGCCCGTCCCGTCCAGAAGCTCATCGTGGCGAATGCCCACAAGCTGCGCGCCAACCTGCAGCCCGTTGGTGAGCGTGACGCGCTTGGTACACGGATAGGGGATATGCCCATCGGCATCGAGCAGGTGATAGCGCTTGGCAATCTCGCGTGCCTCGCTACGGGTCTCGGTGGCCTTAATCTTGAGCGAAATCTCCTGCAGCTGATCCCAAGTGTAGTCGTCAAGTGAGCTGCGGATGCCGTCCAGGTGGTCGGGGATGCCAAAGCCATGGGTTGCCGCCCCGATAACGCCGAGCCCCGCAACGGCTGCGACAACGCCACCGATAATAAAGCGGCGGCGGGTCATGGCATCGTGCCGGGCCTGCTCCAGGATCTCTCGCGCGCGCTCGCCGGCGACGTCGACCTTAAGGTGTGTACCGGAGTCGATGTCGATTGCGGCGTCACTGCCCGCGCCTTCGCGGCCCTCGGATTCGGCATCGGTGAGGTATGCCGAGAGCACCTCGAGCATCTGCTGCTCGGTGGGACGATCGCACTGCTCGACTGAGAGACCCTTCATGATGATCTGGACGAGCGCCTCATCGCCCTCGCAGCGCGGCTCGAGCGGTGCCGGCTTGGTCTTGGTCTTTACGAGATAGAACGAGCCGGTTGCAGCGGCGTCCGTCGACTCAAAGTCAAACGGTTTGCGACCGCTGTAGAGCTGGTACAGAATGCTCGAAAGCGCATAGACGTCGATTGCCGGCGAACGGCGAAGGGCCGCGATGCCTTCGATATCCTGCGTGAGCATCTCGGGCGCGGCGTATGCGGGCGTGGCAAAACGCCAGATGTCGGCGCGCCGGGTGATCGTGTCGTCGCCGAGAGCCATGGTCGCGGAGCCCATGTCGATGAGGCAGGGGTCAAAGGAACAATCAGCAATCTGCTGCTCGAGCGTTCGGCTGGTGGTGCGGAACATGATATTGGCAGGCGACAGGTCGCGATGGATGACCGGATTCACGAGGCCTTGGGTCATCAAGAGCGCACGAAGCACGGCGTTTCCGACGGCGGCGACCATCTGGGTGGTCAGCCCGCCCGAGGCGTCGTGCGGAAGCAGGGGCAGCGCCTGCTTGAGCGAGGTGCCCTCGACCCACTCCATGAGGATGAGAGGGTCATCCTCGCACGATCCGTAGCCATAGACGCGCGGAAATCCGCGCAGGTGCGAGACGGTACACAGATGACGGTACTCCTCGAACAGCGCAGCGGTGTTGGCCAGGTGCGCTGCCGATTGCTCGGCGGAGCGGTCGGGGGCTTGGCCAGAGAGAAAGGCGTTGTCCTTGAGTAGCTTGACGGCAAAGACCTCGCCGCTTGTGTTGGTCGCGCGAAGCACGTGCCCGATGTTGCCGTTGTTGCGGTGGGCCGTCTGGAGAATAAGCGTCATAAACCGACGCTTGGCGTCGTCCTCGGCACTGGGGTCGACCGCCACGGCGGTGTCGAACGTATCGAGACGGATGAGTTTGTCGCCATAGGCGCTATCGGTAGTATCCATGGCGTTCCTTTGTCTGGCATGGGTTGCCGCGCGTACACGTGAGCAGTGCGGATATCGGTAAAGTACCATGATAGCCGCACTGCTCACGTGTACCGCTGAGTATTGTCGTTTACGACGCAGAAGGTAGAAGACGAAAGACGGACGGCGACCGTCTTTCGATCGCCGTCCGTGCTAGTCCACAATGACAAGGAGTGTCGTGTAGAGACCCAGATGGAGCCTGTCGCTGTTGGCGATTTCCACGGGGGGATAGACTTTGCCGGGTTCGCGTTGGTCGCGCGGCGGCTCAATCACAATATCGCCGTCGCCCGCGCCCGATTCGAGCACTGTGCCGTTGGTCGATCCAAGGCCCTGGGCGTACCAGTGCTCACCCTCGAGCCAAATACGAAGATGCTCGCGCGAGGCGTCGGCGCCTACATCGGTGATGCTGGGCGAGGTTTTGGGCAAAGAACCAATCACGGTGCCGCGCGGATCGCGTGTGAGGGGATGGATTTGCATGTCGGCGCAGTTGTCGGCATGGGTTCTGAGCAGACCGAGGTTGGGAGCGACGGTGTGCGGCTGCTCCAGGCTGCTCATAAAGCCACGTCCGACGGTAGTTTCGGTGGTGCCAAAGTGCCCGCCCGTCTTGCTGTCGCAAAAGCGCTCGACGGTGGCCACGCCCTGAACGGGATCGGCGAGCGCCCCCGTTGCCACAAAGAGCATAAGGTAAAGCGTGCTTTTCTCGCGCACGGCATTGCCGTCAAAGTTGTCGATGCGATTGAGGGCATTTGCATATAGGCGGCTGTCCAGCTTGTAGCTGGCGAGAGCCGACATCATTTCGTTGGCGGCCGGACCGCGATAGTGCTCGGCGATTGCCTGATAGGCGGACTCGCCGCCGCCGAGCTTGCTGCAGATTGCCGCGGAAAGGTTGAGCGTGGTGACGGTAAAGTCGCTGTAGATGGCGGGCGCGCACTGGTCAGGCTTGCGATGGACGATGTAACGGGTGAGATACGAGCGGTTGGAAGAGCATTTCTCGAGCAGGGTACTGCCGAGATAGGAGTTTCCATTGATGAGCATTCGGGCGATCTCGAGATGTTTAAGACCGCCGAACGAGCGAATATCGTTATAGAGGACCGAGCAAGGCGTCTCTGCTGCCACGGATACCTCCTTTGATTGCTTCCTAGCCAATATGGCGATAGGAATTAATGGCCCCCGGTGGGCGACGTATTAAATGGTTGCGCAATATATAGCGTAACCAAAGCAACATTATAGGCCACATGTTCGAAATTGCAGGAAGACCGAGAGATTTTGGTTGGACTGAACGGAAATCCCCCTCTGTCTTGATCTATAACAATTAGGGCCGATTTTACTCGTTAACTGTTACAGATTGAGACGTTTGTGAGCCGTGTCGACCGTTTGTCTCGATCTGTAACACGTAGAGGAAGATTTGCCCTGTAGATGTTACAGATTGAGACAATCAGCCAGGCCCGCCCCGTCCGCCTCGTCATCTGTGGTTTACGTGGGGGCATGCGAAGCACGGGTATACTAACCGGCGGCGAATCTGCTCCATCGCTTAGAGCTGCTGCGTCTGGACGGCGCGTGATAGGGCTGCCAAAGCGATCGCCAGCGTGCTGAGCAACGTCCTCTCTGTGCGCACCCGTTTTTGTATGTATTAGCGCACTACCAAGCACGCCCGCGCGGCCGCATGCCGTGCCCATAACGCGTGCAGATAAGGAACAACGACATATGCGTAATTCTGTATCCGACGTCACGGACGCCGAGATTCTGGACGAGACCCGCGAGGCCATGACCCAGGCTGCCTTCGATGCCGCCGATGAGGCCAATGCTGCCCAGGCCGTCGAGTCCGCTACCGAGAGCCTGCCCGCCTTTGACGAGCTGGGCCTCTCCGACGAGATGCTTCGTGCTATCGAGAACCTGGGCTACACGGCGCCGACGCCCGTGCAGGCCGGCTCCATCCCCGTGGTGCTCGAGGGCCGCGACCTGCTTGCCGCCGCTCAGACCGGCACCGGCAAGACGGCCGCCTTTTTGCTGCCGACCATGAACAATCTGGAGCACATCGCTCCTCCCAAACCCGTGCGCGAGCGCGGCGGCCGCAACCGTCGTCGCGGTGCTAAAAAGCCCGAGGGCAACGGTCGCGGCCCCGTGATGCTCGTCATCACCCCTACGCGCGAGCTTGCCCAGCAAATCGACGAGGTCGCAAGCAAAATCGCCGACGTCACCGGCCATGTTGCCGTGACCGTCGTGGGCGGCGTGAGCTACAAGCCGCAGACCGCGGCACTTAAGTACGGCTGCGACATCCTGGTCGCAACGCCGGGCCGTCTGGTCGATCTGATCGAGCAGGGCGCCTGCCACCTGGACGAGGTTAAGGTCCTGGTGCTCGACGAGGCCGACCGCATGCTCGACATGGGCTTTTTGCCCGCCGTCCGCCGCATTGTGCGCGAGACGCCGACCGAACGCCAGACGCTGCTGTTCTCGGCCACGCTCGACGAGGAGGCCGTGGGCGAGATCACCGACCTGGTGAGCGACCCGGCCCGCGTGGAGATCGCACCTGCCACGTCGACCGCCGACACCGTCGACCAGTTTGTGTTCCCGGTGTCCATCGAGGCCAAGAACAACCTGCTGCCCGAGTTCCTCAAAAAGGAGGGCCCGGAGCGCACTATCGTCTTTATGCGCACCAAGCACCGCGCCGACAGCTGCTGCCGTCGTCTGGAGCGCAAGGGCATCAAGGCCGCCGCGATTCACGGCAACCGCAGCCAGGCCCAGCGCGAGCGTGCCCTTTCGGCCTTCCGCGACGGCACCGTCGACGTGTTGGTGGCGACCGACGTGCTCGCCCGCGGCATCGACATCAGCGACGTGCGCTACGTCGTGAACTTTGACGTGCCGGCCGAGCCGACCGACTATATCCACCGCATTGGCCGTACGGGCCGCGCCGGCGAGCTGGGCTGGGCCATTACGTTTGTGACCGAGCAGGACGTCGACGAGTTCTACGAGATCGAGAAGCTCATGGACAAGACCGCCGACATCTATGAAGCCGGCGACCTGCACGTGGGTCCCAACCCGCCCGCGGTTGACCCCGAGCGCGATCCTGCGGCCTTTAAGGTGAAGAAGAAGACCAAGCGCGGCAAGTCCAAGAGCAAGAAGAAGCTTGAGCAGGCGCGTCGCGACGGCAAACGCAACGGCGATGACTACGGCGATGTGGCCGGTCGTTCCAACCGCGGTCGCGACGAGCGTCGCGGCGATGGCGAGCGTCCGAGCCGTCCCAAGCGCGGCGGCAAGACCCGCGTGCGCGAAGGCGTTCAGGCTCGCGTGGACGAGGCTGTTGAGAGCGTGGCCCGCGAGGTGGCTGCCGAGGAGCGCGGCGGTGCTGTCGAGCAGGCCCCGCGTGGCAACCGTGCCGAGCGTCGTGCCAAGCAGTTCCAGGGCGAGGCACATCGCCGCCGCCGCGAGGACGAGGATCGCGGTGGCCGTCGTCGTGTCGAGCGCGAGGACGAGGGCCGCGGTTCGCGCGGTGGCAAGCGCGGTTCGGGCGACCGCCGTCGTTCCGGTCGTGATGACGAGCGCGGCGGCCGTGACGAGCGTCGCGGCGGCGAGGGTCGTGGTGAGCGTGCTGCCCGTGGCGGTGAGTCCCGCGGCGGCAAGCGCTTTGAAGAGCGCGGTAGCCGCGGCGGCGAGCGTCGCGAGGGTGCTCGCGGCAATGGCGGCCGCGGCGGCGCTGGTCGTTCTAACGAGTTGCGCGACCGTCGTGATCCGCGTGCCAGCCGCGATCGTCGCGATGACTGGCGCAACTACGACGATACCCGCGAAGAGCGTCGCGGCGGCTACCGTGGTGGTCGCGGCGGCAACCAGGCCGGTTCCCGTGGCGGCCGCGCCGGCGGTCGCGATAACCGCGGCAGCTATGGCAACAGCCGTGGCGGCAAGCGTGGTAGCAGCTCCCGTCGTCCCGGTGACGGCGGCGGCAAGCGCAAGTAACATACGCATCGCCCGCTAGAGCGAGGTGAACCAAGGGTCCCGAGCAACTACGCTCGGGGCCCTTTTTGTTTGTCGTATCCGATCGCTAGTTCAAATGTGATTTCCTCGGGAATGCATCTAGAGGATGCCGTGGACCTGTTTTCTGCCATGCGGCAATGGGTCCCATGGGGTGCGCCGTGCATTTTTTGGAGTATTCTGCAGTTCGAGTTGTCTGCATATGATCCGACGTCGCCAACGGTGGCCTTCGGATATCCCTGGCGAGCGTTCTGAGTCAGATTTCGCCGTTTTCCGGAGCAGGGGCGCGTCATTCTCGCCATATCGGGACTTAGAATGATACGGCGCCCTACAGTTTTGCCCACCCGCGGCGGTGCTGGCGTGGTTACGTTGCAGAATACTCCGTTTTTTGCACGGGCTAGGATGGGGTACCTCGGGAGAACACAGCGGTATCCCGTAAATATATACAATTTGTACCGTAATTTATACAAAACGAAGAGGCAGACAGCGTAGGGTGGGTGCATTGGGGTGCTTGGTGCATCAAAACGGGGACCCCACGTGCCGTATACTCTGGCTGGATGTGAAAGCGGCTTGACGCGTTGCCAGGCGTAGGGGAGGGTGCCTCGATGAGCGTATTCGAAATTGTGTTTAGTCCGACGGGTGGAACGCAGAAGGTGTCTGGCCTTGTGGCCGGGGCACTGGACAAGAATACCGTTACCGTCGATCTGACCGATAGCGGGCTAGATTTCAGCGCTGTCTCGATGACCGAGGACGACGTGGCCGTAATCTCTGTGCCGGCGTATGCCGGTAGAATCCCGGCTGTGGTGGCTGACCGGTTGGGCATGGTGCGCGGCAACGGGGCTCGGGCTGTTTTGGTTTGTGTATACGGAAACCGCGCGTTTGAGGACACGCTCGTAGAGCTGGAGGACGTTGCGAAGCATGCGGGATTCCGGGTGATCGCGGCAGTTGCGGCCATTGCAGAACATTCCATTGCGCGACAGTTTGCTGCCGGTCGTCCGGATGCGCAGGATGCGGCGCAGCTTGCTGAGTTTGCTCAGCAAATTCAGCAAAAGCTGTTGGCTGAGGATGCGTCCGAGCCCTCTATCCCCGGCAATCGTCCTTATAAACAAGCTGGAGGTCACCGCATGGCACCCGAGGCAACAGAGGATTGCGTTTCCTGCGGTGCATGCGCCGCGGCGTGCCCCGTTTGTGCTATCGACAAGGGTGACCCCAAACGAGCAGCTGGCGAGGCGTGCATCTCCTGCATGCGCTGCATTGCCGTATGTCCGCGAGGTGCTCGTAAGGCTGATCCCAACAAGCTATCCGCTGTTTCCCAGATGCTGAGCAAGGTTTGCGTCGTGCGGAAGGAATGCGAGCTCTTTATCTAGCGCATACGAAATTGGTGCAATGTGACCAGGTTAATCTGCACCAACCTGGTGCAAACAAACCTGTCCCCAATGCACCAGAGTGAGGAGTGTCCCCGAGTGCCGGCAGAAAAGGAACGTCCCTAAGTACCGCATAAATACCGTTTATCGGAGAAAAAATACCGTTCGCCGGTCATAATGATTGTTCCGGCTTTGGGCTTGTCTACAATAACCCCCGTAAAAGAAATGCGGAAGGTTACCGAGTCCCCTCGGACGTGGGCCTAACCAAAGTCTTTGATCGCGAGCGTCTCAATGGGCGCATTCGATTGATTTTGGTTGGGCTATATTTATGAAGGGACATGTCACCATTGGTTTCTTTTCTCGCCTAATGGGTGGCTCGGATAAGCAGACGACTGCGGCTTCCGAGTTCGAAATCCTCGCTCCCGTTTCCGGCGAGCTTGTTCATCTAGAAAATACCAATGACCCCGCTTTTAGCAGCCGTGCGGTGGGCGATGGCGTTGCCGTGGTTCCCCAAGAGGGAACGGTGTGCGCTCCTGTTTCCGGCACCGTCGCGGCGCTGTTTCCGACTGAGCACGCGCTGGGCATCATGTCCGACGACAGCTCTGCTCAGGTGATGCTGCATATCGGAATCGACACTGTTAAACTTGAGGGCAAGGGCTTCCATGCGCTTGTTGCCCAGGGTGACCATGTCGACGCGGGCCAGCCCCTCGTCGAGGTCGATTTCGACGTGGTTCGCGCTGCCGGCTTTGATCCCACGGTCTTCGTTATCGTGTGCGAGCGTTCGGAGAACTCGACTCTTCGTGAGCATGCTTCCGGCCCTGTTGCTGTTAAAGAGCCTGTCGTCTGGCTTTCCGAGTAAATTCTTGTGGTGGGTACCGTGGTTATCAAGCGAGTTTTTAACAACAACGTCGCAATGGTCACTTCGGACGATGGCTCCGAGCTCATCGTCATCGGTCGAGGCCTCTGCTTTGGCCGTCATGCCGGCGATGCCATCGATGAGGCATCGGTCGAAAAGACCTACGCGTTGCAGGAGGGAACTTCTCAGGACTCGCGTACGATTGACCGCTTGGCACATCTTTTGGAGTCCATCCCCACCGTCAACCTCGTGATTTCCGAGGACATCGTTCAGATGCTTCGTCGAGAGCTCAATGTCGACATCAACGATAAGATTCTCATTGCTCTCGCAGACCATATCAGCCTTGCTTTGGAGCGCGAGCGCAAGGGCGTCTCCTGTGAGAATCCGTTGCTGCTCGAGATCCAGCAGTTCTATCGCAAGGAGTATGCACTTGCGGGCCGTGCGCTGCAGATTATCAAGGAGTATATGGGCATCCAGATGAGCGAAGAAGAGCAGGGTTTCATTACGCTGCATATCGTCAACGCCACCATGCCGCAACGCTCCGATCGTTTGATTGTTTCGGTCCAGCTTGTTCGCGACGTGCTCGCGATTGTTTCCGAGCGCTATGCTACGACCCTCGATGACACCTCGCTGCCTTACGAACGCTTCGTTCGTCACCTGCAGTTTTTCGCACAGCGAGCGCTCGATCCTGCGGCCGGGCAAATCAGCGGAGACGCGCTGTTCCGAATCGATGAAACGGCGTATCCGTGCGCATTCTCGTGCGCGGACGCCATAGCCGCCCACTTGTCGTCTACCTATAACGTTGTCGTTACCAATGCCGAGAAGAGTTATCTCGCGTACCACATTGTTAACCTGCTTGGAGAACCTGGTCTCTAGGCATAACGTGCCCACGCATCGATTGATATAAGGCAAGGCTTACGGTCTTGTCCAGGGCACATCTGTCTCAATTTGCGGAAAAGGAAGGGGAGTACCGCTATGACCGCAAAAAAGAAGTTCAATTTCAAAGCGCCGTTGGAGGTGTTCGCGAAGTCGATCGTTCAGCCGATGATGTATCTCTCGGTTGCCGGCATCCTGCTCATCGTGGGCATCATTCTGACCAACAAGACCATCTGCGCTTTGGTCCCCGTGCTGGGCTTCGGTCCGTTCCAGCTTGTGGGCGCCGTTGTCTATCAGTCGCTGATGTTTATCATCAATAACCTCTCGATTCTGTTCTGCGTTGGCATCGCCGGCGCCATGGCAAAGAAGAACAAGGGCCATGCTTCGCTGATCGCCCTGATGTCGTTCTTCCTGTTCCTACAGGCTAACAACATCGTGCTCAACGCCACCGGCTCTCTTGCCGATGCGAGCGGCATGCTCGGTCTTACCGGAACCGGCCAGAGCACCGTTATGGGCATCCAGGTGCTCGATACCGGCGTGTTTGGTGGCATCATCCTTGGTTGCATCACCGGTGCCGTGTTCAACAAGTACTCGAACAAGCAGTTCCCCATTGCCCTTTCGATGTTCTCGGGCGTTCGCTTTCCGTTCCTGATCATGATCATCATCTCCTGGATCATGGGCGCTGGCTTCTGCATCGTTTGGCCTCCGGTCCAGGGTGCCATCTCCTCCGTTGCCGGCATCATTAAGGAGTCGGGCAACATCGGTCTGTTTATCTACGGCATGCTCAACAAGCTGCTCGTTCCCACCGGTCTGCACCACCTCATCTACACCCCGTTCCAGTTCTCCGATGTGGGCGGCACCCTTACGCTGGGTGATCAGGTTATCGCCGGCGCCTATCCCATCCGTGTTGCCGAGATGGCAATGACGGGTCAGCCCTTCTCCGATAGCACCTACTTCAACAGCTATACCTTCAACAACCTGTGGCCCTACATCGGCATCGGTCTCGCCTTTATCGTCACCGCTTACAAGGGGAACAAGGACAAGACCAAAGCCGTTATCATCCCGCTGATCATCACCGCCGTGCTCTCCTGCGTGACCGAGCCCATGGACTTCCTCTTTGTCTTTGCCGCTCCCGTGCTCTTTGTCGTTCACTCGGTTCTTTCCGGCATCTTCCTGGTCCTGCTCAAGGTCCTCTCCGTGCCCGCTTCGACTGCAGGCGGCATCATCAACATCGTGGTTTCCAACCTGGTCCTCGGTGTCGACAAGACCAACTGGCCGGTTATGCTGGTGCTTGGAGTCGTCAACGCCGCTCTGTACTTCTTCCTCTTCACCTTCCTCATCAAGAAGCTCAACCTCCACACGCCTGGTCGCGAGGAGGAGTCCGAGCTCGCCGAGTCCGTTGCCGAGGGCGAGGCCGCCGCGTCTGTCGCGGTGAAGCAGGGCGCTGTTGCCGCGGCTCCCGCAGAGGGCGTCGATGCGGGTATTGCCGACCTGGTCGCAGGTCTTGGTGGCAAGGACAACATCGAGGAGCTCGAGAACTGCTTTACGCGTCTCCGCGTGAACGTTAAGAACCCGGACCTCATCGATGAGAACCTCATCAACCACGTGCCCAACAGCGGTATCAACCGCAACGGTAACAATATCCAGATCATCTTTGGCATGAAGGTCGCCGAGATGCGCGACAAGGTCGAAAACGCAATTGAGAAGGAGCAGTAAACAATGATCATTACTCTGTGTGGTGGCGGATCCACCTTTACCCCCGGCATCGTCAAGTCCATCGCCCTGCGCAAGGACGAGCTCGACGTTGACGAGATTCGTCTGTACGACATCAACGAGGAGCGCCAGCGCAAGATCGGCGTGCTCGTGGACTGGATTTTGCACGAGGACCTCGGCCTGGACATCAAGCTCACGGTGACCACCGACAAAAAGACGGCTTTTACCGACGCGAGCTTCGTGTTTGCCCAGATGCGCGTGGGCGGCTACGCCATGCGCGAGCAGGACGAGAAGATTCCGCTGCGTCACGGCTGCGTGGGTCAGGAGACTTGCGGTTGCGGCGGCCTTGCCTACGGCATGCGCACCATCTTCCCCATGGTCGAGCTGATCGATGACGTTGAGAAGTACGCCAAGAAGGACTACTGGATTCTCAACTACTCCAACCCTGCCGCCATCGTCTCCGAGGGCTGCCGCGTGCTGCGTCCCAACGCTCGCATCATCAACATCTGCGACATGCCGATCGCGATCATCGACGTGGTTTGCGCCGCGCTCGATATCGACAAGAAGGATGTCGAGTACGATTACTTTGGCCTCAACCACTTTGGTTGGTTCACCTCGATCCGCCACAAGGGCGAGGAGGTGCTCCCGCAGCTGCGCGAGTACATCAAGGAGCATGAGATTCTGCTGCCCGACTCTTACCTCAAGGGCATGGGCTCGCTCATGGCAAAGAAGCCCGAGGAGGCCGTCGACGAGCACCCCGAGCAGAACCGCCACACCAAGGGCAGCTGGTACTACGTCTGGAAGGGCGAGTACGAGATCATGGAGTGCTTCCCGGAGTACCTGCCCAACACGTATCTGAACTACTACCTGCAGCAGAAGGAGTTCGTCGAGCATTCCAACCCCGAGCGCACCCGTGCTAACGAGGTTGAGGAGACGCGCGAGAAGAATCTCTTCGACGGCATCGACCACTACGAGAAGACCGGCGAGATCGACGAGAGCACGTTCTATGCGGGCAGCCACGGCGACTGGATTGCCGACCTGGCTATCGCTCTGAAGAACGACACCAAGCAGCGCTTCCTGGTCATTTGCGAGAACAAGGGCGCTATCCCCAACATGCCCTACGACGCTATGGTCGAGCTGCCTGCCTACATTGGCAAGAACGGCCCCGAGGTCATCAGCCGCGACAACATTCCTCTGTTCCAGCAGGGTCTCATGATGCAGCAGCTGAACTCCGAGAAGCTCGTGGTCGAGGCTACGATCGAGGGTTCGTACGAGAAGGCGCTCAAGGCCTTTACGCTCAACAAGACCGTGCCGTCGATGAAGGTCGCCAAGGAGGTTCTCGACGACATGATCGAGGCCAACAAGGGTTACTGGCCCGAGCTTAAGTAAAAGCAACAGGGTCGCTGGCCGCATACCATGAGCAATGCCCCGTCCACGTGATTGCGTGGGCGGGGCATTGTCGTTTGGTAACGCGTTTTATCAAATATGGCATTTATCTGCGGTAATGTTCTATTTCACCGCTGAGGGTGACATTTCATGCCGCCTGCCGAACTGCGTGGAGACCTAACAACTTTTTAGGTCAGTGTTGTGCGTGTAGCAACTTCGCCCGGCCTCGCCTCCGGGCTGCCATGTGAGAGGGGATCTTATGGCTCGACTGCATGTAATGGAACGCAGCCACGCTCAGGCTGTCATGGACGACCTGCACGATGCACTCGGACGCCGTCTGGCGGTGAGCTCGCTCGCCCCGTGCCCCGTCGAGTTTACGGCGGCGCTCGTCAACCTGTGCTCCACCCAGAGCTGCGGCAAATGCACGCCCTGCCGCGTGGGCCTGAGCGCGCTGAGCGACCTGCTCGCCGATGTGCTCGAGGGTCGCGCCGACGAGTCCACGCTCAACTTGATTGAGCGCACTGCCCGCACCATCTATCTTTCGAGCGACTGTGCCATCGGTTACGAGGCCGGTGCCATGGCGCTTACGGCTATCCGCGGTTTTCGCGACGATTTTGAACACCACATCCGCGAGCACTCCTGTGGCTTTGACCGCGAGGCCCGCGTCCCGTGCGTCTCGGGCTGCCCGGCGCACGTCGACATTCCCGGTTACATTTCGCTCGTCGAGGCCGGCCGCTATGCCGATGCCGTCAAGGTCATCCGCAAGAACAACCCGCTGCCGCTCGTCTGCGGTTTGGTGTGCGAACATCCCTGCGAGATGCACTGCCGTCGCGGCATGGTCGACGATCCCATGAACATCCTCGCCCTCAAGCGTTTTGCCGTTGAGCACAGCGACCTCAACGATTACAAGCCCAGCGTGGCTGACAACACCGGCAAGCGCATCGCCGTGATTGGCGGCGGCCCGGCCGGCCTTTCCTGCGCCTACTACCTGGCCGTGATGGGCCATAAGGTGACCATCTTTGAACAGCGCCACCACCTGGGCGGCATGCTGCGCTATGGCATTCCCAGCTACCGTCTGCCGCGCGAGCGCCTGCAGGCCGAGATCGACTGGATTTTGAGCGCCGGCATCGACGTGGAACTCGACCACTCCGTCAATGGCGAGGAACTTGCCCGCCTGCGCGACGAGTCCGATGCCGTCTACCTGGCCATTGGTGCCCACAGTGATAAGAAGCTCGGCCTTCCGGGCGAAGAGGCGCTCGGTGTGGAGTCGGCCGTCAAGATGCTGCGCGCCATCGGCGACGACGAGCTGCCCGACCTGAGCGGCCAGCGCGTGTGCGTCATCGGCGGCGGCAACGTGGCCATGGACGTGGCTCGCTCTGCCGTGCGTTGCGGCGCCGAAAAAGTAAGCATCGTCTACCGCCGTCGCATCTGCGACATGACGGCGCAGGATGCCGAGATTGCCGGCGCCCAGGCCGAGGGCTGCGAGGTTCTTGAGCTCACCGCACCGCTCGCTATCGAGATGGGCGAGGAAGGTCGTGTGAGGGGCCTGCGCGTGCAGCCGCAGATTATCGGCGAGCCCCGTCGTGGGCGTCCGGCCCCGCGTGCCGCCGCCACGCCCGAGCGCGTCATTCCCTGCGAGCGCGTGTTTGTGGCCATTGGTCAGGACATCGACTCCAAGCCGTTTGAGGACATGGGCATCGCCTGCAGGTGGGGCTGCGTGGTCACCGATTCGGATGGCGCCGTGCCCAACTTCGATGGCCTCTTTAGCGGCGGCGACTGCCAGACCGGTCCCGCCACCGTCATCCGGGCCATCAACGCCGGCCGCGTTGCTTCGGCAAATATCGATCGCTATCTGGGCTTTGACCACAAGATCAAGCTTGACGTTGAGCTACCGACCGTACAGTTTAAGGGCAAGCACGAGTGCGGCCGCTGCGAGCTGGGCGAGCGCGAGGCCGGCGAGCGCATCCACGATTGGAATCTGGTCGAGCAGGGTCTCACCGAGGAGGAGGCGCGCCAGGAGGCGAGCCGCTGCCTGCGCTGCGACCACTTTGGCTTTGGCGCGTTCCGCGGAGGGAGGAACCTGGAATGGTAGAGCTCAACAAAACCACCGTCGGCGACAACACCGAAAGCGGAGCACTCAACATGGTCAAGCTCACTATCGATAATTGCGAGGTCGTGGTGCCTGGGCACACCACGATCCTGGACGCGGCCAAGTCCGTTGGCATCCAGATTCCCACCCTGTGCTACCTGCGCGATCTAAACGAGATCGGCGGTTGCCGCGTGTGCGTGGTCGAGGTTGAGGGCTGCGACCAGCTGGTTGCCGCCTGCAACAACTACGTGCTCGACGGCATGGTGGTCCACACCAACAGCCCCAAAGCCCGCGAGGCGCGTCGCACCAACGTGCAACTGCTGCTGTCCCAGCACGACTCGCGCTGTACGAGCTGCGTGCGCAGTGGTAACTGCAACCTGCAGACCATCGCCAACGACCTGGGCATCTTCTATTTGCCGTACGAGCAGCACCTGGCGCGCGAGGGCTGGGACTTCGATTTTCCCATCATCCGCGATAACGACAAGTGCATCAAATGCATGCGCTGCATCAAGGTGTGCGAGAGCGTGCAGGGCTTAGGGATTTGGGACCTGACCAACCGCGCCACGCATACCGCCGTGGGCACCCGCGGGCGTGCGCCGATCGGCAAGACCGATTGCGTCGCGTGCGGTCAGTGCATCACGCATTGCCCGACGGGCGCCCTGCGCGAGCGTGACGATACCGAGACCGTGTTCGATGCTCTCGCCGATCCCGATAAGATCGTGCTGGTGCAGATTGCGCCGGCCGTGCGTAGTGCCTGGGGCGAGGAGCTCGGCATTCCGCGCGAGGAGGCTACCGTCGAGCGCCTGGCTTGCGCGCTGCGCCGCGTTGGCTTTGAGTACGTGTTCGACACCGATTTCTCGGCTGATCTCACCATTATGGAGGAGGGCTCCGAGCTACTCGAGCGCCTGGGTAAGGCCGCCAAGGGCGAGGACGACGGCCGCGGTTGGCCCATGTTTACGAGCTGCTGCCCGGGCTGGGTGCGCTTTGTGAAGGCACGTTACCCCGAGTTTGTCGACAGCCTGTCCACGTCAAAGTCGCCGCAGCAGATGTTCGGCGCCATCGCCAAGACCTACTACGCCAAGGTGCTGGGCGTGGAGCCCGAGCGCCTGTTTGTGGTGTCCGTGATGCCGTGCACGGCCAAGAAGGCCGAGTGCGCGCTGCCGAGCATGGTGGGCGAGGACGGCACGCCCGATGTGGACGTTGCACTGACGGTGCGCGAGATGGTGCGCATGGTCCGCGCGAGCCACGTGAGCGTGGATATGCTGGTTGAGGAGCCGCTCGACACGCCGCTGGGCTTTGGCACGGGCGCGGGTGTGATCTTTGGCGCCACGGGCGGCGTGATGGAGGCCGCCGTGCGCTCGGCCTATTACCTGGTGACGGGCAAGAACCCCGACGCCGACTTCTTTACCGATGTGCGCGGCCTGGACGGCTGGAAGGAAGCCGTGGCCGATATCGATGGCACCAAGGTACGCGTCGCCGTGGCACACGGGCTGAGCAACGCCGCCCGTCTGCTCGACGCGATTCGCGACGGCCGCGCGAGCTATGACTTCGTTGAGGTCATGGCGTGCCCGGGCGGCTGTGTCGGTGGCGGCGGTCAGCCCATCCACGACGGCTGCGAGCTGGCAGCCGAGCGCGGTCAGGTGCTGTGGGGTCTGGATGCCGCTGCGGACATTCGCTTCTCGCACGAGAATCCCGATGTTCAGGCGTGCTATAGCGAGTTCTTGGGTGCGCCGCTCTCGCCGCTGGCCGAGGAATTGCTGCATACCGACCATCACGCATGGACGATGCCTAACGAGGGGACGTGCTAGCGATGCGCGCGTTTAATGTTGAGATGTCGCGCCGGGGGTTTGCCTCGGCGCTCGCTGCGGGCGCCCTGTCGCTTGCGCTCGCGGGCTGTGGCGGCGGGGCTGCCGGTGCCGGGTCCGCCGCGGGCTCGGCTGCCACGGACGGCGCCGGTGCTGTCGCAGAGCCGGTCGAGGTGCACGTCGCCTCGCTCAAGGGACCGACGTCAATCGGTCTGGTGCAGTTTATGGACCGGGCGGCCGATGGCGAGACGGACAATGAGTTCGACTTTGCGATCAACACCGCCGCCGACGAGATTGTGCCCAAGGTCATTCAGGGCGATATCGACATTGCCCTGGTGCCAGCCAACGTGGCGAGCGTGCTCTACAACAAGACCGAGGGCGCGGTGCAGGTCATCGACATCAACACGTTGGGCGTGCTGAACGTTGTGACGGGCGACGCGGACGTGACCTCGTTTGGTGACCTGGCGGGTCGCACCGTCTACATGACGGGCAAGGGCACCACGCCAGAGTACGTCATGAACTACCTGCTGGAGCGCGCGGGCCTGACCGGCCAGGTGGCGCTCGAGTTTAAGAGCGAGCCCACCGAGGTGCTGTCGGCCCTGCTTGCCGACCCGTCCGCCGTGGGCGTGCTGCCGGAGCCGTTCAAGACCGCTGCCATCGCCAAGAGCGAAGGCAAGCTGTCGGCGCCGGTAAGTCTGACCGATGTGTGGGATGAGCTGGCGGGTGACACGGGCTCCCGTTTGCTGACGGGCGTGACCGTGGTGCGCCGTGCCTTTGCCGAGGAGCATCCCGAGGCCGTGACGGAATTCTTGAGCTGCCATGCGGCGAGCGTTGAGGCCGTGAACGCGGCGCCGGCAGACTGGGCTCAGGCCGTGGTCGATGCGGGCATCGTCGATAACGCCGCGATTGCCGAAAAGGCGATTCCCGGGTGCATGCTCGTGTGCCAGACGGGGAAGGATATGAAGGCGGCGCTCGACGGGTATCTGCAGGTGCTGGCCGACGCGGACGCGAGCGCCGTGGGTGGCAAGCTCCCGGCTGATGATTTCTACTACATGGAGTAACCCGTGCGTGCGTTTGCTCGACAAATGATAGAGCGTATGAAGGCGGTGGCGGCAGCAGGTGCCGTTGCCGCTTTTTGGCTTGCCGTGTGGGTGCTGGTGGCGGGTCTCGTGGCGCAGCCGTTGATTTTGCCGGGGCCGGGCGCTGTTGTGGTGGCGTTGCTGCGGCTGGTATGCGATGCCGGCACGTGGGCGATTCTGGCGGGCTCGGGTGTGCGGATTCTAGGCGGTTTGGCGCTTGCCGCGGTGTGCGGTGGTTTGCTGGCCGGAATTTCGTCGCGCTCGCGGGCGTTTGCCCGCTTGGTGGCTCCGGCGCTGTCGTTTGTAAAGGCGACGCCGGTTGCCTGCGTGGTGGTCCTGCTGCTCATTTGGCTGGGGTCGGCGCGCGTAAGCATTGCGGCGGTCTTTTTGATGGCGCTGCCGGGAGTGTATTTTTCGCTGGCCGAGGGCTTGGCACAAGTGGATAAACCGCTGGAGCAGATGTTCCGTCTGCATGGCGTGCGCGGCTGGCGCCTGTTTTGCGTCCATACCTGGCGCGAGGTGCTGCCGTTTGTGCTTTCGTGCGCCCGCGCCGTGATCGGCATGAGCTGGAAGGCCGGCGTGGCAGCCGAGCTGATCGGCATGGCGGTGGGCACCGTGGGTGAGCGCATCTATCAGGCAAAGCTTTTGATTGAGACGGCTGATCTGCTGGCGTGGACCGTGTTGGTCGTAGCCGCCTCGTGGGCGTGTGAGCGCGTGCTGGTGTGGCTTCTGCGGGTTTCGGGGCCCGTGGCGTGGCGCGCGGCCGTGCGGGCGCATGGGCATGGACTGCGCGGGCGTGCGGGGGCTGCGAGCGATGGCGCTGCGGCGGAGCTTGCGCTTGCCGTGGGCGATCGCGCGCCGTGGGCTCCGGCACTGGACGGTCTGGCGCTCAACGTGCCCGCGGGCGGGCGTATCTGTGTGATGGGTGCTTCGGGTGCGGGCAAGTCGACGCTGCTTGCGCTAGCGGCGGGGGAGTCCGCGCCGTGCTCGATGGTGTTTCAGGATGCACGCTTGGTCGAATCCGCCTCGGCGCTGGATAACGTGTTGGTGTGCGCCGATGCGCGCGTGGATGCTTCGAGCGCCGCGGCATTGCTGCGCCTGCTGGTGCCAGGGATCGACGTGCATGCTCGCGTGGCCGAGCTTTCGGGCGGGCAGCGCCGTCGCGTCGAGATCGCTCGAGTCCTGCTGTGCCCGGGCGGCGCCGTTATTCTGGACGAGCCCTTTACCGGTCTAGATACCGCCGCACGCGACGCATGCGCCGAGGTCGTGCTCGACCTGCTCGACGGCCGCATGCTCCTGCTCGCCACGCACGATGTCGCCGACGCTCAGGCCCTCGATATCTCGGACATCATCACGCTCTAAATACTAACTCAGCTACAAAATGATTCGTTTTCCTCCGTTCCCATGGGGTCGGGTGTGGTATTCTATCTGCGGGGTAATACTTAGGAATACCAAGTAATACCAACGCCGCAGAAACAAACTCCGGATGCGGGCCAATCGGGTTGCCTTCACAGCCCGTCGCCCAGCCGCGTGGCCCGCATCTATCCGCACTACCGTCGTTTCAAAAAGGAAGCGTCATGGCAGAACACATGACCCCCGTAGTCGCGAAGGTCTTGCCCGAGGAGAAGGCAGCCTTCGCGGCGGCAACTCAGCTCGTGGGCACCACGCCGTCCAACGCCATCCGCATGTTTATCGCCGCGTTCAATCGCTGCGGCACCTTTCCGTTTGACATCTCGCCCAACGGGGCCTTTGGCAAAGAGTGTCCTCAACAGCTAGTCGTTGAAGAACGTCCCCAATGACTAGTCGTCGGGAGGAGGTCGGCATGCTCAATGCGATGATTTGGGCGCTTGCCTGTTTTGGCGTCGTCGCTGCCGATATTGCCCTGAGCGTCGTTTTGTTTTCCGCCCTTGGCGTCGCATCGGTGTTCATGGGTTTTTCGATCGATGACCTCGACATTCAATTGCTTCAGGCTGCCGCGCAGATGGCGTCGTTTTTGATGGCGCTGCTGTGGTGGCGTTATCTGTGGCCGCGTTCGTTTATGGCACGCCGGCAAAGCGAACATCCGCTCGGCGGGGGAGCGCGTGGGGCGTGGAAACGCATCGCCTGCGTTATCGTGATCGGTCTTGCCCTGCAGGTGGTCGTTGGCTACGTGACCGACGCCGTGCTGTCGCTGTTGCCTGATGCCGCGGCCGATTATAGCGAACTTGTCGAGGAGACGGGCATGGGCGACACGAGCTATCTGGCCGTCCTGACCACGGTGCTCGGCGCCCCATTTTGTGAAGAGCTGCTGGTGCGCGGCATTATTTTTGAGTTTTCGCTCCGAGCGTTTAATCCGCAGTGCCGTCCGCTCTGGAAACGCCGGCGTCGCGCGCGGGCACAGGACGGCGCCATGGTGCCCTGGGCGGCTCCAAGCACGTGGGGTATCGCCGCGGCGATTGTGCTGCAGGCGGCAATCTTCGGTTTTATGCACATGAATTGGGTGCAGGGTTGCTACGCGGGTGCCGCCGGTCTCATCTTTGGTTGGGTGCTCGTGACGACCGGAAAGCTCCGCTACACGATCCTGCTGCACTTTGCCTTTAATGCCGGGTCGTATCTCATGACGTTGCTCTGGTTTGTGAACACGCCGTTCGACGTGGTGGTCACGGTCGCCATCGCTGGCTTTGTGCTGGTAGAGGCGATGCGCTCGCTGCGCCACGCGTGTGGGATGGACGCAGCGAGTGCACCACTTCGCTAGTTGCGGCGACCGCCTCCGTTGGCACCCTGACGCCCCTGAGCTGCGCGGTTGCGCCCGGCGGTGTTCTGCGCGCGGGACATGCCGCCGTATCCCTTGTTGCCCTTAGACCCCTTGCCGGCACCACCAGCGCTGCCGTGGGCCTTGCCGCCCTTCTTGCCGGTGCCATGCCCACCGCCGGCCGATGTCTCGCCCGGGCGCGGGGGCACGGGACGAATCAGGCAATGCTTGGTGTAGCCGATCA
>ERZ827150.1908-NODE-1908-length-24472-cov-11.391121_pt1 | contig 24472 bp, 18 predicted proteins | sample MGYA00519779_ERZ827150 | MGnify/ENA primary metagenome ERZ827150 (study PRJEB31778, sample SAMEA3449267) | human gut metagenome | biome: human gut; feature: human-associated habitat; material: faeces | place: United Kingdom | collected 2010/2012 ...
TAGGTGTTGCGCACCATGAACTCCTTGAGGATGTCGTTCTGGATCGTACCGGCCATCTGGTCGAGCGTACAGCCCTGTTCCAGACCCGCCACGATGTAGAAGGCCAGAATCGGCAGCACGGCGCCGTTCATGGTCATCGACACCGACATCTTGTCGAGCGGAATACCGTTGAAGAGCACCTTCATGTCCTCCACCGAACAGATCGACACGCCAGCCTTGCCCACGTCGCCCACCACGCGCGGGTGGTCGGCGTCGTAGCCGCGGTGCGTCGCCAGGTCGAAGGCCACCGAAAGGCCCTTCTGGCCCGATGCGAGGTTACGGCGGTAGAAGGCATTGGACTCCTCGGCCGTCGAGAAACCGGCGTACTGACGGATCGTCCACGGACGCATCACGTACATCGTCGAATAGGGACCGCGCAGGAAGGGTGCCACGCCCGCGGCGTAGTTGAGGTGTTCCATCCCTTCGAGATCGGCGGCCGAGTAGCACCCTTTGACGGGAATCTGCTCGGCGGTCAGCCACGGCTCTTTCTCGCCGCCGGCCTGAGCGCAGCACTTCGGCGCGGCGCCCGTGTATGATAATTCAGAAAATTTTGCTCTCATGACTTTCGCGTTTTAGATTCCCATCTGCGTAAGGTAGTTGTGCAGCGTGTCGAGCACGTTGCTCTTCACGTGGATGAAGTTGCCGATGCCCTGCGCCTCCAACTCGGCCATGCAGGCCGGAGCGCCGGCGATGACCAGAATGGCCTTGTCGCCCAGCATCTCCTTGACGCGGGGAGCCAGCTCGGCGTAGCAGTCGTCCGACGAGCAGAGCACTACGATCTCGGCCTTCGATTCGAGCGCGGCCTTCACGCCCTCTTCCAGATCCTTGAAGAAGGTGTTGTCCTGCACACGGATACCCGCGCAGGCGAAGAAGTTGCACGAGAACTGGGCGCGGGCGCGGGCCATGGCCAGATGACCGGCGGTGAGCATGAACGCCTTGGGCGTCTTGCCGCTGCGATCCACATGCAGACGCATCGCCTCGAAGGCCATCGCGCCGCGGTAGGGATTGAGCACGCCCGCCTTCTTCCGGCGCGTCACGGCGGCTTCGGTCACGGCGTCGGAAGCGACCTCCGTGAAGTTGGGATACTGGTTGGCACCCAGCAGCGTGATGCGGCGCTGCGCCACGCTCTTGTCCTTGGCAGCGGCCGATGCGTCGACGCGCTCGACGACGTAACCGCTCTCGAACGCTGCGACGTAGCCGCCCTTCTCCTCCAATTCGAGGAAGAGCTTCCACGCCTCGGCTGCGATCGACTGCGTGAGGTTCTCGATGTAGTACGAACCGCCGGCGGGATCGACCACCTGATCGAAATGCGATTCGTGTTTGAGCAGCAGCTCGACGTTGCGGGCGATGCGCTTCGAGAACTCGTCAGGCTCGGCGAACGACGCGTTGAACGGCGTCACCTCGAGCGAATGCACGCCGGCGATAGCCGCCGACATCGCCTCGGTCGTGCCGCGCAACATATTGATATAGGGGTCGTAGACCGTCTGGTTCCACGTCGAGGTCACGGCGTGGGCGAAGAGCTTGCACGAGCAGCCCTTTTCGGGGTTGTACCCTTTGACGATGTTGGCCCACAACATGCGGGCGGCGCGGAACTTGGCCATCTCCATGAAGTAGTTGGAGGTGACGCCCATCGAGAAACGGATCTTGCGGGCCGCCTCGTCGACGGTCAGCCCCTCGTCCATCAGCCGCACGAGGTATTCGTGGCCGGCCGAAAGGGTGAAGGCCAGCTCCTCGACGATGGTCGAACCGGCGTTCGAAAAGTTCTCGCCCGACACCGTCACCACGCGCACGCCCTTCATCGCGGCCGTACGGCGCACCAGACCGGCCAGCATCTTGAAGCACTTCTCCCCGCCGGGCGAGCAGAACGCGCCGGTGAGCGACAGACGGTTGATGATCGGATCGAGCACGAAGTGCACGGAAGCGGTCTCCTGCCAGCCCTCCTTTTCGATCTTCGCCAATACGGGTTCCACGACGTCCGCGACGCCTTCGCCCGAAAAGACCACTTCGACGGCAGGCAGGTGGATGTCGCGCAGCAGCGTCTCGACCTCGGCGGCCGACAACTCCTTCGTGAGCGAGAAGCCCAGCGAATCGACGCCCGAGTCGAGCAGTTTGAGCGCCTCGGCGTTGGCCGCTTCGGGGCACTTGACCGTCAGGCTCTGGTGCACGCGCCACACATTGTCGCACCGCGTACCGCGCACATAGGGAAATTCGCCCGGTTCGGAGGCGAGGAATTTGAGACCTTCGAGGTTTTCGGCGCGATAGTACGGCCGGACGTTGAACCCTTCGGGTGTCCGCCACACCAGTTTGCGCTCGTAATCGGCCCCTTTGAGGTCTACCGCAATCACCTCTTCCCACTTCTCGGTCGGAACCGGCGGGAATTCGGCGAACAGCTTTTCACGCTTGGTATTTGCCATAATTATTTTGAGATTAGGTTCGTCTTCAACAATCGTTCCCCGCTCCGCACGCCCTTTCGGCCGCGACACGGAGGCGGAAACGCTCGTGCAAATTTCACTTTATCGTAAAAAAAGCATGTAAAAGTATAAAAAAAAAGCGAAAGAGGCAAGACTTGTGTTAGTTTTTTAACACCGCGCCCCGCAAGCGTCCGGAAAGCCCCGCTCCATCCCCTGCCGCATACGGGAGACGGCCATCTGCCGCGGATACGGCCGGCCGCGTGCGGCGGACGGTTTCCGGGGCCGGGCGCATCGCCGGCCCCGCCGGCCGGAACGGCCCTCCGGACAGCGGAGCAGCGAATACGATATTCAGATCAATATTATCCTGTTTATCCCTGAATTTTGCAAAAAATCGATTTTCACGAAAAATCGGATTTCGCCAAAAAACGAGTGCATTTTTCCGGAAAACCCGCGAAATTTCAGTCTTCATCGCAAAAAACAGCGTTGTTTTTCGAAAAATGTTCTGTTTTTTTCACTTTTCCCGAAAAAATATCGATTTCCGAGTATCAACCTCACGGAAAAGAATTACCTTTGCTCCCGAAGAACAAAATACATTGTGCAGGGGCAGTAAATCCGAATCTCTCCGGTGTTGTTTTTTTAGGTTTTAGGTGTTGTTTTGGTTAACAGCGGAGCGGCGGTTTTTTGAGTTGGTTCCTTCCCGTCGGGGCATTCTGCCGAAGACGGGGCCCCTGCCAATGTTTTTCTTGCGATTTCGGCGCAGATCCTTCATTTAATATCAAACTCATATGGCATCGTTGAGATTCAGGATGGTCGAAGAGGCGCTCAGCCACGTAGCGATTCCCGCACAGGCTCCCGCCGGACGTTCGACCGATTATTTCGGGGAGTTGGTCTTCGGGCGCAACGTCATGCGGCGGTATCTCGACCGCGAGACCTACGAAGCGCTGATCCAGACCATGGAACACGGCACGCCCCTCACGCGCGAAGTGGCCGACGGCATCGCCGCAGGCATGAAGCAGTGGGCGGTGGAGCACGGCGCCGACCACTACACCCACTGGTTCCAGCCGCTCACGGGGGGAACCGCCGAGAAACACGACTCCTTCGCCGAACCCGACGGACGGGGCGGCGTGCTCGAAGAGTTCTCCGGCAAGCTGCTCGTCCAGCAGGAACCCGATGCCTCGTCGTTCCCCAACGGCGGAATCCGCAACACGTTCGAAGCGCGCGGCTACTCCGCCTGGGACCCCGCGTCGCCCGCCTTCATCGTCGGCTCGACGCTCTGCATCCCGACCGTGTTCATCGCCTACACGGGCGAGGCGCTCGACTACAAGACCCCGCTGCTGCGCTCGCTGGCAGCCGTCGACAAGGCCGCGACGGAAGTATGCCGCTACTTCGACCGCAACGTCACGAAGGTTTTCAGCTACCTGGGCTGGGAGCAGGAGTACTTCCTCGTGGACGAAGCGCTGTGGGCCGCACGCCCCGACCTGGTGCTGACGGGCCGTACGCTCATGGGCCACGAATCGGCCAAGAACCAGCAGCTCGAAGACCACTATTTCGGCGCGATTCCCGAACGCGTGATCGAATTCATGCGCGACCTGGAATACGAATCGCTCCGGTTGGGCATTCCCGTCAAAACCCGCCACAACGAAGTGGCGCCCAACCAATTCGAGCTGGCGCCCATTTACGAGGAAGCCAACCTGGCCAACGACCACAACCAGCTGCTGATGACGATCATGAACAAGATCGCCCGCCGCCACAACTTCCGCATCCTGCTCCACGAGAAGCCCTTCAAGGGGGTCAACGGTTCGGGCAAACACAACAACTGGTCGCTGGGCACCGACACGGGCGTCAACCTGCTCGGGCCGGGCAAGACGCCTTCGGAGAACCTCCAATTCATCACCTTTCTGGTCAACGTCATGGCGGCCGTCTACCGGCACAACGGCCTGCTCAAAGCCTCGATCATGAGCGCCACCAACGCCCACCGGCTGGGAGCCAACGAAGCGCCGCCCGCCATCATCTCGACCTTTCTGGGCGCACAGATTTCGGCCGTGCTCGAAAAACTGGAAGCGAGCCGCAGCGATGCGGCCATCACCTTCTCGGCGAAGAACATGTTCAAGATGAGCGGCATCTCGCACATCCCCACGCTGATGCTCGACAACACCGACCGCAACCGCACCTCGCCCTTCGCCTTCACGGGCAACCGCTTCGAGTTCCGCGCCGTGGGGTCGTCGGACAACTGCGCCGACGCGATGCTGACGCTCAACACGGCGGTCGCCGAGCAGCTCACCCGCTTCAAGGAGGCCGTCGACCGACACATCGAGAGCGGCATAAAAAAGGAGAAGGCGATCTACGAGGAGCTAAAAAAGCTCATCCGCGAGTGCAAGCCGATCCACTTCGACGGCAACGGCTATTCCGACGAGTGGAAAGCCGAAGCGGCCCGCCGGGGGCTCGACTGCGAAACCTCGACGCCGCTGATCTTCGACCGCTATCTGACCGCCGATTCGATCCGCATGTTCGAGAGCACGGGCGTGCTGAACAAGGTGGAGATCGAAGCCCGCACCGAGGTGAAATGGGAGACCTACACCAAAAAGATCCAGATCGAAGGGCGCGTGCTGGGCGACCTGACGATGAACCACATCGTCCCGATCGCCTCGCGCTACGAGGCGATGCTGCTGGACAAGGTATACAAAATGGCGCAGATCGGCGGGCTGGACGCCTCGGCCGACATCGATCTGCTCAAAAAGATACAGGGACACACGGCCGCCATCCAGACGCTCACGATCGAGATGATCGAAGCGCGCAAGAAGGCCAACCGCATCGAAAACGCACGCGCGAAGGCGATCGCCTACCACGACACGGTGGAGGTCTACTTCGAGGAGATCCGCCGCCACATCGACAAGCTCGAAGAGATCATCGACGACCAGATGTGGACGCTGCCCAAATATCGGGAACTTCTGTTCATCAAATAGGTTCCGTAATTTTCAGTCAGGTTGTGAGGACGCCGCGGAAATGCTTCCGCGGCGTTTTTTTGCAACCGACGCCACCGGAACAGCCGCGACACAACGAACCGCTGCCGATGCCGGCCTCCGATTCCGTACGCCGTACATTTCGGAACCACCCCGGCCCCGCTGTGCGAGGTCGACCTCTCGTTTTCCCGCACCCTCCGCATCCGTCAAAATGTCCGCCGTGCCGCCGAAGCCGAAGAAGACCGATGCAGCATGCCCGTGCGAAGAGACCGACGGGGAGTTTTCGGGCAGACCGATCCGATTATTCGGGATTTTTTCCTACATTTGTTCGAATATTTCCGGCCAGTGCGGGCGGAGCCGCCCGAGAACCGCGCCCCGCATAGAAAACGAAACCCCGTAAACTCCCGACCGAAACGATGATCGTAATCGCAGACAGCGGATCGACCAAATGCAACTGGCAGCTCGTCGACGACAGCGGCAGTGTACGCCGCGTACAGAGCCGTGGCATCAACGCCGTGCTCCAACGCCCCGACGAAGTGGAGGCGCTGCTCCGTGAGACCTTCGCGGAACCGGTGCAGGCCGACGCGCTCCATTTCTACGGCGCCGGCTGCGGCGAACGCTACCCCGAACAGAGCGCCCGCCTGCGGGAGGCGCTGGCGCGTTATTTCCCCGCGGCACGCATCGCCGTCGAATCCGACCTCATGGGGGCGGCCCGCGCGCTGCTGGGCGGCCGTGCGGGCATCGCCTGCATCCTCGGCACGGGATCGAACTCCTGCTACTACGACGGCGTGCGCATCGTGCGCAACACGCCGCCGCTGGGCTGGGTTCTGGGCGACGAAGGAAGCGGGACGTACATCGGCCGGCAACTCGTCGGGAACCTGCTGAAAGGGCTTTGCGACGAATCGCTGCGCCGGCTCTTTTTCGAGGAGGAGCGGCTCGACTACGACGAGATCATCCGCCGCGTCTACCGCGAAGGGATGGCCAACCGTTTCCTGGCCTCGTTCACGCGCTTCGTGGCGCGGCACATCGACCGCCCCGAACTCGACGAACTGGTCTGCGAGGCGTTCTGCGCATTCGTGCGGCGCAACCTCGCGCACTACCCCGCCGACGCCGAAGTGTCGGCATTGGGCGGCGTCGCCTGTCATTTCGAACGGCAGCTGCGGCACGTGCTCGCAACCGAAGGGTTGCGCGCGGGGCGGATCGTCGAGACCCCCGACGAAGGATTATTGAACTATCACATATGGAACAGATCAGAGTAACGGAACAGGCTTCGGCCTACGACGATTTGCAGCGGATGTCGGTGCACGACCTGCTGACGGGCATCAACCGCGAAGACCGCCGTGTGGCCGATGCCGTGGCCGCGACCATTCCCACGATGGAACGACTCGTCGAGCGGATCGTCGAGCGGATGCAGCGCGGCGGACGAATGTTCTACATCGGTGCGGGCACGTCGGGCCGTTTGGCCGTGACCGACGCCTCGGAGCTGCCTCCGACCTACGGGGTACCTTTCGACACGGTCATCGGGCTGATCGCCGGCGGCGACGGCGCCCTGCGCAAGGCCGTGGAACACGCCGAGGACGATACCGAAGGGGCTTGGCGCGACATGCAGCCGTGGCGGCCCGACGGCGGCGACATCCTGATCGGCGTCGCGGCATCGGGAACGACCCCCTACGTCGTGGGCGGACTGCGCACGGCACGGGCGCACGGGCTGCTCACCGGAGCGATCACCTGCAATCCCCGGTCGCCCGTCGCCGCCGAAGCGGAATATGCCTTGGAGGCAGTCGTGGGGCCGGAGTTCGTCACGGGTTCGACGCGGATGAAGGCCGGCACGGCGCAAAAACTGATGCTCAACATGATCTCCACGGCCGTGATGATCCGGCTGGGGCGCGTCGAAGGGAACAAGATGGTCAACATGCAGCTGACGAACAACAAACTCGTCGACCGCGGCACGCGCATGATCGTGCAGGAGACGGGGATCGCCGAGGCCGAAGCCCGCGCCCTGCTGCTCGCCTGCGGTTCGGTCAAGGCCGCACTCGACAAGATCCGACGAGGCGAATAGCCGGCCTGCATCCGACGAATTACCCCTCCGTGCAACGGACGTTGCACGGAGGGGTAATTTCATTTTACTTATTCACAAAAGGCCGTTCCAACCGTTCGCCGCGGTAGCCGGAATGCCACGGCCCGGACGAAAGCGATCCGCCGCTGCGGGGCGAAGCCTCTGCCTGCGGAGGGACGTCAGCGCCGTCCCTCCTTAGCCTCGATGCACTCGGTGGCGTGGGGCACCTTCATCAGGCGCTCCTTGGGAATGAGCTTGCCCGTGGTCTTGCAGATGCCGTAGGTCTTGTTCTCGATACGCACGAGCGCCATTTCGAGGTTGCGGATGAATTTCATCTGGTGGGCGGCCAACCGTCCGCTCTCCTCCTTGGAGAGCGTCGTGGCACCCTCTTCGAGCACCTTGAACGTCGGAGAGGTATCCTCCGTATCGTTGTCGCCCGTATGGGTGATCGTCGCGCGCAGCAATTCGTAGTCGGCGCGCGCCGTTTCAAGCTTTTTCAGAATCAGCTCCTTGAATTCGGCCAATTCCGCATCGCTATATCGGGTTTTCTCCTCTGCCATAATCTTGTCCGGTTTATTAACGTGTAACGTAAAAATAACATTTATTTCGGTAACTGCAAAATATTTTCGCAAAAATCCGTCTCCGATAACGGACGACCGCCGGCATCCCTCGGGAGCCGACGGTCGTCAATCGCTGCATGACTGCATTCAGAGCTTCGTCACGGCAATTTTCAACGGCTCCTCGTCGATCTCCGACTCCACGACGAACTCCCCTTCGGGAAGGGCCGCCGTGCGGACGTCGCGCGCCAGAGTCTGCTGACCGATATAGTCGGCATAGGCGGCGACGGCCCCGACGACCGCCTCCTTCGCCTCGATCTCGACCCGAATGCGGTCGGTCACCTCGAAACCGGAGTCCTTGCGGATATTCTGGATGCGGTTAATCAACTCACGTGCCACACCTTCGCGCCGCAGGTCGTCCGTGACGGTGATGTCGAGCGCCACGGTGAGCTTGCCCTCGGAGGTCACCAGCCAGCCCGGCATATCCTCCGACGTGATCTCGAAATCGGCCGCTGTCACCGTGATCCGTTCGCCGCCCAGGTCGAGCGTCGTCTCCGGCGCCGACTCGACGGCTGCGATCTGCTCCTGCGTGAAGGCGGCCGTGAGCGCCGCGATCTGCTTCATGTATTTGCCGTACTTCGGACCGAGGGTCTTGAAGTTGGGCTTGATGCGCTTGGTAATCAAGCCGGCCGTCTCGGCGACCAGTTCGATCCGCTTGACGTTGACCTCGTTCATGATGAGCGGCCGCACGGCCTCGATATGGCGTCCCATCGCCGGATCGAGCACCGGAATGAGAATCTTCCCGAGCGGCTGGCGTACCTTGATGTTCACCTTGCGGCGCAGGGCCAGCACCATCGACGAGACGCGCTGCGCGAGCGACATCGTCTCTTCCAGCTCCTTGTCCGCAAGCGACGGATCGGCCGCGGGGAACTGCGCCAGATGCACCGAACCTTCGTGGCGGCCGCTCACGGCGTTCAGGTCGCGGAAGATGCGCTCCGAGATGAAGGGCGCGAAGGGTGCGCTGAGCGATGCGACGGTTTCCAGACAGGTGTAGAGCGTCTGGTAGGCCGCCAGCTTGTCCTCGGTCATCCCGCCGCCCCAGAAACGTTTGCGGTTCAGACGCACGTACCAGTTGGAGAGGTTTTCGCACACGAACTCCTGGATCATGCGGGCCGCAGGGGTCGGATCGTAGCCTTCGAGCGACGCCGTGACGTCGGCCACCAGCGTATTGAGCAACGAAACGATCCAGCGGTCGATCTCCGGCCGGCGGGCGACGGGCACCTCCGCCTCGCGCCCCGTGAAGCCGTCGACATTGGCGTAGAGGGCGAAGAACGAGTAGGTGTTGTAGAGCGTGCCGAAAAACTTGCGGCGCACCTCGTCCACCCCGTCGCGGTCGAATTTGAGGTTGTCCCACGGCTGCGAGTTGGTAATCATGTACCAGCGCGTAGCATCGGCGCCGTAGCTGTCGAGCACTTCGAACGGATCGACGGCGTTGCCCAGCCGCTTCGACATCTTGTTGCCGTTCTTGTCGAGCACCAGCCCGTTGGAAATGATATTCTTGAAGGCTACCGAATCGAACAGCATCGCGGCGATCGCATGCAGCGTGAAGAACCAGCCGCGCGTCTGGTCGACGCCCTCGGCGATGAAGTCGGCGGGAAAGACCTCGCCGAAACCCTCCCGATGCTCGAACGGATAGTGCTGCTGCGCATAGGGCATGGCGCCCGAATCGAACCACACGTCGATCAGGTCGCTTTCGCGGCGCATCGGCTCGCCCTTGGACGAGACGAGCACGATCTGGTCCACATAGGGACGGTGCAGGTCGATCTTGGCATAGTTCTCCTTCGACATGTCGCCCACACGGAACTCCTTGTAGGGATTCTCCTTCATCACGCCGGCCGCGACCGCGCGCTCGATCTCGGCCGTCAGCTCCTCCATCGAACCGATGCATTTCAGCTCGGAGTAATCCTCGGTGGCCCACACCGGCAGCGGCGTGCCCCAGAAACGCGAACGCGACAGATTCCAGTCCACCAGCCCTTCGAGCCACTTGCCGAAGCGGCCCGTACCGGTCGATTCGGGCATCCAGCGGATCGTGCGGTTGAGTTCGATCATCCGCTCGCGCAGCGCCGTGGTCCGGATGAACCACGAGTCGAGCGGATAGTAGAGCACCGGTTTGTCCGTGCGCCAGCAGTGCGGATAGGAGTGGACGTGCTTCTCGATCTTGAAAGCCATGCCCGCCCCTTTGAGCGCCACGGCGATGTCCACGTCGAGCGTCGGCGCGTCGGGCGCGAGCGTATCGTCGTAGGCGTTCTTCACGTAACGGCCCGCATACTCGCCGTATTTCCCGGCGTCGACATACCGCTCCACGAAGGCCGGATCGAGCTCCTCGATGCGGAAGAACTTGCCCGTGCGGTCGACCATAGGCTGCTCCTTGCCCGCGCGGTCGATCACGAACAGGGGCGCGATACCCGCCTGCTTGGCCACGCGGTTGTCGTCGGCACCGAACGTCGGGGCGATATGCACGATACCCGTACCGTCGGTCGTGGTCACGTAGTCGCCCACGATCACGCGGAAGGCATCGCCCATCGGCCGCACCCACGGGAGCAGCTGCTCGTAGCGGACGCCCTCGAACTCGGGTCCCTTGTAAACACGATCCTCGACCTCGAACGTTCCCTCCATCTTCTTGGTGAAGTAGGACGGCACCAGCTCGCGCGCCAGAATGACGGTCTGCGCCTCGTCGGTATAGGGGTTGCGGCACTTGACGCGCACATAGTCGATCGCGGGGCCTACGGCCAGCGCCGTATTCGACGGCAGCGTCCACGGCGTCGTCGTCCAGGCCAGGAAGTAGAGCTCGCCCTCGACGCCCTCGAAAAAGCGTTCGCTGCGTTCGTCGCGCACCACGCGGAACTGCGCCGTGCAGGTCGTGTCCTTCACGTCGCGGTAGCAGCCCGGCTGGTTCAGCTCGTGGGTCGAGAGACCCGTACCCGCCGCCGGCGAGTAGGGCTGGATGGTGTAGCCCTTGTAGAGCAGCCCCTTGTCGAAGAGCTGTTTGAGCAGCCACCACAGCGTCTCGATATACTTGTTGTCGTAGGTGATGTAGGGATCGTCCATGTTGACCCAGTAGCCCATGCGGCGCGTCAGGTTCTCCCACACTCCCGTGAACTCCATGACCGCCTCGCGGCAGGTGCGGTTGTACTCCTCGATCGAAATCTTCGTCCCGATATCCTCCTTCGTGATGCCGAGCTTCTTCTCCACGCCCAGCTCGACGGGCAGGCCGTGGGTGTCCCATCCCGCCTTGCGGTGCACCAGATAGCCCTGCTGCGTCTTGTAGCGGCAGATGATGTCCTTGATCGTGCGCGCCATGACGTGATGGATGCCCGGCAGTCCGTTGGCCGAGGGCGGCCCCTCGTAAAAGACGAATGCCGGATGCCCCTCGCGCGTCGAAATGCTCTTGTGGAAGGTGTCTTCCGCATCCCACTGTGCCAGCACGTCGGCCGCCAGCTGCGGCAGATCGAGTCCTTTGTACTCCTTGAACTTCATATATCGAAAGATTTTACGAATCAACGGTTCAGTCGGCAAATTTAGGAAAATTATTCCGATTTCAACCGTTCCGCCGATCGAAAAACACCGCAAAGAACGGCGAAGCGGCTGAAAAGAAGACCCGAATGGCGGGAATCCGAATTTTATTTCTATCTTTGCACACGGAAAAACCATCGCGGCCCGACCGGCGAAACGATCGGCGGAACCCCCTTCGAAGGGCACGTCCGTATCGGGTCTGCGGACAAACGAAGATTTCGACCTCACATGTTCAAGATATATCTCCGCCTGCTCACGTTCGTGCGCCCCATCGGCAAATACGCCGTCCCCTATTTCATCTACTCGATCCTCCACGCGCTGTTCAATACGGTCAACTACATCATGCTCATCCCGATCATCCAGGCGATGTTCGACCCCGAGTTCCGTTTCGAGCCGCTCTACGTCCGTCCCGAATTCGCTTTCGACGAGGCGTCGCTCAGCGCATGGCTGCGCTACGCCTACACCTCGGTCTTCGGCGAGTACAACCCCATGTACGTGCTCATCCTGCTGGCCACGGTCACGGTGCTGATGAACCTGCTGTCGAACACCTTCCGCTACCTGGGGGCATGGACGGTCGAGAACATGCGCACGCGCACGCTGCAAAGGATGCGCAACGAACTGTTCGACAACGTCATCAACCTCAACGTCGGATTTTTCAGCGAGCAGCGCAAGGGCGACATCATGTCGCGCATCACGCAGGACGTGATGGTCGTGCAGTTCTGCATCACCAACACGCTGCAAGTAGCTTTCCGCGAACCGTTCCTCATCATCGGCTATCTGGTGGCGATGTTCTCCATCTCGTGGGAACTGTCGGTCTTCTCGATCCTCTTCCTGCCGCTCGTGGCACTCATCATCGGCAGCATCGTCAAGAAACTGCGCCACCCCGCCATGCAGAGCCAGCAGCGCATGGGCGACATGGTGAGCGTCCTGGACGAGTCGCTGTCGGGTGTGAAGCTCATCAAGGGCTACAACGCCACGAACTACATCCGCCAGAAATTCTACGACATCAACGCCGAGTTCTCGCGGCTGCTCCTCTCGATGGCGCGCCGCCAGCAGCTGGCATCGCCCATGAGCGAGTTTCTGGGGATCTCGGCCGTCGGCGTGATCCTCGTCTTCGGCGGTATGCTCGTCATCAACCGCTCGCTCAACGCCGGCGAGTTCGTGGCCTTCATCGCCATGTTCTCGCAGATCACGCGCCCCGTGCGTTCGTTCATCGACCAGTTCGCCAACATCAACCAGGGCGTCGCCGCCGGCGAGCGCATCCTCATGCTGCTCGACACCAAAACCGAGGTGCCCGACGCCCCCGACGCCCGCACGCTCGACGGCCTGCACGAAGGGATCGAATTCCGCAACGTGCGCTTCTCCTACGACGGCAACCGCGAGGTGATCGACGGCGTGAGCTTCACGATCCGCAAGGGCGAGACCGTGGCGCTGGTAGGACCTTCGGGCGGCGGCAAGTCGACGCTCAGCGAACTGATTCCCCGCTTCTACGACATCCAGGGCGGCGACATCCTGATCGACGGCACATCGATCCGCAACTACACGCAGGAGAGCCTGCGCGCCCACATGAGCGTCGTGGCACAGGATACGATCCTCTTCAACGATACGATCGAGGGCAACATCTCACTGGGAAAACTCGACGCCACGCACGACGAGATCGTCGCCGCGGCCAAGGTAGCCAACGCCCACGACTTCATCATGGAGACCGACAAGGGCTACCAGACCAACATCGGCGACCGCGGCATGAAACTGTCGGGCGGCCAGCGGCAGCGGTTGTCGATCGCCCGCGCGGTGCTGAAAAATCCCGAGATCCTGATCCTCGACGAGGCGACCTCGGCACTCGACACCGAGAGCGAAAAGCTGGTGCAGGATGCGCTCAACTCGCTGTTGAAGGGGCGCACGTCGATCGTCATCGCCCACCGGCTCTCCACGGTGCACAACGCCGACAAGATCATCGTCATCGACCACGGACGCATCGCCGAGCAGGGTACGCACGAGGAGTTGATGGCGCGCGGCGGCATCTACTCCAAGCTCATCGAGATGCAGAGCGTGGCGTAACCGCCGCGGCGATCGTGCGGCCGGAAACCCTGTCGAAACCCACTACAAACCGATAAAACCATGTTCAGAAGAGTTTTCCTCGCCCGGCTGCTGCTCGCAGCACTGTTCGGAGCACTCCTCGTGCCGGCACAGGCACAGGAGAAATTCAGCGAACCCGCCCTCTCCGATCCCGATTCGTGGACCGTCGTCCTGCTTCCCGACCTGCAAGGCTACGCCAAAAAGGCATGCAACCAGCCGATCATGGAGATCATGACCAGCTGGATCGCCGCACACGCCGAAGCGCTCAACACCAAACTGGTGCTCTGCGTGGGCGATCTGGTCGAGCAGAACGACCGCATCAGCAACGGCTACTCGGGCGACCAGTCGTCGCACAAGCAGTGGGAGGCTACGGCCCGCGCCTTCTCGCAGTTGGACGGAGTGGTTCCCTACATGACGGCCACCGGCAACCACGACTACACCTACACGCGCACGGGCGACCGCCGCACCCATATCGGCGAATATTTCCCCGTCGACAAGAACCCCCTCAACCGGCGGATGCTCAGCCAGTACGGTCTGGACGCACAGGGCAATCACGCCGTCGAGAACGCCGCCTTCGAGCTGCGGAGCCCCGAAGGGATCGACTACCTCTTCCTCAACCTCGAATTCGCACCCCGCGACACGGTGATCGGCTGGGCGCGCCGCATCGTGGGGCTGGAAGAGTACCGCAATCACCGCGTAGTGCTGATGACGCACTCCTACCTCAACGCCGAGAGCGAACGCATCGCGGGCGATCCGGTGCGCGTCACCAGTTACGAGCCGGTAGTCAAAAACGGCAAGATCACCAAATTCAAACAGGAGTTGCCCGACGCCAATCAGGGCGAAGCGATCTGGCGGAAACTCGTCTACCCCGCCTCGAACATCGAACTGGTGCTCTGCGGCCACGTATCGGGCTGGGGATTCCGCACGGATGCCAATAGCGCAGGCCGTCCCGTCCACCAGATGCTCTTCGACTCGCAGTCGATGGGCGGCGGGTACGAGGGCAACGGCGGCGACGGCTGGATCCGCATTCTGGAATTTCTCCCCGACGGCCGCACGGTACGCGTGATGACCTATTCGCCCCTGTTCGCCCTCTCGCCCACGACGCGGCAGCACGCCTGGCTCACGGAAGAGGGCAACCAGTTCACCTTCGAGTTCCGGCAGCGGTAACTGCGGAAGGCATTTCGAGTACAGCGCACCCCGGAACGCGACGCCCCGCCCTGCTGCAAGAAATAGCAGCAGGGCGGGGCGTCGTGGTTCGCCGGTCGCCGGTTCCGCACCGGAACGGATCGCGCCGTCTCGTCACCGCTCCCCGCGCGCAGTCTTGCGGTCGTTGAGAATATCGGCCATATTCGCATCGGCCCACGCGACGAGCGGATCGATGCACGCCAGCAGCGACTGCGCGCGGGACGTAAGGCTGTACTCCACCCGCGGCGGAACTTCGGGATAAACCTGCCGCGTGAGGTAACCGTCCTCTTCGAGCGTGCGCAGCGTCACGCTCAGCATCTTCTGCGAAATGTCGGGAATCGCCCGCTGCAATGCGCCGAAACGCATCGTCCGCGCACCGCTCAGCGTGACGATCACCAACAGCGACCACTTGTCGCCGATACGCGCCAACACGTTGCGGATCGGGCAATCGGGGTTCAGGGCGTCCTGTACGGTCGTTCTGTCCATAGTCTGTATTCGTTTCATGATTATCGGCAGCCCTGCCGCACGACGAACCCGCGCCGCCACGCCGATCGGCTGCCCCGTTCCGGTTTACAAAAGTAAGTAAAACTACTTTACGCCGCAAATAAAAAACGCCGAATCGAAGGATCGGGGCGCTTCCCGAAGCATCGATCGAGAAATTTTTCTTCTCATAGATTTTTCTTGCGTTTTGGCTTGATCCAAAAGCATCGAAAGATCAGGCACCGCGAAAAGCAGCGGGTGACGGCGATCGGGGCGTTTTTGCGGGAGGCGGAAAAAATCCAAAAAAAAATTCGCCAGTCAATCCGTTCACGCCCAGCGATCGTTACCCGAAGGTAACTATCTGACATTCGCGTATCTACTTGACACGTACGATCCGTCGGACTATATTTGCACTCGAAAAGTAACCGAATAACTTTTCGAAACCTATAAATCCGGACAAGATGAAAAAGAGATTCGCTATTTTATCGACATTGTTAACGATTACAGCTATGGCACAGACGAAAGGAACATTCGAAACACACGATTTCGACAATTTCAGACTGCATGTCTACCACACCAACGACGCACTCGGCGACGCAAGCTACATCGTCGAGGGAACGCAGGCGGTCGTCACGCTGGAACAGCCGTTGTTCCGCGAAAACGTCGCCGAATACGACGCCTACCTCGACGCGCTCGGCAAGCCCGTCGAAGCGCGCATCGCCGATTACCATGTGGGCGGGACAGGCGACCACGCGACGGTCATGCCCGAAGGGATGCCCGCCTTCACGAAGGATGCGGTCTACGACGGCATGATGCGGAACTTCGCGCAGACCTTCGGCGACGCGATCGTCGATCGGCCGACGGGAGCGACGGACGAAGTGGCCTTCGGCACTACGCAGCGGTGGGCGGGGATTCCGTTCCGTTTCGACCGCGGCGCCGCGACCGACTTTCCCGCCGCGAGCATCCTCATCGGCGGCAAGGTCTGCTACACCCACTGGGCTCCCGCGAAGGCACACGCGAATTCCCTGCAAATCTCCTCGCCGGCAGCCGTCGACGCCGAGATCGCCGAGGCCCGTCGGGCGCTCGCATCGGGCGCCGAGCTCTTCATCGGCGGACACGGCGGAGCGGCCGGGGCCGATGCCGTGCGCTTCAAGATCGACTATCTGGAATGCGTGAAACGCCTGCTGGCCGCAAACGGGACGGCCGACGAATTCGCCCATGCATTGCGAGCGGCCTATCCGGAACTCCCGGGCGAAGCGGGACTGGATGCATTGGCGCAGGCGCTCTACGCCGACCGATAACGATCCCGCCACCGTAAAACGAAGGGGAGTCCCGTGCGGAACGCCCCTTCGTTCGCTCCGTCGGCACTCCGCCTGGCGCTGCCGCCAGTCGAGCAGCGGCAGCAGGAACGAGACATCCGATGCGCCGATCCAGAAGAACACGGCCGGATTCCGAAGTTCCGCAGCGACCCGTGCTGCCTGCCGGCGCTTCCGAACTTCTGCCGCACGCCGGAAGCGACGGCACGGGCAGCAAACGAGTAAAAGTCTCCTTTATTCAGCAGGCAGTTTCAGGATTACGGGGCTGCGCGACTATTCGTCGTAGTAACGCCATACGATCTCGACGGCCGGATCGTGCGCCATGTCGTTGGGATTGGTTCCCGCCACGCCTTCGGGAACGGGCATCCCCAGCGCGGCGAAGTGCTCCGACCAATAGGCCGGCAGCTCGCCGTCGGCCGTGCGGAAGGTCATGGGCCGGCTCCGGAGCAGATGCGTCGAGTCGTCGGCCGCCACGAAGCACTCCCACGCCAGCTCGCTGCAATAGAGTTTGCCGTTGGCGGGCAGAAACTCGTCGTCGTAGGGAAGTCCCAGCCGCTCGTGCGCACGTCGCAACGCACGCTGCACCACCGTGCTGTCCGCACCGCGCACCCGTCCGACGGCTGCTATCGGCCGCCCGCCGCGCCGCGCCGAACGGGCCAGAAACTCCCCGAGCGGCGTGCGCCGCACACTCGTATCGACCGCCTCGACGACGAACGCGCCGCCGGCCGTCGCTTCGACGATTCCCACATGGGAGAAGGTCACGGCCTCGCCGCGCTCCGTCGCCGCCACGATGGCATCGGTCATCCCCTCCGCCGCCGTGAGCTGGAACAGCAGGTCGCCCGTGCGGGGCGTATACTCCCCGCCGCAGGCAGCCAGCAGCAATACGGCCGCTCCGAATATCAGTCTGTTTCTCAAATTTCGGTTCAACTCGTCGGGTTCAACGTTTCAGGAGCACGGCGGGAAGCCGTCCCTGCGCGCCACGCCGAACGGAAAGCCGCCGGGCGCGAAGCCCTCCCGCCCACTTCGGAGCGTTCACCTCCTGCGCGCCTCCTCGCAGTCCTTCTCGCATTTGAGCTTGTCGTCCTCCTCCCAGTCGAACCAGTCGAAGCGCACGGTGTCGTCCAGCGTAAAGCGGGTATAGGTGATCGGTAGGCCGCGATCGAGAAACATCTGTTCGTAGGCCGTCTTGATCGAAAGCACCTTGTCGGCGTATCCCGTACCGTAGATGTCGGGATTCGAGACCGCGCAGCGCAGTCCGCAGCGGCGGATCACCTCGCCCGTATAGCGGTAGAGGTGCTGCGAGTCGGTTTTGAGGTTGATCCAGCCGCCCGGTGCGAGCAGCTGCGCATAGCAGGCCAGAAAGGGCGGTGCGGTGAGACGTTTCTTGGCACGCCGCGTTTTGAGCTGCGGATCGGGGAAGGTGATCCACAGTTCGGACACCTCGCCCGGCGCGAAAAACGACGTGATGAACTCGATGCGCGTGCGCAGGAATCCCACGTTGTCCATCCCCTGCTCGGTGGCGGTCTTCGCGCCGCGCCACATGCGCGCGCCCTTGATGTCCACCCCGATGTAGTTGCGCGCGGGATCGTCGGCCGCCAGCGCGACGGTATACTCGCCCTTGCCGCACCCCAGTTCGAGCACGATCGGGCGGTCGTTGCGGAAGAAATCGGCGTGCCAGCGCCCTTTGAGCGGATGATCCTTGCCGAAAATCTCGTCGAATTCGGGCTGAACGAGGCAGCGGAACGTCTTGTTCTCGGCGAATTTCTTCAACTTATCTTTTCCCATGATCGTCAAATGCTTTTTTCAATCGTAACCCCCCACGGCCTCGATGCCGCGTACCGGACGGCAGGGACGGATCGTCATCCGGTAGTCGCCCGCGCAGCGCAGCACCGCACGCCGCCGGTAGAGCACCGCCGTATCGCACAGCAGCGGCGACGGCCCGCGCGAGGGGGCGAGCCGCAGCGTGAAAGGCTCCGTCGCGCGGAGCGAATCGGGCGCGACGGTCGTCACTTCCAGATCGACCGGCCCGCCCGCGAAGGCCGCGTCGTAACGCACGACGAGCCACAGGTCGCATACCGCGAGCGTATCGGCATTCGGAAAACGCACCTCCGCGGCCTCCCGCCATCCGAGCGGATCGACATCGGCCACCGCACTCCGATGCGGCGAAAGACAACCGGCCGCCGGCAGCAACGCCAGCAGCAATCCCGCACGAAGAATCCGTTTCGCCCCTTTCATCTGCGCCTCTCAGTCAAGAATCCGCCCTCGCAGGCGGATTCATTCAGCGACGGACGCATCCGCGCCCGTCCCGTTTCGGTCCATTACTCCTTATCGCCCTTGCCGCCGCCGTTCTCCCCCGAAGGGCCCGACGCCGGACGGTTGGCATTTCCCTGACTGCCGCCGCGATTGGAGCGGCCGCCCTGCCGGCTGCGCTCGCCGCGACCGTCGCCGTTGCGACCTTCACCGCCGCGGTTTTCACCGTTGCGGCCGCCGTTTCCGCGACGTCCGGAGCGACGCTCCCCGCGCGGCCGTTCGCCGCCCTGCGACGCACCGTTTTCACCGCCGCCGCTGACCGAACCGCCGCCTTTTTGCGGATTGCGGACGGGACGCGCACCCCGTTGTCCCCGATCCGAAGCGCCGGCTTCCGATCCGGCTGCGACCTCCGCTCCCGCAGCGCCTTCGGCCGCCCTGTCGCGCGTCGGGCCCTTCCGGTCGCCGCGACGGCGCTTGTTGTTGCGGCGCTTGCCGTCGAAACGGGTGATGCTGTCCTCCTCCGAACGATAGGTCGGTTCCTCCGCGGCGGCCGGAACGTCCTGCTCGGCGAGCAGCCGGTCGACCTTCTTGCCGGCACGGTTGAGCGCCTGGATCTCCTTCACGCGCTCGACCGAAAGCGTGGTGACGTTCACCAGCGCATCCTTGCTGCTGCTGAACTGCATCGTGCGCGCCAGAATATCGCTTTTGACGAGGTAATATTCGCCGTCGAGCGCCTGCAAAGGCTCCTTCACGCGCGGGAAATCGCGCCGCGCATCGGCATAGGTATCGTATTCGTAGGCCAGACAGCATTTGAGCTTCGAGCATTGCCCGGCCAGTTTCTGCGGATTGAGCGACAACTCCTGCATCCGCGCGGTGTTGGTCGTGACGCTCGAAAAGCTCGAAATCCACGACGCGCAGCACAGCTCGCGGCCGCAGGCTCCCAGACCGCCGATGCGGCCCGCCTCCTGCCGTGCACCGATCTGCTTCATCTCGATGCGGATGTGGAACTGCTCGGCGAAGACCTTGATCAGTTCGCGGAAATCGACGCGCTCGTCGGCGATGTAGTAGAAGATCGCCTTGATCTTGTCGCCCTGATACTCCACGTCGCCGATCTTCATGTTCAGCCCCATGTCGGCGGCGATCTGCCGCGAGCGGATCATCGTCTCGTGTTCGAGCGCAATGGCCTCCTGCCAGCGTTCGATGTCGTAGGGCTTGGCCTTGCGGTAGATCTTCTTGAACTCCCCGTTGTAGGGATTGAACCCCGTGCGCTTCATCTGCTTGGCCACCATGTCGCCCGTAAGCGAGACGATGCCGATGTCGTGCCCCGGCGAGGCCTCCACGGCGACGATGTCGCCCGTTTCGAGCGGAAGGTTGTTGACGTTCTGATAGAAGGAACGGCGCGTGTTCTTGAAGCGCACCTCGAATATATCGGTCGGAACATGATCGGGATAATCGGCGAGCCACTGCGTCTCATGGAGCTTGAAGCACCCTTCGCAGACGGTCGCGCGGCACTCCTCTCCGCAGTTGCAGAAGGCGGCGCCGCGGCCGATCTCCGGTCTGTTTTTACAATTGCAGGACATTCTTTCGTGTTTTATCTGCAAATATAATCATTTTTCGACGGACTGCCAACTCCTTTTCGCAGATCGGCTCATCCGCCGTTCTCCCTGCCGCACAAGCATCCCGTCGTCCCGAACAACAAATCGGGGCCGGAACCGTTGTCCCGACCCCGAAACACCCCTTCCCGCAGAAAGGATTCCCGCCACGGTCACCGACGGTGCACCGTCCGTCAGAAGACTGCGATGCGACGTGCATGAGCCTTCACATTGCTGGCAGCGGTATTCACATAGACGAAACTATCGGTAAGAAAATTGACACACCACATCATCATCGTCTCACTGGACGGCAGACAACCGCACGTAGAACTCCAATAATAGCCGCTTGCCGCAGGATCCAGATTACCGGAAATTACCTGACATAACGGCGTTCCGCCCGCAGCGACGATCCGCTCTCCGATAAGGCCGCGATTCTGATGAATGGACTTCAATTCGTATTGCGCCGGCAAATACCAGTCGCCGCCACAAGCCCAACTCATGATATCCGAACTCCCCGGACTTTTCCGCCACGCGGCCTTATTCGCCTGTCCGTCGTTCGCATCCGTCAGGTTCAGTATGCTGCGGCCTCCGCCGAAGACTCCGCTCGTTTCGTCCAGCGAAACGATCTTGCCGTGTTCGCCCGAAGCGTCGACGTCGAAGACGATCCCCCGTTTCGTACCGTCGTCATAGAGATCCCCTACCGCGTAAACATGTCCCGTCGGAATATAAGTCATCGGCGCAATGGAGGCGATCCGCGAACGGCGCACCCGCAGCGTGAAATCCGAGGCCTGCCGCACCATGATATTGCGCTCCGCATCGCGCACTGTGAAGCGAATACCGTGATAATCGCTTTCGGGAACAGCAATCAGAAACGACGAAACCCGCCGGTCGAAAAGCTGCGCCGAAAGACCGCTAAGCGTGACGGCCGACCCTCCCTCCGTGAGTTCGGTCACGACGACGCCGTCGAGGGTAGGCTCCGACTGCATTACCCCGCAAATAGGCTGACCGTCGAGCGCCTCGAAACGCACCGCCTCAATCGTCGCGTCGCCCGATAATTGCAGTCGCACCAATCCTAAGCAGTGAGCGAAATGCAACATGTCCGCCGTACGGCTTCGTGCGACCATCGGTACATACTCCAACAAGTGTTCGTCATCCGTATAACGTTGCTCGGAAGGCAGCTCGATCGAAAAGGATCCCTCCGAGAAGGTCGTCTGCGACGAATAGGGATAATAGGCGAAGAACTCCTCTCCCGAGACATCGTCCGTGCCGTTGAACGTCGCAGACGGTGCCGACTGGCGCGTGACGAACATCCTGTTGGCCGCAGGTTCGGCATCGCTGCAAAGCCCGATGGCATCGCCCGCCATCCATATCGTTTTGTATCCTGCGGCCGTAGCCTCGCCCAGCGAAGTACGGGTCGCTTCGGGCGTCGAAGCGCAAATCGTAAAAAGCGATGCCGGAACTTCGGGTAACTCCGACGTATCGTTGCAAGCGGCGAATCCCGCACACAGCAGGAGCACCGAAGACAAAAGCACGTTTCTCATCTTCATACGTTTTACAAGTCAATAGGATTTCTCGGGATCGTCCCAATCGACGACGATTTCGTCATCGACCCACTCGTCGATCGACGCGGTAAAGCCCCGTTCGACAAAAGCCTCAACAATCGACAGTTGCGGCACAACATACGGTTCTCGTTTCATAAGCATATCGTTTTAAAGGGTTTCCCGATAAAAACAATAAAAGACGCAGGCTGAACTCCTATCCGCTTTTCTGAGGTCTTCGACTACCTTTGCTGCCAAATACGAGTAAAGCCCGCGTTGAAACGCAGGCGTTTACGCTTTACTCAAGGCAGCTTTTGAAATTGTCGAAGTTTCAGAAAAGCCTGAATGAAAGCTAACGCTTTTATTGTCGTATGTCACGACTCGTCGCCGACGAACCGCAGGACAAAGATACGATTTTTCGAAAGAATCTCAAATGCCTACAAAAAAATAAGGACAAAACCACCGTTCCGCCCCTGAATCTTCCGAGTTCCACCGCCTATTCGGCTGCCGCAGCCGTTTCATCCGCGCATTCCGGCGGGAACCGGCAGGGATCGCCTCCGCCCGACCGAACGGAACACCAAACGCGCCGGCCGGAACAGTTCTTACGCCTTTGCTCGTATCATATATAATCCGTATTGCCTACTTTTGCAAGCGTATCGGAGCGCTCGGCGGCAATATGCCCCGAACGCAGGCGACTCTGAAAAATCCGAACGCATGAAAGAAAACCTCCGCCGCATCGGCACATGGGCCCGTCGTCAGGGCGAGCATTTCGACCTTTACCTCCACGCGCTGCCGCAACGCACGCGGCTGACGCTCATCTTCGCGATTCTGGCGCTGCTCTCCGTCACGCTGCTCTTCATCTGCGGAAGCATCTACCGCATCGGACGGAACGACGGATTCAATGCACGGCGGATTCAATGCACGGCGGATCGATACGACACGGGAATTCCCCCCCCCTTCCCAGAAACGGGGCCGCCATGCCGCTGACCTCGGTTTAGACGGACACGCTACGGGCGGACCGAACCGGATTGCCGTAGCATCCGCACGTCCCGCCGGATGCGCAGCAGGTAGAGCACGGCGGCCGTCGTCAGCCCCACGAAATAGCCGATGAAGAGCCCCCACGGCCCTAGCCTCAGCGTGAACCCGCACAGATACCCCACCGGCAGGTTCAGCACCCAGTAGGCGGCCAACGCCAGCGGCATGATGATCTTCACGTCCTGCACGCCGCGCAGCACCCCTACCGAGATGTTCTGGATACCGTCCGGCAGTTGGTAGAGGGCGATCAGGACGAGCATCGACGAGGCAAGCGACACCACCTCGGCGTTGGTGGTGAAAATATAGGGAATCGTCTGCCGTAAAGTGACGAACACCACGGCGGCGAAGAGGTTCCACGCGATGACGATATGCAGCGCCGCCCTGGCCGCCAGGCCCAGTTCGTCGAATCGCCGCGCGCCGTAGCAATGCGAAATACGGATCGTCGTCGCCGCGCCTACGGCCGTGACGATCATGAAGGCGAAATTGCCCATCGTCAGCGCGATCTGGTTGGCGCTGATGGCCACGGCGTCGAACCACCCCATCATGATGCTCGTCAGCACGAAGGCCGACGCTTCGAGGAACATCTGTCCCGAAATCGGCACGCCCATGCGCACCAGCTGCCGCACCGAGCGGCGCGAGTAACGCACTTCGGGCAGCAGCGCGGCATACTCGCGCAGACGCTTGCGGCGGTAGAAATACCAAATGGCGACGAGCGGCATGGCGATGCGCGAAATGAGCGTCGCCACGCCCGCACCCGTCGCTCCCATTGCTTCGAAACCGCAATGTCCGAAGATGAAGACCCAGTTCAGCACGACGTTCATCAGGTTGCATCCGACGACGATCACCATCGACACGACGGTGTTGCCCACCCCTTCGAGAAACTGCTTGAACGCGAAGAAGAGCATGACGGCCGGCATACTGAAAGCCATGAGCCTGTAATAGGGAATCGCCAGGTCGACCACCTCGGCGGGCTGTCCCATGCGATACATGAGCGGAATGACGGCCAGCTGCACGGCGGCGATCAGAAAACCCAGCACGGAGTAGAAGATCATGGCGTTTTTGAGATAATCCGCCGCACCGCGCTTGTCGCCCTGCGCGAACCGCTCGCCCACGAGCGGGGTCAGCCCCAGCGTCAGCCCCATTCCGGTGACGAAGAGGATGAAGAAGACCGCGCCGCCGAACGACACGGCGGCCAGCGGCAGCGGATCGTCGCCGCCGAACTGTCCCACCATGGCGTTGTCGGCGAACTGCACCAGAATTTGCCCCACCTGCGACAACACGACGGGCAGGGCCAGTTTCAGATTGGCCCGATATTGTTCCTTATAACGCGAAAAACTGTACATAGGGCCGCAAAGATACGAATAAGCCGAGAGAAAAAAGCAAGCTCGCTTGCATTTTTTCCGA
>ERZ827150.1910-NODE-1910-length-24397-cov-5.926177_pt1 | contig 24397 bp, 20 predicted proteins | sample MGYA00519779_ERZ827150 | MGnify/ENA primary metagenome ERZ827150 (study PRJEB31778, sample SAMEA3449267) | human gut metagenome | biome: human gut; feature: human-associated habitat; material: faeces | place: United Kingdom | collected 2010/2012 ...
ATGCGCCTATTTCATGCGCCCACGCCGCGACCTCCGTCACGCTCATGCGTATACCCGTAAGATAGCCGACCGCGTTGACAAGCGAAAAAATGCCGCAGCCCGTGTCGTACAGGTTTCCGCCGCCGTAATAGTACGACTTCCATTTGGTGTCCTTCTGTATAACACATCCGAGCGGCGTCACCGCCGATGAGCCTATCGAAAACGCACCGACGAATGTCGCCGTGAGCGCAACGATAAGAAGAACGCTGAGTATGCGTTTCACTTTCTTCATGCGAACAACTCCTATTCTGCCGAGAATGTCGGCAAAGGCAAAAAACAATAGGTTTTCCGTGTTTCATATTATAACATAGCTGTAACAATCTGTCAATATTTTTTTCTGCATTTTTCACATCGAAAAACCTCGAAAAATCGGTTTTATGTGCATATTATACAAAATTTGCAAGAATACGTTTCCTTTCGGCGCAAATTAAAAATGAAAATCCTCTCCGTGTCTTCAAAAAAAGGGGCGATGCTTGCGCATGCCCCTGTGTGGGAAGAAATTACTTCTTCATCTTGGCCTGCTCAGCCGCGATGTCCGCCGCGAGGTTGTCCTGACGCTTCTCAAGACCCTCGCCACGCTCAAAGCGCACGAAGCGAACGACGTCGGCCTTGCCGCCAAGCATCTTGGTCACATTGATGTCGGGATCCTTGACGAACGGCTGTTCGAGGAGGCAGACTTCCTTGTAGTACTTCTCGATGCGGCCCTCGACCATACGCTCGACGATCTTCGCCGGCTTGCCCTCGTTGAGCGCCTGCTGGGTCAGCACCTCGCGCTCCTTCTCGAGGTTATCGGTCGGCACCTCGTCGCGGCGCACATACTGCGGGTTCGCGGCGGCGATGTGCATGACGAGGTCGTGGCTCAGCGCCTTCACTTCGTCGTTGACCTCCGGGCAGGACAGCTCGACCATAACGCCGATGCGGCCGCCCATGTGGTTGTAGGTATCCACCATGCCGTGCTCGGCCACGAAACGGGCAAAGCGGCGCACGGAGATCTTCTCGCCGATGGAGGCGGTCGCCTCGCCGATCAGATCGTTGACGGTCTTGCTCGCGTCCGTGTAGAACGGCTGAGCGAGCATCTCCTCAACGCTGGCCGGAGCGGCAGCGGCGATGTGCTTGGCGAAATCGCGGCACAGATCCTTGAAGCGATCGGTGTTGGCGACGAAGTCGGTCTCGCAGTTGACCTCGACGATCACGCCCACGCCGTTCTCGTCCACATAGGTATCCACCATGCCCTCGGCGGCGATACGGCCGGCCTTCTTGGCGGCGGCGGCGAGACCCTTCTCGCGCAGGAAGTCGATGGCCTTGTCCATGTCGCCGTCGCACTCGACGAGCGCCTTCTTGCAGTCCATCATACCGGCGCCGGTGCGCTCGCGCAGTTCCTTAACCAGGGCAGCAGTAATATTAGCCATAATATCTTCCTCCAGCTTCGGTCGATTACTTCGCTTCGGCGGCCGGCTCAGCCTGCTCGCCCTGCTTGCCTTCCAGCACGGCGTCCGCCATCTTGCCCGCGATGAGCTTCACCGCGCGGATCGCGTCGTCGTTGCCCGGGATGACATAATCAATCTCGTCCGGATCGCAGTTGGTATCGACGATGGCGACGACCGGAATGCCCAGCGCGCGCGCCTCGGACACGGCGATGTGCTCCTTGCGCGGATCGACCACGAACAGGCAGCCCGGCAAGTTCTTCATCTCGCGGATGCCGCCCAGGTTCTCCAGGAGCTTCTCGCGCTCGGCCATCAGCTTGATGACTTCCTTCTTCGGCAGCACGTCGAACTCGCCGCGCTCTTCCATCGCGTCGATGGCGTTCAGGCGCGCAATACGGGTCTTGATGGTGCGGAAGTTGGTCATCATGCCGCCCAGCCAGCGGTTGTTGACATAATACATGTTGCAGCGCTTGGCCTCGGTCTCGATGGACTCCTGCGCCTGCTTCTTGGTGCCGACGAACAGCACGCTCTTGCCTTCCATCGCGATGGAGCGAACGAAAGCATAAGCCTCGTCGATCTTGCGGACGGTCTTCTGCAGATCAATGATGTAGATGCCGTTGCGCTCGGTGAAGATGTACGGCGCCATTTTGGGGTTCCAGCGGCGGGTCTGATGGCCGAAGTGAACGCCGGCCTCCAGAAGCTGCTTCATAGAGATAACTGCCATGTGTGTTTTCCTCCTTTTATTAAACCCTCCCTGCGCCCTCTCGCTTGTGCAGACCGCGTTTTCGCGGCAGGGCGCACAAAAACAGGCGCAGGTGCGTTTTCCGGACAATTATACCATGTCTTTTCCCGCGAATCAAGTCTTTTTTTCAGTAAAAACAGCGCAGAACCGAAGTTTTGCGCTGTCATGGCTGATTTTATTTTCTGCGCTTCATCGCCGCCAGCCCCGCAAGGCAGGCCAGCCCCAGCGCGCACCACGCCATCGGTGCGGAAGCGTCGCCCGTCTTCGGCAGGCCGGACGCATCCGGCACGGGCGTAGCCGTAGGAACGACCTTTTCCCACTGCGCGACAACGCTTTTGATACCGGTTGCGGTCGCTGGAATTTTCCAGACCACATCCTTTTTTCCTTTTTCCGTCCAGCCCGAAAGCGTATATCCCGCTTTATTCAGGTTTTCTTCCGTCGGAAGGTCAAACGCAGTGCCAAACTGATAATAGTCCTCCGGCTTGTAGCCGTTTTTCCATTCGCCGCCGTCCAGATCGTAATTGAGTTTGTAATAGATTTTTCCGGCTCCGGTTATGTCTCCCTGAACCGTTCCATCCACATAGAGCTTCGCGCCTTTTTCGATTTCCAACTTGCCATTTTTCTCAATCGTGATCGTTTTGCCACTCGGAACTGTCAGGGTTTTCCTTTCGAGGATCGTCAAGTTTGTTGTCAGCTTCGTATCGCCGAGAACCGTGTATTCTCCGTTTTGAACAAGAATACCGCCCGTTTTCTTTAGCGTGTTCTCATTCGTGTCTTCGTAAATGCGTTCTGCCTCAACAACGCCGCCGTCAATCAAAATCACATGTTCGCGATTAGTGCCATGGTTCGGTTTTTTGCTAGGGGCATAGCCGCAACCGATATCATTGTTCGCCCATGCCCCTCCTGTCGCTACGACACGTCCGCCTGTTATGACAATGGAATCAAACCAGAAGCCCCAGCTTCCGCCGATTCCAGCCGCAGCATATCCGCCTTGAGCCGTAATATCTCCGCCTTCGATGCGGATTTTTGCGCTGCCGGTATTGCCGATGCCCGGCCAAGCATAACCGCCCGTTGCGACAAGTCTTCCTTCTCCGCCAATGGTCAGTTGAACGGCTAAATCATCGTCTTTCTCCACCTTCGGCGCAAAAACAGCCGGATTCTGTGCGCGCGCGGTGAGATGATTCTTGCCAACGAGAATCAGCGTGGTCGCCCCGGCATCGCTGAAATCCAGCGGACTGTAGCCTTTTTTCGCTTCATTTTCCTTTTCATCTCTATACGTATTAATCGTCAGGTTATCAAGCGTCAGCGTCGTAACGAGACGGTCGCCGACCTTCACCCGGAAGTCGTTGCTGCTCGCCGTTCCGCTGAGCGTATATTTTCCCGCCGTTTTTATCGTCAGAAGATCGCCAGTGATGGTATAATCGTCCGCCGTCAGTTCTTTATCGGTTCTGGTCAGCGTCACACTGTCATGCGTGACAGATTCTGCCAGACCCCCCCCCGATAAAATTGTCAGGCACGCAAGCGCCAAAACCAGCCCAAGCGCCTTTTTCCATGTCTTCATCCCGTTATCCCTCTTTTCTTTTTATCGTGATTGCAATAATAAGTTCATTATAATGGATTCTCTTTCGTTTGGCAACATAAAAGCGATATACAACAACTACAATTTATTTTTTCCCGTCCCGCCGGAGCGCTTTCCGCGCCGCGTCGCAATCCACAAGCCCCTTTGCGTATCGGTTGACCGCAAAAACCAGCGCCGCCTCGATGAGCAGCGTGATCGCGAACTCCGCCGGGATGCACCGCCCATGCAGCGCCGCCGCGGTCGCGGCCTTCGCGATTTCCAGAATTCCGAAATTTAGGTGCGTCGCGAACACCACGGTCGAGTTCCTGCCCCAGAAGCGGAGGAAACGGTTTTCGGCGAAAGCCAGCTCGCAGAGCTTCATCAGCGCGTATGACCCGGCGGCGGCGTTGGCGTAATACAGCGCGGGGTTGCCGATGAGGGAATAATGCAGATCCACCGCGTTAAACCGGAACAGCGCCAGATTCAGCGCGAACGCGGCGGCCATCAGCCCATACTGCGCCGCCCGCGAGAGCCGAACTCGCACCCGGACGCGGCCATAGCCGTAGCCCATGCCGATCAGGATGCAGCCAACCAGCGCGCGGCTGACGACGTTGGCCAGACTAAGGATCTGCGCCAACCCTTCCCGCTGCACCGCGCCCAGCCCCAGATAGCTGAACCCCGCCGTTCCGACCGCCATGCACAGGAACGCGGCGATTCTCAGCCCCCGGCGCTTGAAGCTCATCACGATTTTGAACGCGATTTCCGCCAGAAACAGCGCCGATAAAAACCAGAGCGCGTCAATCCCCTCGCCAAGGAGCGTCGCGGTGAGCTGGCGCAGCATCGCCTTCTGCCCCCTGCGCGCGAAAATCAGCGCCAGATTCAGCGCGCTGATCGTCGCATACGGGTACAGCAGCCGCTTGGCCTTCTTGGCGGCGAATTCCGTCAGGCGCCGGGTTTTCCATCCGTCCCGCGCGGCCATCAGCAGGCCGGAGAGGATGAAGAAGACCGGCACGTGAAACGATGAGATGTATTGCACGATGCCGTCCCCCGGATACAGGTGCCCCAGCACCACGCAGAGGATCGCCAGCCCCCGCGCCGCGTCCACATACGCGATTCTCTCCCCGCCGCCCCCGGCGGCCTTTCCTCCGGCTCTGTCCATCCTTCCCCGCCCCTTTCCATGTTTGGCTTCTACTTATGATTCGGCCGTTTATACTAATTCGCAGTTAAAATGCTTAACAGAGCGCATCAGATTTTTTGTTCTGACGAAGCCAAGTGAAGTGAGGCGTACTGGAGGTACGTTGAACGGAACGAGGCAAAGTCAGAGCGAAAAAGATGGTGCGCGGATTAAGCCATTTTAACAAGAATTAGTATTAGCAAAAAGGCGCAAGGTGAAAAGCCTTGCGCCGCCATATCAAAATGTTGTGAGCGTTGCCTGTAAGCCGAGTTCTGTAATCGGCGGTCATCTATCTAGACCCATCGTTACCGATGGGTTCAAGCGAAATCCTGAGAGCATCGACGGGCCGTCTCAATCGCTCTTTCGTTTCTTGCTCCGAGCGGGGTTTACATCGCGGACGAGTCGCCAAGCCGCGGGTGAGCTCTTACCTCACCTTTCCACCCTTACACGTCAAGCGTGCGGTATCTCTCTGTTGCACTTTCCCTGGGGTCGCCCCCGCCGGGCGTTACCCGGCGCTCTGCCCTGCGGAGCTCGGACTTTCCTCACACCTTTCGGCGCGCGGCCGCCCGGCAGCCTCACAAACGGATGGTATTATACCATAAACGCCATTCCCTGTCAATTCTTTTGCTAACGCTGCATCAGAAGCTCCACCATACCTCCCTCCTCGAGGGAGGTGTCACAACGAAGTTGTGACGGAAGGAGTTCGTTAAGCCCTGCTTCCCTCCCCGAGGGAGGTGTCACAACAAAGTTGTGACGGAAGGAGTTCGTTAAGCCCTGCCTCCCTCTTCGAGGGAGGTGTCACAACGACGTTGTGACGGAAGGAGTCATTTACTTAACAAGGATAATTCGACCGCAGTTTTCACATTCCACATACGCCGCGCCGGTGCGGATTTTGTTCATGTCCGCCGCCGGGAGCTGCATGTTGCAGCCGCCGCAGCGGTCGTCGTGAATCCGCGTGATCGGCGGCGTGGAGTGCCGCTTGATGGCCTTGTATTTATCCAGCAGCTCCGGCTCAATGTCCTTCGCCTCGTCGGCGACCTTCTTTTTGAGCGCTTCGAGCTTCACGCTCGCCTGCTTGTATTCCTCGTCGTAGATCACCTTGATGCGGTCGAACTCCGCGCGGGCCTTGGCGGCGCGCACGCGAACCTCGCGCTGCTGGCGGTCGCGGGCCTCGGAATCCTTGCGCATCTTGGCAAGCTCGCTCTCATATCGGGAAATGGTCGTAATCAGCTTCTGGAGCGCGGCGATCTGCTTCTTCGCCTCCTCCAGATCCTCGGGGCGGTGCGCCTCAAAGTTGGCGCTCGCCTCGGCGACGGAGCCGTTCAGGCGCTCGATCTCGTCGGCCAGCGCTTCCATGCGGTCACCCATGATCTCCACATCGGCCTCGATCTTCTTGAGCACGTTCTGCTGTTCCAGCAGGAAATCGCGGTGCTTGAGCAGCTCCTTGCGGTTGCTGTTGCCGCGCATCTCCTTTTCATACTGATCCAGCTCCATGTCCACCTGCTGATATTGCCACAAACGTTCGTACTGTTCCAAAATATGGCCCTCCTCAATCTGTCAGCGCCCGAAGGGATCGTCCTTCAGGCAGAAAACCGTCACGTTATATTGTAACGCATCCGCCGCCTTTTGTAAAGCGTCGGCGAGCACTTCGCAGACCGGGTTTTCCGTTTCAAAATGCCCCGCCTCGATGATGCAGCATCCCCTGTCCAGCGCGTCCAGCGCCTCGTGGTGGCGCACCTCGCCGGTGATGAAGCAATCCGCGCCCAGCGCCAGCGCCTCGCCGATTTCGCTTCCGCCCGCGCCGGAGCAGCAGCCCAGCGCATGCACCGGCGTTTCCGCGTTGCCGAACGCACGGACGGCGGCGTGCAGCTTCTTCTGCGCCCGCGCGCAGAGCTGGCCGAAGGTTGTCCCCTCGGGCACGTCGCCCACGCGCACAAAGCCCTCGCCGCGCACGTTTTCCGCGCCCATCACGCGCATCAGCGTGTCGTTCACGCCGCCCTGCGCCGCGTCGAGGTTGGTGTGCGCCGCCGCGTGGCTGATGCCGGCCTGCCCCATGTCGAGCATCAGCCGCCCTTCGCGCGTCTCGTCCGTCACGCGCTTGACAGCGCCGAACATGATCGGGTGATGCGTCACGATCATCTGCGCGCCCAGCGCCTTCGCCTTGTCCACCGCCGCCTGCGTCAAATCGAGCGCAACGACGACGCGCGTCACCTCGGCGTTTCTGCGCCCAAAGAGCAGCCCCACGTTGTCCCATTCCTCGGCCAGCTCAAACGGCGCAATCTCCCCGATCAGCCTTTCGATATCCGAAACCGTGCATATGTTCATGCCGATCGCCTCCGCAATTCTGTTCAGCTCATGGCCGCCCGCAAGCAGCCGTTCCTTCGCGCGCGGCGTGTCCGTGCCCGCCTGCAAGAGCATCTCCCGGACGCGGACGCCGCGCTGCCACGCCAGATAATCGTATTGCGCTGCCGTCTGCACACCGTCCGCGCATGCGCCCAGCATCAGCCGCCGCTCGTCCGGCATTTCGGCCTCGCCCGCCCTCGCCAGCATCGTGACGTAGTGCCGCCCCGCCGCTCGGCAGTAGACCTCTTTTTGAATCGCAAAGCCCAGCTCGGCCAGCCCGCCGCGCAGCAGCGGCAGATCGACGTTCGCCTGCACGATCAGCGCCGCGCCGCCGATTTTTTCCCTGCCCTCGGCTACGATTTTGAGGATCGTCCCCGCGCCCATGCCGAGGATCATCACCGCGTCCACGGGTCTGTCAACGGCGCTCAGGCCGTCCGCGACCGTGATGTTCGCGCGTTCGCTCAGCCCGCGCGCGCCGAGCAGCCGCCGCGCCTTTTCCAGCGACGGCGCGCTCACGTCGCTGGCGAGCATCGTCAGCCCCGGCACGGTTTCCAGCAGCTTGGCCGTCAAAAAGCCGTGGTCGCAGCCGACGTCCGCCGCAACGGGGGCTTCACGGCCTGCCAGCGCCTCCCGCGCCAGCTCTGCCGCGGCGCTCAGGCGTTCATCCAATATGATCGGGTTCATGCGCTTTCCCCATGTCCGTGTATGTCGCTGTAATGGAAGAGCAGCAGGTCGCCTTCGCGAACGGTAATCACCGCTTCATCCGCCGTGACCACGTTGCTCATTCCGCGCGACGAGTCGCTTTCCAGTGTGTAATCGTCGATCAGATAATAGCATCCCCTGATGCTCACGCCCCGCGCCGTGCCCAGCGGCAGCAGCGAAATCGTGCTGCCCCGCGCGCCCGCCAGCGTGCAGCTTCCGTTGACGCGGACGATGCGCACGCCCTCCGCGCGAATCTCCGCCCAAGCGCCGTGCCGCGCCGCGCGCACGACCATCATCAGGTTTGCCAGCGCGTGGTCAAGCCGCCCGCCCAGCGCGCCGAGCAGCGTGATTTCCGTCGCGCCCTTCTCCAGCGCGAGGTTCAGCGCGTATTCGCCGTCCGTGTCGTCCTTGATGCAGTTCAGCCTGTCCGCCGACAGCCGGCTTTCGTATCGCGCCAGCACCTGCGGCGAGACGGAATCCATGTCGCCGATGAGCATATCCGGCTCCATCCCCGCCGCGTCGAAGGCTTCCAGCCCCCGATCCGCCGCGATGGAGAAATCCGCCTCCGCCGCGCAGGCCTTCAGCAGCCCGACGCCCGGCGCGTCCCCGCCGAGCACGATCAGCGCCCTCATGTCATGCCCCCATGACGCTCTGAACGACGGCCTTCGGGTCTTCCGCGCGGAAAAGCCCCGTGCCCATGACCAGCACATCCGCGCCCGCGTCGATGACCCGCGCCGCGTTGCTCTGCTTCACGCCGCCGTCCACCTCGATGAGGATATCGCGCCCCGTCCGCTCGATCATCTTCCGAATTTCCGGAATCTTCGCCACGCAGTCCTCGCGCAGCGTCTGCCCGCCGAACCCCGGCTTCACCGTCATCACCAGCACGAGGTCGCACAGCGGCAGCAGCGGCTCAAGCGCGCTGACCGGCGTTTCCGGGTTGATGCTCACGCCCGCGCGAACGCCCAGCGCGTGGATGGCCTCCAGCGTTTCGGCGCAGTTGTCCTCCGCCTCGACATGCACGGTAATCAGATCCGCGCCCGCCTTGGCATATGCCTCGATGTATTGCATCGGCCGGGACAGCATCAGGTGCGTATCCAGAAACAGATTCGTCTGCCTGCGAATCGCGCGCACAAAGTCCGGCCCGAAGCTGATGTTCGGCGCAAAGTGCCCGTCCATGTTGTCCAGATGCAGCCAGTGAATCCCCAGCGATTCCGCCATTTTGATTTCTTCGCCCAAACGCATCAGATCCGCGCCCAGCACGGACGGCGAAATTTCAACGATTCTTTTGCTCATTCGTAACGCCCCTTCCAATTTTCACGAACCTGCGCAAGCAGTTCCCTGTATCGCAGCCACCTTGCCGCGCCCAGCCTTCCCGCATCCACGGCGGCGTGCACGGCGCACCCCGGCTCCCGGTCGTGCAGGCACGGCTGAAAGCGGCATTCTCCCGCCAGCGCGTTGTATTCCGGGTAGAGCTGGGCAAAATCCTGCGGATCAATGCCGTTTTCCAGCTCCAGCAGGCTGAACCCCGGCGTATCGAGCACGAACATGCCGTCCACGACCATCATCTCCGCGCGCCGCGTCGTGTGCCGCCCGCGCTCGGTCTTGCGGCTCAGCCCGCCGGTTTCCAGCCCCAGCCCGAACAGCGCGTTGAGCAGCGAACTTTTGCCCACGGCGGATTGCCCCGCCAGACAGGTGACCCTGCCGCGCATGGCGTCCCGAAGCTGCGAAACGCCCGTTCCCTCGCGCGCGCTGACGCTGAACACGCGGAGCTGCGTGCCGACGTATTCGCGCCGAATCTGCTCGGCCAGCTCGTCGCCTAAGTCAATTTTGTTGACGCAGATCGCCGGAATCATGCCGCCCTTTTCCGCGCGCAGAATCAGCTTGTCGCACAGCAGCATGTCCGGCTGCGGCACGCTGGCGACCACCAGCATCAGCATATCGACGTTGGCGACGCTCGGCCGCTCCATCATGCTTTTGCGCGGCAGAATCTCCTCCAGCCAGCCGTCCTCCCCGCCCTGCCCCGGCGTAAAGCGGACGCGGTCGCCGACCATCGGCGTCATTTTCTGATGACGCAGTTTTTTCTGTGCGCGCAGGGTGTATTCCCGTCCGTCCTCGTCGCAGAGCACGGTGTAAAAACTGCCGATTCCCCGCAGGATGCTTCCCGTCATAGTTCTCCTTTACTGCAAAACCGCCGTCGCTTCGCTCTTGAAGTTTCCATCCAGATAGAGCCGCCATGTGCGAACGCCGCTCGTCTCGCTTCTGAGCGTTACGTGCAGCTCAAGCCGCCCTTCTTCGTTGTAGGTCGCGGCATACATGTCGCTTTCCTGTCCGTTTTCATCCACCAGCGTCACGCGGACGGTCACGCCGCTCTGCGGCACATCCACCGTCACGGTAACGCCCGCCGTGTAGCGCCGCCTGTCGTATCGGCCGACGGTCATATTCACCACGCTGCCGGGCAGAACCTCGGTGAATTTGTCGATGGATTGCGCGAGTACCACGCCGTCCTGCCGCGCCGTCTCCACGTTTTGATAGCCGATATCGCCGCAGGTCAGGCCGATGGCGTTCATCCGCTCGACGGCCTCCTCCTCGCGCTGGCCGACCAGCTCCGGCACGACGACGCGCCCGCCGGAAACCGTCAGCGCGACGACCGCGCCCGGTTCGGCGTTCGTCCCCGCCTCCGGGCTCTGCTCAAGCACCACGCCGCGCAGCTTTTCGCTCGGCACGGTTTCCACATAGCCCAGCGAAAGCCCCTGCGCAAGCAGAACGTTTTCCGCGTCCTCCACCGCCATGCCCGTGAGCCTCGGCACGAGCAGAAGCCCCGTTCCCTCGGAGATCATGGCCGTAACCGTTCCGCCCCGCCTCACCTCGGCGTTGGCCTCGGGGGTTTGGTCAAAGACGTATCCCTCCGCCTGATCGCTGTATGCGTATTCCGTCTTCAGGGTCAGGCCCGCATTGCTGACCATGCGCTGTGCCGTCGCCTCGTCCAGCCCGAAGAGATCGGGCATGCGCGCCGTCACGAACATCGTGCGGTACAGCCTGAGCCCCGCCACGCCGATGAGCGCGACCAGCACCAGCAGCACGAACAGCGTCAAAAACCGCGCGGGCAGGCCGCCGGTCTTTTTCTTTCTGCGGATTTTTTCAGCCACCTCGCGCGATTCTTCGAGAATCGCCGGCCGCCGCTGCTCCATAAATTCGCCGTCCGGATGGCGGAGCGCCCGCCGCAAATCGCGCGCCATCGCCTCCGCGTTCTGATAGCGCTCCTGCGGCAGCTTTTTGAGCGCCTTATCCACGATCATCGCCACGGCCGGGCTGACCTTGGCCTGCTCCTCGATGGGCTTGGGCGGCTCCATCAGGTGCATCATCGCGACGGAAACCGCCGTCTCCCCCTCAAACGGCACATGGCCGCAGAGCATTTCGTAGAGAATCACGCCGACGGAGTATAAATCGCTCGCCGCCGTCGCCTTCATGCCCTTGGCCTGCTCCGGGGAAAAATAGTGCACCGAGCCCATCACGTTGCCGTCCGTGGTCAGGGTCTTGGTGTCCGCCATGCCCGCGATGCCGAAATCGCCGACCTTGACCTGCCCCGCGCGGGAGACCATCACGTTCTGCGGCTTCACATCCCGGTGGATGATGCCGCGCTGATGCGCATGCCCCAGCGCCGCGAGAATTTGCAGCGTGAAGCGAATCGCATCCTCCTGCGCGATGCCGCCGGTCTGGTTAATCAGCTCCTTGAGCGTCTGCCCGTCCACGTATTCCATCGCCAGATAGGATACGTCGCCGACCTCGCCCGCGTCGATCAGATTGACGACGTTCGGGTGGCTGAGCTTTCGGCAGACCTCGCCCTCGCGCCTGAAGCGCTCCCTGTATTCCGGGTCCTCCGCGTATTCCTCGCGCAGCACCTTGACGGCGACCGTCTGGTGCGTCTTGAGGTCAAACGCGCGATACACAATCGCCATGCCGCCCCGGCCGATGATATCCTCCACGCGGAAACGGCGGCTGATGATTTTGCCGATCAGTCTTGTTTCCACGGTTTGCCCTCCTCGCCGGTACAGAGAATCAGCGTCACGTTGTCGCTGCCGCCCGCGTCCAGCGCCATTTGAATCAGGCGGTCGGCCGCTTCGTCGGCGGTTTGGCTGTCAAGGAGCGTTTTTTCGATCTCGTCGTCGCGCGTCATGCCCGTCAGGCCGTCGGTGCAGAGCAGAAAGCGGTCGCCGGGCTGCAAATCCGCTGCCAGCAGATCGGGGGTATTGTCCCCCTCCGTGCCGAGCGCGCGCGTGATGATGTTGCGCCGGGGGTGCGTTCTGGCCTCCTCCGCGGTCAAAATGCCCGCGCGAACCAGCTCGCCGACGAGGGAATGATCCTGCGTGAGCTGCTCCATGCGCCCGCCCCGCAGGCGATAGATGCGGCTGTCGCCGACATGCGCGATATAGATGTAGCCCGCGCCGCGGCACAGCATCGAGAGCGTCGTGCCCATGCCCGCGCATTCGGCGTTCCCCTGCGCGCGCTGGTAAATCCTCTCGTGCGCGCCGAGCACCGTCTTTTTGATCTGGTCGATGGAAGGCTTCTTGTGCCGCGCGGCCATTTTACGCACCGCGTCAATCGCCATCCCGCTGGCCACTTCGCCCGCCAGATGTCCGCCCATGCCGTCCGCGACGACAAAAACGCCGCGTTTTTCGTCAAACCAGGCCGCATCCTCATTCTGTTTGCGTTTCTTGCCGATATCGGTGCGCATCGTCGCCGCCACGCCGTTCACTCCCGTCGTTTTCAGGTTTCGCTGTTCAGGTTGTTGTCCTTGATATAGCGCCTGCGGAGCTGGCCGCAAGCGCCCTCGATGTCGTCGCCCATCTCGCGGCGGCGGGTTACGGAAATCCCCTTCTGTTCGAGCGCATGCCTGAACGCATCCACCTCGCGCTCGGTCACGCCCGTCAGGCCGCGCTCCGGCACGCTGTTGAGCGGAATCAGGTTGACGTGGCACTGCATGCCGCGCAGTCTGCCCGCCAGCTCGACCGCCTGCGCCGGGTCGGCGTTGACGCCATGCACCAGCGCGTATTCAAAAATCACGCGCCGTCCCGTCTTTTCGATGTAATAGCGGCAGGCGTCCAGCACGTCGTCCATGCCGTATTTGCGGGCGACGGGCATCAGCTTTTTGCGCACCTCGTCATTGGGCGCGTGCAGCGACAGCGACAGCGTAACCGGCAGATCCTCCTGCGCAAACCGCCGCATGTTTTCAACCAGGCCGCAGGTCGAGAGCGACACGCTGCGCATGCCGATGCACAGCCCGCCCTCCATCCGCAGAATCCGCAGGAATTTCACCACGTTATCGTAATTGTCCAGCGGTTCGCCGCTGCCCATCAGCACGATGTTGCCGACCTTCTGCCCCTGCGGCGCGAGCACGCCGTTGGCGCAGACGATCTGCCCCAGCATCTCCGCCGGGGTCAGGCTGCGCGCGCATCCGTCCAGCGTGGAGGCGCAGAACGCGCACCCCATCCGGCAGCCCACCTGCGTGGACAGGCAGAGCGTGTTGCCGTATTTGTAGCGCATCAGCACGCCCTCGATGACGTGGCCGTCCGGCAGGCGGTAGAGCAGCTTAATCGTGCCGTCGAGCTTGGATTCAATCGTCTCCAGCACCGCGACCGGGTTGGCTGTGCAGGTTTCCGCGAGCGTTTCCCGCAGCGCCTTGGGCAGGTTGCTCATCTGCTCGAACGCCGCGCCCTGATGCAGCCATGAAAACACCTGTTTCGCGCGGAACGCGGGCTGACCCAGCGCCTTCAAGTACGCCGCCAGCTCGTCCGGGGTCATGCCCAGGAGCTGCGTCTTTTCCGTTTCGTTCATTATGCCTTCACCCTGCGCATGCGGCAGACGTAGAAGCCGTCCGTGCCGTCCCTGTGCGCGAACATCTGCAAACCGAGGGCGTTTTCATGCGCCGCCAGCTTCTCCGGCAGCTCCGCGCCCATCGGCTGAATTTCGTATTCCGGATGGCGTTCGAGGAACGCCCGAATCTGCTCCTCGTTTTCCTGCGGCAGAATCGAGCAGGTGGAATACACCAGCGTGCCGCCCACCTTCACCATCGGGGCAACCGCGTCGAGGATATCCTTCTGGGTGCGGCAAAGCGCCTGCACGCCTTCCTCCGTCACGCGGTATTTCACGTCCGGCTTTTCGTTCATCACGCCCGTGCCGGAGCAGGGCGCGTCCACCAGCGCCGCATCCAGCGTCATGGCCATATCCTCGCGCGGAACGGACGCATCCTTGACCGCCGGACGCACGTTTTCCAGCTTGAGGCGGTTCATCGTGCCGCGAATCAGCTCCACGCGGTGCGCGTGCGTATCCCATGCGTATACGCGCCCCGTATCGTCCATCATCTCGCTGAGCACGGCGGTTTTGCCGCCCGGCGCAGCGCAGGCATCCAGCACGGTCTGCCCCGGCTTGGCGCCGACCATGCGCGCGGCCAGCACGGAGCTTTCGCCCTGAATCGTGAACAGGCCGTTCTGGAAGGCGCGCATGCGGGTCATGTCGCCCGCGCTGTGCACCTTGTACATGCCCGGCAGAATCCCCGGATCAAATTCCAGCTCGTCGTCGGCAAAGAGACTGCGCAGGCGCGCGTCGTCGCAGCGCAGATAGTTCACGCGAACCGTCACGCTGCGATCCTTCGGGCGGTAGCGCAGAATCTCCATCGCGTCGTGCTCGCCGTAAGCGCTGACCAGCATCTGGCAAAGCGCCGTCGGCGCGCTGAACATGACGGAGAGATACTTCACCGCGTCGTCCTGCGGCTTCGGCCAGACCACGTCGTTCTTGCCGCGGATCATGTTACGCAGCACGCCGTTGACCAGCCCGGTCAGTGCCTCCAGCCCCATCGCGCGGGTCAGGCTCACGGATTCGTCCACCGCCGCCATATCCGGCACGCGGTCGAGGTAGAAGAGCTGATACGCGCCCATGCGCAGGATTTCGCGCACGGTCTGGTCGATTTCCTTGTTGCCTTCGAGGAACTGGTCGATGCGCCAGTCGAGCGTCATCCGGTTTTCCAGCGTGCCGTAAACCAGCTGGGTGACGAACGCGCGGTCGCGGCGGGGCAGGTTGGCCTGCGCCAGCCGCTTGTCAAGCGCCAGCGACGCATACGCATCCGAACGGCTGACGTCCAGCAGCGTTTCCAGCGCCACGCGGCGCGGCGCGAGGTTCATCGGGCGCGGCTTGCGCTCTGCGCGCGGCGCGCCGAAAGCGGGCTTGCGGTCGCCGAATTTGCGCTCGCCGTAAGACGGCTTATCGCCGAACTTTTTCTCGCCGAATTTCTTCTCGCCAAAGCCGGGCTTATCGCCGAATTTGCGCTCGCCGTAAGGCTTTTTATCACCGAACTTTTTTTCACCGAACTTTTTCTCACCAAAGCCGGGCTTATCGCCGAACTTGCGCTCGCCGTAGGGCTTTTTATCGCCGAACTTCTTCTCACCAAAGCCGGGCTTATCGCCGCGCGGCTTTCTGTCGGTATTTCGATTTGCGCCGCGGAAACCGCCGTCGCGCCCCCTGTTGTCTGCCATTGATTACGCCTTTCCCAGACAAATCGCTGTCTGCATGTCGTGCCCGCGCAGATAATCCTTCGCGTTCATGCGCTTCGCGCCGGGCATTTGTATGGTTTCAAGCTCCACGTCGTCATCCCCGCAGGCGACGACCAGCCCCGTCTTTGCATCCGCGGCGACGATTTCGCCGGGCGCGCCGCTCGGTCCTCTGTGAAGCGGTTTCACGCTGAAAATCTTGATCGCGCCCTCCGCCGTCGCGGTAAACGCGCCCGGCCACGGCGTCGCGCCGCGCACCAGACAGTCGATCTCGCGCGCGGTCTTCGTCCAGTCGATCCGGCCGGTCTCCTTGTCGAGCTTCGGCTCATAGGTGGCCTCGGCCGGGTTCTGCGGAATGCGCTTGAGCGTCCCGGCCTCCAATTCGCGCAGCGTCCGAATCAGCAGCTCCGCCCCCAATTCGGAAAGCCTGTCGCTCAGTTCGCCCGCCGTCTCGTTTTCCCCGATGGGCGTTTCCGCCTTGAGGAGCATGTCGCCGGTGTCCATGCCGATATCGGTGTACATCGTCGTGATTCCCGTGACGGCCTCGCCCATCATCACACACCAGTTGATCGGCGCGCTGCCCCGATGGCGCGGCAGCAGCGACGCATGGACGTTGATCGTCCCCAGCTTGGGGACGTCCAGAATCTCCTGAGAGAGAAGCTGACCGAACGCCGCCGTCACGCACAGATCGGGCGCGAGGCTTTTGAGCGCCTCCACCCCTTCCGCGCGCTTGATGCGCTCCGGCTGAAAGACGGGAATCCCCGCCGCGACGGCCGTTTCCTTCACCGGGCAGGCGGCGAGCTTGTGCCCGCGTCCCTTCGGCCGATCCGGCTGGCAAAACACGCCGACGACCTGATAGCCGTTGTCCAGCAGCGCGCGCAGCGACGGCACGGCGAAATCCGGCGTACCCATGAACACGATTCTCAAGCGTTATTCCTCCGTCTCTTCCCCGTCGTCATCAAACAGCTCGCGGGACATGATATCCACATACAACTGGCCGTTGAGGTGATCCGTCTCGTGCATGATGCAGCGCGCCAACAGCTCCTCGGCCTCGATTTCGTACCATTCGCCGTTGCGATCCTGAAATTTGGCGCGCACCTTCATCGGGCGCTTGACCATGCCGCGGCGACCCGGAACGGAGAGACAGCCCTCCGGCCCGTCCTGCTCGCCCTCGGTTTCAAGGATTTCGGGGTTAATCATCTCGATCAGCCCGTCGCCGCAATCCATCACGACCACGCGGCGCAGCACCGCCACCTGCGGCGCGGCCAGACCCACGCCGTTGGCGTTGTACATGGTTTCGGCCATATCGTCAAGCAGCTTGTGCAGCTTCTCGTCAAACTTTTCAACCGGGCGGCTCTTTTTGCGAAGCAGCTCGTCCTCGATGCAGATAATCTTGCGAAGCGCCATGAAAATTCGTCTCTCCTTTTAACTACAACTGACTTGTTTCCGACTTGTCTTCGTCCCCGCCGTTTCATCGAACGGAAATGGACGCATTAACCCATCATCCTTTTTATTATAAAGCAAATCCGCGCAAAATGGAAGAGCCGACGACGCAAAAAAACGCCCTCGGCTCAAAGATTTTGGTTTTTCGCGCTTTCCGCCCGGCCTGTCAAAGCGCGTCACATCATGCTCGAAGGGTTGATCTGGCAGACGCACAGACAGCCTGCCGTCGGCGCGGCGGCGATTTCGCTCATCTTGCCGACCGCCTCCTGACAAATCGGCTGATCGACGATCTTGAGCGTCGTCTGCCAGCGGCTTTTGCCCTTGATTTTTTTGATCGGACAGGCCATCGCGCGCAGGGCGATCACATATTTTTTGAGATATGTCCGCCGCTCGAAAAACGCCTCCATCAGCCGCATGGCGGTCTCGGCGGCCTGCTGCGCGGTCTTCTCGTCGTCCGCTTCAAAGAGCAGGCGCGCAATCAGCGTGTACGGCGGATAGAGCGCGCGGCGGCGACGGCGCATCTCCTCTTCAAAAAACGCGCGGTAATCCTGGCGGCTCGCGGCCTCCACGGCGTAATTTTCCGGGTCGTAGGTCTGCAAAAAGACCTCGCCCGGCGCATCCGCGCGCCCCGCGCGCCCGGCCACCTGCGTGAGCAGCTGGAAGGTGCGTTCCGCCGAACGGTAGTCCGGCAGCTTGAGCATCGCATCCGCCGCGACGATGCCCACCATCGTCACATTCGGAAAATCCAGCCCCTTGGCGATCATCTGCGTGCCGACGAGGATGCGCGCCTCCCCCCGGCGGAAGCGCTCGATCAGCGTCGCGTGCGCATCCTTGGTGCGGGTGGTGTCGTTGTCCATGCGCAGGGTCGGCACATCCGGGAAGAGCCTGTGCACCTCTTCCTCCACGCGCTGCGTGCCCACGCCGAAATACTTGATATACGGGCTGCCGCACTCCGGACAGACCTTCGGCACGGCCGCCTCCTGCCCGCAGTAATGGCAGCGGAGCACGTTTTCCGCGCTGTGATAGGTCATGGAAACGTCGCACTGGCTGCACGTCACGACGTAGCCGCAGCTTCGGCAGGAAACGAACGTCGAAAAGCCGCGCCTGTTGATGAACAGAATCGCCTGCCTGCCGCTTTTGAGGCACCGATCCAGCCCGTTGACCAGCGCGCCGGAAAACACGCTTCGGTTGCCCTTTTTCAGCTCCTCGCGCATATCGACGACATGCACCGTCGGCATCGGGCGGTTGTTGACGCGCCTCGGCATTTCCAGCAGCCTCAAATCCCCGCGCCCGGCCATCGCGAAGGAGCGCATGCTCGGCGTTGCGCTGGCCAGCAGCAGCGCCGCGCCCTCCCGCGCGCATCGCTCGTGCGCCAACCGGCGCGCATCGTAATGCGGGTTGTTGTCGGCGATATAGCTCTGCTCGTGTTCCTCGTCGATGATGATTAAACCGACGTTTTGCAGCGGCGCGAAGATCGCCGACCGCGCGCCGATGACCACGCGCACGTCGCCCCGCCGGATGCGCCGCCACTCGTCGTATCGCTCGCCCGGGGACAGGCGCGAATGGAGCACCGCCGCATCCTCGCCGAAGCGGGAGCGGAACCAGGAGACCATCTGCGGGGTCAGCGCGATTTCCGGCACCAGCACAATCGCCGTCTTGCCCATCTGCGCGGCGCGGCGGACGGCACGGATGAACACCTCGGTTTTGCCGCTGCCCGTCACGCCGTAAAGCAGAAACTCGCCCTTTCCCGTTTCCACGGCGGGCAGAAGCTCGGCCAGCACGTCCTCCTGCTGGCGGGTAAGCTCCGGGTCCTGCGCGGAAAGGCGCTCCATCTCGCCGTATGGCCTGCGCAGGCTCTCACGCTTTTCCAGCTTCACAAAGCCCATCTTGCAAAGGGCATTCAGCGCGTCGCGGCAGTCGCCGACGGTTTCGCGGAGCGCCGCCGTCGTCAGTTCCATGTCCGGCGCGTCGGCCAGCGCCCGCAGCACCTTCGCCCGCTTGGGCGCGCGAACCTGCGCCGCGATCACCTGCCCCAGCACATCCGGCGCGACGGTCAGCACGGCGACCTCCTGCTGTTTTTCACGGATGCGCTGGCCGCGCATCTGCGCGGGAAACATCAGCCTCAGCGCCACCGCCAGCGTGCAAAACGACGTCCGCTGGATTTCCTTCGCCAATTCAAGCAGCGGCGGCAGCACCGCGGGATAATCCTCCAGCGTGTCGCAGATATCCTTCACGCGCTCGGGCGGCAGGTCGCAATCCGCCGCCATTTCGACGACCACGCCCTCCAGCTTTCGCGGCCCGAACGGCACGTGGACGCGCATGCCGGGGCAGACGTCCAGCCCCGTCGGCACACGGTAGGTGAACACATGATCCACATCCGTGTGGTTGATATCCACGATCACCTGACAAAACGGCATGACGTTCCCCCCCTTTCTGTGGTTGACATGATAACACGATCCGTTTGAGCTTGCAAGAGCGTTTCGGCTGTGATACGATAAGCGGCAAGGAAGTGATTGCCATGCAGATCAGCCGTCTTTTTCGCCTGCTCTATCTTTTGTTGGAGCGCGAACGCATACCGGCTTCAGAGCTGGCTCAGACGCTCGAGGTTTCCGTGCGGACAATCTACCGCGACGTGCAGACGCTCGGCGAAGCCGGTATTCCCGTCTATGCCGAACGCGGGCGGGACGGCGGCATCGCCATTCTGCCCACGTTCAGGCTGAACAAATCCATGCTCAGCGCCGGGGAAAAGCAGGATATGCTTTCCGCCTTGCAGGCGCTGGCTTCCACCGGCGCATCCGACCGGGAGACGCTCGGCAAATTAAACGCATTTTTCGGCGGGCAGCAGGCCGACTGGGTGCGCATCGACTTTGCAGACTGGAGCGGAACGCGCAGCGGCTTTATTCCGATCCTCAAAACCGCCATATTAAACCGCCAGCCGCTCGCCTTTGATTATTACAACAGCGGCGGAGACTGCGCGCCGCGCGAGGTCTGTCCCATCCGCCTGTGGTTCAAAAGCAGCGCGTGGTATCTGCTGGCTTATTGCATGCAAAGGCGCGCCCTGCGCACCTTCAAGCTCACGCGCATCAAGCGCCTGCACTCGATTCCGGGCGAATTTCCCGACGAGGCGCTTGCCTGCGCGGCTGACGAAACGGCGGAAATTCAATCGGACGTGCCTCCGATTCTCTTCACGCTGCGCATCGACGCGAGCATGGCTTTCCGCGTTTATGACGATTTCGAGGAAGACCAGCTTTCGCAGGCTGAAAACGGCGATTTTATCGCGCATGCCGCGTTCATGCCCGGCGAATGGCTGATTTCCTTCATTCTGGGCTATGGAGCGCACGCAAAGGTGCTCGAACCCAAAGCGCTCGCGGACGCAGTTTGCCGCGAACTCGAAAAAATGTCGGCGCTCTACAAAACCTGACATGCAGTTGTCAGCTTTTCCGTGCGATAATCCATTCATCAACAGCAAGGAGGAATGTTTTCCATGGAAAAGAACATCCATTTCGCCGACACCCCGATCTGCCAAAGCTGCGGCATGCCGCTGACCGCGCCGGAGCAATTCGGCAAAAATGCCGACGGCACGACGAACGGCGATTACTGCGTTTACTGCTGCCCCAACGGCGAAGCAAACATGACCGGCACACTGGACGAAATGATTGATTTCTGCGCGCCGCTCGAAGTCAAGCTTGGCCTGTTCCCCGACGAAAAAGCCTCCAGAGACACGCTTTCGCGCTATCTGCCGACGCTCAAGCGGTGGAGAAAGGCCTAAATTTCATCCAGCTGATACGCATGACCGCCAACGATAAGCGTTTCGTCGCCGCACCATACAATTTTCATTTTCTCCCCTTCGCCCCACGGCCCGGTATAAACGCGGCGATCCCGTCGGCGAATGACACAGAATCCCATATCCAACGAAAACCGGCAATCCCGCACATCGACAAGGGTATTGCCACCCAAAGCGCCCTGATCCACATCAATCACACGCGCCTCAAACGTTTCGGACGGCGACACAAGCGTTTTCAAAACTTCCGTATGACCGAAATTCGAAAACAACGTCGTCAGGCCGACAAACAGCCCGACCAGTATCCCCGCAACGACAGAGAAAATAGCCGCCGCTTTGCATAAACGTGTTTGCGATTCCATGCGGGTCAGTACCGCGCCGAGCACGAGCAGAAACGCCGCCGCACCCAAATAGAACTGTGGAAAGCGCATCTCCGTCTTGTATCCCGCTGCCCACAGTGCCAGAGCGCCAATCGGATAGACCGCCAGCAGCGCTGCGCCCGTCAGCCAGATTCCACGTGCAGCACGTTTCATGCTTTCAGCGCCTCCTCCGCAAATTTTCGCGCGGCCTTGACGGCGGTGGGCATGGGCAGGGCGGCCAGCTCGGCCGCGTTCACCCAGCGGCCGTCCGGCACGTCGGTCGGCGCGTCCGCGACAAACGCATGGATCTCCATCTCCCAAATCAGGTGGGTGAATACATGCTTCGCGCAGCCGAGCCGCGCGTCGTAGACGGCGGGAACGCCCAGCGCTTCAAGCGCCGCGCACATCTGCGCGGGCGACAGCGCCCCGACCGCGTCCGGGAAGACGGAAAGGCCGCCGAGCAGGCGCTCCCGCCTGAGCACGGTCAGCACTCGATTTTGGCAAAACACCAGCATCACGCAGCGCTTCTCCACGCGCTGCGCTTTTTTCTTGGGCTTGACGGGCAGGCGCTCCGCCATCCCCTGCGCGTACCCCTTGCAGCCCGCCCGCACCGGGCAAAGCAGGCAGGACGGGCTTTTCGGCGTGCACATCGTCGCGCCCATCTCCATCATCGCGTTGGCAAATGCACCGGGGCGGTCGGGCGGCACGAGGCTCTGCGCCAGCTCGTGAATCATGCGGCGGCTCTTCGGGCTGCCCATCTCCTCGGAAATCGCGAAATACCGGCAGATCACGCGCTCCACGTTGCCATCCACCGCGGCGGCGGGGATGCCGAACGCAATGGACGCAATCGCGCCGCTGGTGTAATCCCCGACGCCGGGCAGGGCGCGCAGCTTCTTCAAATCGGCGGGCAGCTCGCCGCCGTATTGTGAAACGATCGCCCGCGCCGCCTTTTGCAGCAGGCGCGCGCGGCTGTAATACCCCAGCCCCTCCCACGCCTTGAGCAATTCCTCCTCCGGCGCGTCGGCCAGCGCGCGCACATCGGGATAGCGCGCAAGAAAGCGCTCATAATAAGAAACGACCGTCTCCGCGCGCGTCTGCTGGAGCATGATTTCGGAAACCCAGATTCGATAAGCGTCCTTCGTGCGCCGCCACGGCAGGTCACGATGACCCGCGTCATACCACGAAAGGACTGACCGCGTAAAGTTTTGATCCATATTCGGCCCTCCAATGGCGCTTATTCTACCATAAAAGGCGGATTTCGGCCACCCAATCGGGCGATTTACTCAAAAAACGGAGAAATTTCAAGTTTCAAATCATTTTAGCGCATTATTTTTTCCAAATCGCTTAAAATAGGGTTAAACGTTAAAATATGGCAATCAGCCCATGTTGCCGAATTGGCTTGACTCGCGTATATTATATCTTGCTTTAGCACTCATCCGTAAAGAGTGCTAACAAAGTCACTGTATCATCTAAGGAGGTCTATCAAAATGAGCTTGAAACCCCTTTTTGACCGCGTTGTTCTCAAGGACGCGGAAATTGAAGAAACCACCAAGAGCGGCATCATCCTCACGTCCGCCGCGCAGGAAAAGCCGCAGTACGCCTACATCGTGGCCGTCGGCCCGGGCGGCGTTGTGGATGGCAAGGAAGTCGCCATGCAGGTGAAGGAAGGCCAGAAGGTCGTCTATTCCAAGTACGCCGGCACGGAGATCAAGATCGACGGCGAGGAATACAAGATCGTTCGTCAGAGCGACATTCTCGCAATCGTGGAGGGCTAAGCCTTCGCTTACTTCCGCCGCTTGATTGCATAAGCCCCAAATGTTTGGCATACGCAAGCAAGCTGTGCGGAAATTCAAAAAGAACCTGATTGGTAGGAGGTCATCATTATGGCTAAGCAGATTATTTTCGGCGAGGAAGCCCGCCGTTCCCTTGAAAAGGGCATCAATTCTCTGGCGGATACCGTCAAGATCACCCTCGGCCCGAAAGGCCGCAACGTGGTGCTCGACAAGAAATACGGCGCGCCGCTCATCACCAACGACGGCGTGACCATCGCCAAGGAAATCGAGCTGGAGAACCCGTTTGAAAACATGGGCGCTCAGCTTGTGAAGGAAGTCGCCACCAAGACCAACGACGTCGCGGGCGACGGCACCACCACCGCTACCCTGCTGGCGCAGGCGATCATCCGCGAGGGTCTGAAGAACCTGGCCGCCGGCGCGAACCCGATGGTTCTGCGCAGCGGCATCGAGGCCGCCACGAACGCGGCGGTGGAGAGCCTGAAGAGCATGAGCGTGCCGGTCAGCGGCAAGCAGTCCATCGAGAACGTCGCGGCGAACTCCGCGGCTGACCCGACCATCGGCAAGCTGATTTCCGAAGCGATGGAGAAGGTCGGCAAGGACGGCGTGATCACCGTCGAGGAGAGCAAGACCATGCAGACCAACCTCTCTCTGGTTGAGGGCATGCAGTTCGACCGCGGCTATGTTTCCGCCTACATGGCGACCGACACCGACAAGATGGAGGCCGTGCTGGATAACCCGTACATCCTCATCACCGACAAGAAGATCAGCAACATTCAGGAGATCCTGCCGTTATTAGAGCAGATCGTACAGAGCGGCGCAAGACTTCTCATCATCGCTGAGGACATCGAGGGCGAGGCACTTACAACATTGATCGTCAACAAACTGCGTGGTACTTTCAATGTAGTGGCAGTCAAGGCTCCGGGCTACGGCGACAGAAGAAAGGCAATGCTCGAGGATATCGCAATCTTAACCGGTGGTCAGGTTATCAGCTCCGATCTCGGATTAGAGCTTAAGGATACCACAATGGATCAGCTCGGACGTGCAAAATCCGTTAAAGTTCAGAAGGAGAACACGGTAATCGTGGACGGTGCAGGCAATAAGGACGCTATTCAGGCGAGAATCCACCAGATCCGCGGTCAGATCGAGGAGACAACTTCCGAGTTCGACAAGGAGAAGTTACAGGAGCGTCTTGCAAAGCTTGCAGGCGGCGTAGCAGTGATCCGTGTCGGCGCAGCAACTGAGACGGAGATGAAGGAAGCAAAGCTTCGTATGGAAGATGCTCTGAATGCAACAAGAGCAGCAGTAGAAGAGGGTATCATCGCAGGCGGCGGATCTGCATACATCCACGCTTCCAAGAAGGTAGCAGAGCTTGCTGCAAACCTTGAGGGCGACGAGAAGGCCGGTGCAAAGATCATTCTGAAGGCACTGGAAGCTCCGCTGTTCCACATCGCAGCAAATGCAGGTCTGGAAGGATCTGTTATCGTAAACAAAGTGCGTG
>ERZ827150.1912-NODE-1912-length-24369-cov-10.850004_pt1 | contig 24369 bp, 23 predicted proteins | sample MGYA00519779_ERZ827150 | MGnify/ENA primary metagenome ERZ827150 (study PRJEB31778, sample SAMEA3449267) | human gut metagenome | biome: human gut; feature: human-associated habitat; material: faeces | place: United Kingdom | collected 2010/2012 ...
AGTTTTATGCGTGGAGCGAGCAGGCCAGAGAGCAGAAAAAGAAATGCGACGAGGGTATCATCACCGCAGAGGAATTTGGACGGTGGCTGAAGGAGTCGTAGACAAGTAGAGGGCAGACCGAAGAAAGAGGCCAGCGAAACCGGAAAACTGCCGCGAGTCGAGTTTATCGAGTGGTTAAAGAAAGAAGAGGTGTGACCGATAGTCACACCTCTTCTTGTGTTGCAAAAAGCAAGCAATGAGCACACATTTAGGAAATGGCAAAACTCGTTTTCTTAATATGGCGAGTTATAATAAAAGTCTAAGAGCCCACAAGCAAAGACGATACACCATGGAGGCGGCGTATCTGGTGTATAGCAGCTACATAGCCGCGTTGGGCGAAAAGCTGCGCAGGGCGCGGCAGGGGATGTTCCCCTGCCAGGCCTTGCGCAGCTTCTCCTTTTCACTCTTTCAATCCACGGGAATACCCGACCTGCACAGTATGGCATAGCTTACAAAAAAAGTCAATGTATTTTGTCAATTATCCTTATCACTGAACTCTTTACAATCCCCGTTTCGTGTGGTATGGTTAAAGCATCAACCTATGCGCGTTAAAAAATATATGACAGGATGTGATCGCCATGTATCCTGCCCATATCCGCGAAACTGGAGAGCGGCAAACCGTCCAGGAGCATTGCCGGAACACGGCGGCGCTGGCCGCAACCGCACTGCGGCCACTGGGTCTGGAAAAAAGCGCCTATCTGGTCGGTCTGCTCCACGACGCCGGAAAAAACAAACAGGAGTATGCGCAATACCTTTCGGAGGCTGTCAGCGGCGGGAACGCCGTCCGTGGCAGTGTCAACCATACCTTCGCCGGCGTGCGCCTTCTGCTGGATCGTTGGCACGGCGGCTGCGGTACGTTCTCCTATTCCGATGTGACCGCAGAGCTGCTGGCCTTTGCCGTTGGCTCACATCACGGCCTGTTTGACTGTATCGACCCCCAGCAGCACAGTGGCTTTTTTCATCGCCAGACCAAGGAGGGGATCTTTTACGATGAATCCCGACAGGGCTTTTTGGCGGAGGTTGCTGACGAGGAGGAGCTGGAGCATCTGTTCCGCGACGCCGTCCGGGAGATGACCCCCATGCTGGATCGGCTGGCGGCTCTGTCCACCCAAGCGGACGACAATGAGGCGGATCGGGAGACTGCATTTTATATCGGTCTTCTGGCTCGGATGCTCCTGTCCGCCGTGATCGAGGGAGACCGCACGGACACCGCCGCTTTTATGGATGGGATAGAACCGCCCGTGTTCCCAGAGGATATGCGGCCAATCTGGACAGAACGGCTGGCGTTTATGGAGAAGAAGCTGGCGGCATTCCCGCGAAAAACGCCCATTGATCTGGCGCGCCACACCATCTCCGACACCTGTGCCGCCGGTGCCGCCCGGCCCGGAGGTGTCTACCGCTTGAATGTTCCCACCGGCGGCGGAAAAACGCTGGCCAGTCTCCGCTTCGCATTGACCCACGCGGCAAAGTGGAACTGCTCTCGAATTATCTTCACCGCACCGCTGCTGTCGATCCTGGATCAAAATGCCCAGGTCATCCGCGATTACATAGGAGACGACGCTTTGATACTGGAGCATCACTCCAACCTTGCCGAGCCGAAGGAGACGCCGGAGCGCTTGCAGGCGCTGGAGCTGCTCACCGCCTCCTGGTCGGCGCCGATCATTATCACCACGCTGGTGCAGCTGCTGAATACCTGCTTCAGCGGAAGGACCAGCGCCATCCGCAGATTTCACGCGCTGTGCGGCAGCGTCATTGTGATCGACGAGGTGCAGACCGTTCCCGGCAAAATGCTGACGCTGTTCAATTTGGCGGTCAACTTCCTGTCCGAGGTCTGCGGCGCCACCATTGTTCTGTGCTCCGCCACCCAGCCCTGTCTGGAGGCAGCCGACCATCCCCTGCACCGCCAGCCCGTCGATCTGGTTCCGCAGCAAAAGGCACTGTGGGACGTCTTTAAGCGCACCGACATCCAAAATGCCGGATGTGCCAAGCTGGAGGAGCTCTCGCAGATCGTCACGGAGGTACTGTCGTCGTGCGACAGTCTGCTGGTGGTGTGCAACACAAAAAAGGAGGCGGCGTTCCTGTTCGAGTCGCTGCAAGCCGAGAATTGCCGGTGCTTCCATCTGTCCGCCGCCATGTGCATGCAGCACCGCAGGGAGACTCTGCAAGCCTTGCAGTCCGCGCTGGACAAGCCCTCCGCCGACAGGCAAAGGGTCGTCTGCGTCTCCACGCAGGTGATCGAGGCCGGTGTGGACATCTCCTTCCAGCGGGTGATCCGCTTCTCCGCCGGAATGGACAGTGTCGTGCAGGCGGCAGGGCGGTGCAACCGGCACGCCGAGCAAAAGGAGCCCGCCCCCGTCCGCCTCATCCGGTGTACCGACGAGCGGCTGCGTGGTCTGGACGACATCGTGCGCGGACAGAACGCCACCACCGCGCTGCTGACCGCCTTTTCCAAAACGCCGGAGGCTTTCCGGCACGATCTGTCCTCCGAGGAGGCCATCCGGTTCTACTATCGCCGGCTATACGCAGAGATGGAGCCCGGCTTCCAGGACGACCAAACCCAGGCGCACGGCTCCCTCTATCATCTGCTGGCGGACAACCCCCGGTATGCAGACGCCAACTGCGCGCAAGCGGAGCGTTACCTTCTGCGGCAGGCGTTCCGTCTGGCAGGCGGCCTTTTTCAGGTATTCGACGAGGACACGAGCGCCCTGCTCGTACCCTACGGAAGAGGGCGCGAGCTGCAAAACACGCTGCGAAACGCCGCTCAGGTCTACGGGCAGAAGGATTGGGCGGTCATTCGCGGCTGCATTGACGAGGCAAAGGGCTACTGCGTCAGCGTCTACCGCTATCAGCTGGAGCGGCTTGAAAGCCTCGGCGCCGTGACCTCACTGTTCGACGGCGGCATACTGCTGTTGTCCGATGGCTTTTATAACGAACATACCGGTTTTTCCCTGGAGGCCGGTACCCGTGATTTTCAGGAGGTGTAGCGATTGAAAACAGAACATCCCAACATCGTAGAATTTGAGGTATACGGTGAGCACGCCCTCTTCTCCGACCCTCTCATGCGTCTGGGCGGTGAAAAGTGCAGCTATCAGGTACCCACCTATGAGGCACTGAAGGGCATTTTATCCTCTGTATACTGGAAGCCCACCTTCATCTGGCGAATCCTGGACGTGCGGGTCATGAACCCGATCCAGACCGAGGTGAAAGGCATCCGCCCCATCAAATACAGCGGCGGCAACGATCTGGCGTATTACACCTATCTGAAAAGCTGCCGGTATCAGGTACGGGCCTGCTTCGACTGGAACGACAACCGCCCAGAGCTGTGCGGCGACCGAAATGAGAACAAACATCACTGCATTGCCCGCCGAATGATCGAAAAGGGCGGGCGGCGTGATATTTTTCTGGGTACCCGGGAATGTCAGGGCTATGTAGAGCCCTGCGTATTCGGAAACGGCGCAGGCGCCTACGACGATCTGCCGGAGCTGGGCTTCGGGCTGATGTACCACGGCATCACCTACCCGGACGAGGCCTACTCGGAGGAGACCCGCGGACGGATGACTGCCCGGTTTTGGTACCCGGTCATGAAAAACGGTGTCATTCACTTTCTCCCGCCGGAGGATTGTCCGGGGCAGAAGCCTCTGCGGAAGATGCCTATGAAGAGCTTTTCCGCCGACGAGGGCAATTTTATCGGTCTGCGGGAATTTGGGGAGGTGGAGTAAATGGGACTGATGCAGCAAGCCTATGACACCTACTGTGCCATGGAGTCGCAATACGCCGGTATCTACGGCAAGGCGAAGGAGCCACTGGTTCCTGTTTCGCACCAAATCGTAAACGCAGAGCTGGAGCTCACTCTGGACGCGGACGGTCATCTGCTGGACGCCCGTTCCGTCGAGGCGGAGCAGGCCGCCACGATCATCCCCGTGACGGAGAGCTCCTCGGGGCGAACCGGCAAAGCCCCCGGCGCACACCCTCTATGCGACCAGATTCAGTTTCTCTCCCCGCTGTATCCCGCCAAATACGAAAGCTACCTGACACAGCTGCACCGCTGGGAGCAATCACCCTACGGCCACCCCAAGCTCTCCGCCATCGCCCGCTATGTGGAGAGGGGAACAATCGTTGAAGATCTGGCGCAGCGGGGTGTGATCTCCCTGAATGAAAAGGGGCTACCCACCAAGGAAAAACAGGTGGTCCGCTGGCGCGTAGAGACAGGTGGGGAAAATGAGACGCCCGCCTGCTGGCAGGATCAGAGCCTCTTCCAAGCCTTCATCGACTACTATGCATCCACGAAATCTGAGAAGCCCGCGTTTTGCATGGTTACCGGTAAAAACGCCCCGCCCGCCAGCCAGCACCCCAAGAAGATCATCAACCTGTGCGCCAACGCCAAGCTGATCTCCGCCAACGACACCAGCGGCTTTACCTATCGGGGCCGCTTCACAGACGATTCGCAGGCTGCAACTATGAGCTACGAGGCATCGCAGAAGATCCACAGCGCGCTGCACTGGTTGGCGGCGACCCAAGGCGTCTTCATCGGCGGGCGCACCTTCCTGTGCTGGAATCCGCAGGGCATTGAGATCCCCAAACCGCAGGCCGCCTTCCTGCGGCGGGGCGCCGCCAAGCAGATAAAATACTCCGACTATCGAAAGGCGTTGTCGGAAACTCTCCGGGGCTGGCAGGAGACGATCCCGCGGGACGCCGGCGCCGTAGTGGCCGCCTTTGACGCCGCCACATCCGGACGTCTTTCCCTCACCTATTACAGCGAGCTTCCGGTCTCTGATTTTCTGGAGCGCCTGCACAACTGGGATGCACTTTGCTGCTGGGAGCATTCCTCCTTCGGCATACAGTCGCCCTCGCTTTCGCAGATCGCGGACTGCGCCTTCGGCACGGTGCGCGTCTCCGACAAGCAGACAAAGCTGGAAACGGACGAGCGCGTCATGCGCCAGCAGGTACAGCGGCTGCTCTCCTGCCGGGTGGACCGGGGCAAAATGCCGGCGGATATCGCCCGCGCTGCGGCGGCCAAGGCGTCCAACCTGCAGATCATGGACGCCGCCCTGCGGGAAACGGTATTGTTCACCGCCTGCGCGGTGCTTCGGAAATACAAATATGATTGGTACAAGGAGGAATGGGGCATGGCACTGGAACCGCAGAAGAAGGATGTCAGCTATCAGTATGGACGGCTTTTGGCCGTGTTTGAAAAACTTGAGCGAGACACCTATGACCCCAATGAACAGCGAGAGCCCAACGCGATCCGGATGCAGTCCGTGTTCGCAAAGCGTCCGCTCTACGCCAGCCGGATCATCTGGGAGCAGTTGAAAAAGGCGTACTACCCCAAACTCAAGCCCGGCGTCAGAACAAAATACGACCGCATCATCGAGCAGATCATCCAAGAAATTTCCTCCTTCCCGCAGGCGGAACAGGAGGAGGCCCTGAAGGACACCTATCTCTTTGGGTACTATCTGCAGCGCAGTGCGCTGTACACATCCGGTAAGACCGAAAACAGTCAGGAGGAAGAATAAATGAGCAGCTTGCAAAACAAGATCGATTTTGTGGCACTGGTCTCCGTGACCCGCGCCAACAGCAACGGCGACCCTCTGAACGGCAATCGCCCCCGCACCGACCTGAACGGCTTCGGTGAGATCTCCGACGTGTGCATCAAGCGCAAGATCCGCAATCGGATGCAGGATCTGGGCAAGCCCATCTTCGTTCAGTCGGAGGATCGGTGCAGCGACGGCTGCGGCAGCCTCAGCGAGCGGGCCTCCGCCGCTATGAAGGGCATCAAGGATCGGGAGGAATATGCCCGGCACGCCTGCGAAACGTGGCTGGATGTGCGTACCTTCGGGCAGGTCTTTGCCTTCAAGGATGCCAAGGGCTTCTCCTGCGGTGTGCGCGGCCCCGTCTCTATCCATCAGGCGTCCAGCCTGTCCCCCGTGGAGATCGAGTCCCTCCAGATCACCAAGAGCGTGAATGGTGAGAAGAAGGAAAAGGGTGAGAACCGCGCCTCCGACACCATGGGCATGAAGCACTTTGTCCGCTTCGGCCTGTACGAGATCAAGGGCTCCATCAATGTCCAGCTGGCGGAAAAGACCGGCTTCTCCGAGGAGGACGCCGACACGGTCAAGGAATGTCTGCGCACCCTCTTTGTGAATGATGCCTCCTCCGCACGGCCCGACGGCTCCATGGAGGTGGTGAAGCTGTTCTGGTGGCGCCACAGCTGCAAGGACGGGCAGTACTCCTCCGCAAAGGTCCACCGCTCCGTCAAGGTCGCGCTGCGGGACGCGGGTACCATCCCCACCTCCGCAGACGACTATGTGATTTCGCTGGAGGCGCTGCCGGGTCTGGAGCCGGAGGTGATCGATGGCATATAATGAGGAGGACTTCCTACAGCTCTCCGGCTTACAGCATTTCCGGTTTTGCAGGCGGCGGTGGGCGCTGATCCACATCGAGCACCAGTGGGCGGAAAACTACCGCACCATTGACGGCGCGATCCTCCACGAAAACGCCCACGACACGGACCTTCAGGAGCGGCGGGGCGACCGCTTTATTACGCGTGGCGTCAGCGTCTATTCCGCGGAGCTGGGTGTATCCGGACAGTGCGACGTACTGGAATACCACCGGGGCTCCGTCGGGATCCCCCTCTCCGGGAAAGAGGGACTGTGGCAGCCGTACCCGGTGGAGTACAAGCGGGGCCGCCCCCGCGAGGACACTGGCGACACCCTGCAGCTATGCGCGCAGGCCATGTGCCTGGAGTCCATGCTCTGCTGCGACATCCCTGAGGGCGCACTCTATTACGGGGAGATCCGCCGGCGAGAGAGGGTTTCCTTCACCCCGGAGCTGCGCGCAGGGGTGCGGGAGCTGCTGGCGGAAATGCACGAGCTGTACCGTCGGGGCTATACCCCCAAGGTCAAGCCCACCAAATCCTGCAATGCCTGCTCCTTGAAGGAGCTGTGCCTGCCCAAGCTGATGAAAAGCAGAGCCGTCTCCGCGTATCTCCGGGCGGCCATGGAGGAATCACCATGAAGCAGCTTCTCAACACGCTATTTGTCACCTCCGAGGACATTTACCTCTCGCTGGAGGGGGAAAATGTGCTGGCAAACCGAGACAAGACCGTCGTCGCCCGCTACCCGCTGCACACGCTGCAAGCCATCGTCAGCTTCTCCTACGCCGGTGCCTCCCCTGCGCTGATGGGCAAATGTGCGGAGGCCGGGATCGGTCTGGCCTTCTGCTCCCCGCACGGACGTTTCCTTGCCCGCACCTGCGGCGAGAGCAGCGGCAACGTACTGCTCCGCCGTGAGCAGTACCGTATCGCTGACGACCCCGCTCGCAGCTGTGAGATAGCCCGCACCATGATCTTCGGCAAGCTGAGCAACGGTGCCGCCAGCATCCAGCGCACCCTGCGGGATCACGCGCCCCGCGTGGCGGACTGCGGATTAGAAAAAGCCGCTGCCAACCTCCGGGCCATGCTGCCACAGGTGCTGGCTGCCGCTGACTTGGACTCCCTGCGGGGAATAGAGGGCGCTGCTGCCACCGCGTATTTCGACGTCCTCGATCATATGCTCCTGAGCCGGAAGGAGGCATTCTTCTTCCACAGACGAAGCCGTCGGCCGCCGCTGGATCGGGTAAACGCCATGCTGTCCTTCGCCTACAGTCTGCTGGCACACGACTGTGCCAGCGCCTTGGAAAGCGTCGGATTGGACAGCTATGTAGGCTTCCTCCACCGCGACCGGCCGGGACGGCAGTCGTTGGCGCTGGATCTGATGGAGGAGCTGCGACCCTGCATGGCAGACCGCTTCGTGCTGACCCTCGTGAACAATCGAATGCTGCGCCCGGAGGACTTTCAGATGCAGGACAGTGGCGCGGTGCTGCTGTCCGATGACGGCCGCCGGAAATTCCTGAAGACCTGGCAGGAGCGGAAGCAGGACACGCTGACCCACCCCTATCTGGGGGAAAAGCTGAGTTGGGGCATGATCCCCTATGCGCAGGCGCTACTGCTGGCTCGCTGCCTCCGCGGCGACTTGGACGGCTATCCGCCGTTTTTATGGAAGTGATGCTATGCTGGTGCTGATCACATACGATGTAAACACCGAGGACGCCGCCGGGCGCAAGCGCCTGCGGCAGATCGCTAAAAAGTGCGTGGACTACGGACAGCGGGTGCAAAATTCCGTGTTTGTGTGTCTGCTGGACGCAGGGCAGTGCCGCCGCCTGCAGGCGCAACTCCTCTCCATCATGGATTCTGAGAAAGACAGTCTGCGCTTTTACTATCTTGGGAAGCAATATGAGAAAAAAGTGGAGCATTTCGGTACGAAGAGCACCTATCTGCCAGAGGATCCCCTGATCCTCTGACGCACGCCGCTCGGCGCGGCGGTGGTGCGGTGCACGGGTATCCGGGACGCGCCTTCCCGCCCCCGCGAAGTCCAAGTGACCAGAGACTGCCGGGAGGTTCGCAAGGCTTTTCCCGAGAAAACGCCGGTCTTTCTCTGGGTTTCTCAGGCAACCACCCCGTATTTTTCCCAAAAAACGCAAAAGTTCTACTTGTTTGTCAAAGATCCGCAGGTAAAAACTGTGCATCTTTGCTGTCGCCCCCCTCGCGGGGGGGCGTGGATTGAAATCCATTGATAATCATTGTATTACCTCCCGGCCTTGTCGCCCCCCTCGCGGGGGGGCGTGGATTGAAATCATGCAGAAGCTGCAATCCGGCATTGCAGGCGAAGTCGCCCCCCTCGCGGGGGGGCGTGGATTGAAATTCCGACAGGGAGGTTATTTTTATGCCAAAATCCGAGTCGCCCCCCTCGCGGGGGGGCGTGGATTGAAATTATCAGCTGGCGGAGCAGCTGAACCAGAGCATGAAGTCGCCCCCCTCGCGGGGGGGCGTGGATTGAAATGCCGTCCAGGGGGCGGAGGTGGCCATAAATACGGGTCGCCCCCCTCGCGGGGGGGCGTGGATTGAAATCATGGTTTCAATTCCCTCGTCCACGCTGCCGGACGTCGCCCCCCTCGCGGGGGGGCGTGGATTGAATTTCCCCGTTGGAACAGAGTCGAGTAACCTCAACGGGTCGCCCCCCTCGCGGGGGGGCGTGGATTGAAGTCGGCGTGGATGAGCTGGCCGCCAACATCCAGCTGTCGCCCCCCTCGCGGGGGGCGTGGATTGAAATATACTTTTTTGCGCAGGGCCATAGAGATGATGACGTCGCCCCCCTCGCGGGGGGCGTGGATTGAAATAGCCGCTCACACAGCTCCGCGCCGGTCACGGCCGTCGCCCCTTCGCCCAGTTTGCCCGCCGGGTGCGCCCTCATGTCGGCCGGAGAAATCCAGCTTCGCTCCGTCCGTGGTAATGTATCCGGTTTCGTTCCAGTTGTTCGTCTCCCCGAAAAACTCCTTTGCAGATTTTACATGGCCTTTTTTCTCCGCCTCCACAGGAGCTTTCAGCGAAAACTGCGGCTTGACATTCTCGCCATCGGTGAGTATACTGGTACCAGAAGCATTCCCCCGCTGAGCGCCGGAGTTTCCGGAAGAGCCGTTAATTTGGGGAGTGCTTCTTTCTTGCATTTCCCCGATATTGAGACAATGCTCCCATCCTTACCCAGCGCAACGGAAATGCGCGTTCGATAATACTTTCCATCAAAATCCATGAAATATGCCGTTCGATAGTTCCAGCCGTCTTTTGCCATGTCACCGTGACGCCCACCAAAGTCAAGGACAGTCTTTCCTCCGCGCGCAGAAACCTTAATGAGTTCGTCGACGTGAGTAGCCGCATTTGCTTTACGTTCAAATGCTTTTTCATCCAGCGTTCGACCATTGTTGTCGTAAATGCTACTCAGCTTCCCGGCAGATTTACTTGTCAGGAGCAGAACATCGCCGTCCTCGGCAATCAGGCGAACATCTTCGTGATTGCGGATTTTGTCGTTGATATAGCTTTCCAGCCGTTCACTCCACGCCTTGGGGTCGTTGCCAAATAACACTCGTCTGTCCGCCTGAACGTATTTCATGCCATTGGGGAACTGCTTGATCTGATACTTTGCACCGTCGCCCTTACCGGCGGCGGTTTTTGCTTTCTCCGCCTGCCGCTCCGCCGCGTCAAAAGCCGTCTGCCACTGCTTGGCAATGTCCTCCAGCTCGGCAAAGTCCTTGCCGTATGCCTCCTGCGCCGCCATGTCGCGGTATTTGCCGGTGAACGCGGTTTTGACCTTGGCAAGAAATTCCTTTAAGCTGTCCAGCAGCTTCTGCGCCGCCGTCCGGTTTTCCTTGGAGAACTTGGCAAACAGGTCTGCGTCGTCCAGCATATCACCGGCGAAGTCCGCCGCAAGCTCGTCCATCACCTTGTCCCGCGTCAGCGTCACGCCCTCCGGGATCGTAATGCTGCTCAAGCTTCTGCAATCCACAAAAGCCTGCCGCTCGATACTCACCAAGCTGGCTGGAAGTACAACATTTGTTAATTCATGGCAGCAAGCAAATGCTAATTTTCCAACACTTGTCACTCCCTCGGGAATGACAACATCCGTAAGGTTCATACAGCAGTGGAATGTATACTCTTCAATGCGGGTCACTCCCGCAGGGATCGTGATGCTGGTCAGACGGTATACCGCTTCATTCTACGCGACGGGCTTGTCCTCCACGGCGCGCTCCTGAAGCATTAGGAGCATCGCCGTCGCTCCGCCTCCTCCAGCTTGCGCATGATCTTCTGGCGCATCGCCTCCTCCGGATCCTCCGGCGGGGGATTCTCGATCTCCGCCGCGTCATACCTTGAAGCCGCCTCGCATGTCACCGCAGGGTTTCTCTTTACAGCGGTGCCGCGGATAGCCTGAATATCGGAATAGAGCAGGGTCTTCTTCATGGCCAGCGCCTCTGTGCTCTCTTTCAGAAACGCCTCGTTTTGAGCAAGGAGCGCCCTTGCCTTGCCGTAGTACCTCTCCAGCTCCGCCTGTACCGCCGCCTCGCTGCGGGCATTCAGGCTTTCGGACATATTGCTGAAGAAATCGCTTTCGACATTCAGCAGGGAGAATCCCAGTGTCCCCTCCTTGGCTGCCGCCTCACGGATACAGTTGACCGCACGGGCGATATCGTCGCTGCATCCCTCCGCGACCTGCCCCGCATACCGCATCTCCACGGCGGTCTTGCCGCCCAGGGCGATGATGGCGCTTTGTGAATCGGAGACACCTTTGCAGCAGTGGATAAAGCCGCCGCCCTTGTCGCGGCGTACCGTGATGGTGTGCAGCCCGCTCTCCTCCACAAAGCACCTCGCCAAAAGCGTCTTGCCCAAGCCCGGGTCGCCATACAGCAGCAGTCCATGGGGCAGGCGGGCGCCCATCTCCTCATAGATCTCCCGGTTACGGAGCATATCGCACAGCTGCAGCAGCTCGCGCTTGGTGGCCTTGTATCCGATGACCTTGTCAAATGCGTTCATGGTAAAATCTCCTTTTCGAATTTTGCCGCCAGTATAGCACCCATATAATTAAGACCTAATTTATATAAGCACATATAGGTCAAAAGGCGGTTTTCTGCAAAATTTCATATAGATGCACAATTTTGCGCATCCAAAGCCCCCGCATTTGCAGCGTTATGTCCACGAAATGCAGCGTTTTTTTGCTGCCTGCACACGAAAAAATGGGCGGCGGAGGCCAATTTTTACCCCCAAGCCGCCGAAAATAATATAAATATTTAGGTCTTATTAAAAAAGGTGCTACACTGACCGCAAATCACATTGCAGGAGGAAATGACCATGGATGTTACTTTTTCACCCGCCCTCCGTGTGTACGCGGAGATGTGGGAGATCGCCGGACGGCGACGGGAGGCGGACGCACAGTTCGCGCAGGCGTTGGCACATATCCGCAGCGGCACGCCCGACGCTATGGCAAAGGCATTCGATCTATTCAAGCGTTCAGGAGCCCACAACTTTACCGAGGCACAGTTCGCCGCCGGATGGTGCTGTGAGCACGGCTGCGGTACAAAGCGCAACTACCCGCAGGCCATCCGCTGGTATAAGCGGGTGGAGAACAACGTGACTTCCGATGTAATGAGCGCTTTTGACCCTGTGGGTGAGGCGGAGAATGCCCGGCTTCGGCTGTACTTCGAGTGCGAGTCCTACGCGGCGGCGGTGGACGCGCTGCTGGACGACAGGAGCGGGAGGATAGCTTTATGGCCGATTACGAGGCGGCGGTGGGCGGCGATGCCACCGGGATGCTGTATCTGGGGCATCGATACTATTACGGGCAGGATGTGGCGTGTGACCAGGCAGAGGGCATCCGCTGGTATCACCGGGCCGCCGAGGCTGGCAGCGATGCCGCCATGTCGCGGCTGGCGGGGATCTACGAGGCGGACAAGCATTACAAGGAGGCGGCAAGGTGGTATCGCCGCTACGCGGCGGAGCGCATCCGCTGGCGCAACCAGCGGCTGAATTGGTGAAAAAGTTCCAAGAAATTGGTGAACTTGCGTTTTTCGGCAACGGTTCTTATAATGGACGTACAGGCAATGGCACGCAGAATAATATGATGAGAAGGAGAATGAACGATGGAAGATTTGATTAACCAGTTGACAAGTACACACGACAAGGATGCACAAGTGAATTTCCTGCAGGAAATTGGTAAAAAACTGCTGACGGAGTATGTGATCAAAGTCGGTGATATCACAATCAAGCCGCTATGGGTCGAAGCATACTATTCTGATACGAACACCGGATTTGTTGACGAAGCTGTTCACGGTAACGAATGTCAGAAGAACCAGTACGGTGCTCTCTATTTTCACCACAAAACGGATGACCAGCGCAGCGGTGTAGATATTTGCCTGTCGTGCGGCAATTACTATCTTTCCTATCTGTTGAAATACACACTGGTCAATGGCATCTTCAAATCGCAGGCACAACTGAGCAGTATGATCCCACATGAATTGCGGGGAACCGCCAAGAACGTTCTTGTAAAGGAGCAAAATCCCGCAGAGGTAATGGTTTGCACGAAACGCATCGGCATCATGTCCAGTGCGTACAAGGATGCAGATCTGGCTATTGCGAGGGATATCAACCAGCGTTTTGTGACAGATTCCGGGGAGAAGAAATCCTTGCCGCAAAAAACGGAACTATTAAAGGCATATATCGACGCCGTTTATTCGGACGACCAAATCAACACAGAGGAGCAAAAAGCAGCTATCAGCCGTAAATTAGTCGGCGAGTATTGGAAAGGTCTGTTTGAATGATCTATTTCTCTGCACTCCTCCCCACGCTTTATCCAACCGATGCAGAGACGCTGTTCACGGCGCTGGCGGCGCACGATGTCCCCTATGCGCTGCTGGATGGCACACGGGACGTTTGGGTGCGAGACTTCATGCCGGTGCGGACAGGCTCCGGAAAGCTGGTATCCTTCCGCTATGAGCCGTCGTACCTCCGGGATTGCCCGGAGCTGCGAACGGACTTTCTGCGCGATATAGCGCCGCAGCTGGCGTTGACGCCCCTGTACTCCGACATCAATCTGGATGGCGGGAACGTGGTGTTCTCGCCGTCCGGGGCGCGCGTCCTGATCAGCGACCGCGTCTTTTCCGAAAACCCGGAGTATCCGTCTGCCGCGCTGGTGCATGAGCTTTCGGAACTGCTGGAGGCGGAGGTTTTGATCATTTCCTCTCTGAAAAGCGACATGACCGGCCACGCCGACGGCATGGCGCGATTTCTCAACGACCGCACCGTGCTGTGCAATCGGCCGCTGTCATCCTGCGGCTTTGAGCAGCAGGTGAAGCGAGCGGTGCAGGACTGCGGCCTGGACGCGGTGGATTTTCCCTTTGTCCCGACCGGTGGGGTCAGCGCCGTTGGCTGCTACCTGAACTATTTGGAGACGGAACGGGTGGTTTTCCTGCCGGTGTTTGGCATTGAGCAGGATGCCGAGGCTGAGACTTCCGCACGGCAGCTTTTCAGCAAAGAGATCGTGCCCGTCAACATCCGGGAGATCGCCCAACAGGGCGGCTGTCTGAACTGCATCAGTTGGGAGGGACCTCATACATAATGAACAGGATTTGAATAACACGCCGGAATACCGCTCCGGTATGTTCCGCATCGTCACCTGCCCCGTCTGCGGCCATCCCACGCTGGCTATGTACTGGATCTGTGAGCATTGCGGCTGGGAGTATGACATCGAGCTGCAGGCGGAGGATGAGGAGTCTCCCTGCAACGGCATGTCCCTGCGGGCATACCGCGAACTATACAAAACGGGAGGTATATCTATGAACGTGACCATCTGTTCCCGCAAAGCCGCCGAGGAACTGCTGCGTACCGATATGCTCTCCCGCACGGCGGTGATCTCCTTCTGCGACCCACCCTCCGTCGGCAAGCCTGCCCCGGTGCCCCCGCTGGACTACGCCGGCAAAGCAGCGCAGGTGTTCACCGTGGTCGTTCACGATCTGGATCTGACAGCTCTGCCGGATGTGGGGCTGGACTACGGCACCTATATGCCGGAGGCGGACGCACTGGCGGCGTTTATCTGTCAGGCAAGGGCGGACGGGCTGGATATCCTTTGCCAGTGTGAGTACGGGCAGAGCCGCAGCGCCGCCTGCGCCGCCGCGATTTTGGAGTATTTCAACGGCACCGGCATCTCCGTCTTTGCCGACTACCGCTATTACCCTAACCAAGTGGTGTATCACAAGGTCATGGACGCGCTGACCCGGTACGGGCCGGAGACGCAGTCATCCACTTGACTTTCCCGTCAAAGCGCTTTACCATATAAGCATAACCGAAGATCAGCCCCATGCAGTAGTGTACAGCTTAGAGTTTCGTACTTTGAGGAGGGCGGCGAGTCGCCGCTCTGTTTACCAAGAGGACGCACGCTTCGCAAGCGAAGCGACCGCCTGATACCGCTCCGTCGAATCGCGAATCACCATATGATTATCAATTCGACTCCGCTTACATCAGGTCACTTTGTACTGCACGGGGCTGATTCTATGTCAGGGAGGCCTCTATGAAAATCGAGAAAGATGCGGTCACCTTCGAAATGCCGGACGCAGACTTCGTGGCCAAATTCGGTATGCAGGCCGCCGCGGACATGGTGCTGGATTTTCACTGCTTCCACCCGCAGCTTCCCTTCCTGTACGACGCACGGCAGCTGGCGGCGTTTCTCTCTACCAGCAGGCAGAAGCTCCTTTACTATGCGCGGCACACGGCGGCAGCATATCACCCCGTCACCATCCCCAAGCGTAACGGCGATGTGCGCATACTGTCCGTGCCGGACGACACGCTGCGTCGCTGGCAGCGGAAGATCTGCCGGGATCTCCTCGCCTATCTGCCTGTCGCACCGCAGGCCACCGCCTATCGGAAGGGCGGCGCTATCAGCGGCAACGCCGCGCCCCATGTGGGCAAGCGGTATCTCCTGAAGCTGGATATCTCCGACTTTTTCGGCAGTATCCGCTTTGAACAGGTCCACTCTGCCGCCTTTCACACCCGGTACTTCTCCCGGCAGGCGGGCTTTCTGCTGACCGCTTTGTGCTGCAAGGACGGTGTCTTGCCGCAGGGCGCGCCCACCTCTCCCGCGCTTTCCAATCTGGTCATGCGGAATTTTGATACGAACATGGCACGCTGGTGCCAGCGGCGCACCATCGCATACACGCGGTACTGTGATGACCTGACCTTTTCCGCCGATCGTCCGCTGTTCGCCGTCTATTCGAAGGCGAAAAATATGCTGGCGGAGATGGGCTTTGACCTAAATGAAACCAAGACCCATTTTATCACCAATGCCGGACGGCAGAGCGTGACCGGGCTGACCGTCAACGAGAAGGTATCCGTGCCGGCCGACTATAAGCGCTTACTTCGGCAGGAGGTCTATTACGCCCTGCGCTTTGGTCTGGCGGACAGCATTCTGCGGGGCGGCCGCGCAGCGCTTCGCACAGACGGCGTTCCTGATACGGAGCGCTACCGGCAGCAGCTATTGGGCAGAATTCAGTATGTGCTGCAGATCGAGCCAGGAAACCGCTGGTTCCGCGAAGCAAAGCAAAAGCTGCTGTCCTGCGATGACCTCCCGAAGGTCTGACGCCTATTCTTTAATTACAGCGTGGTCATTTCTGCGCCAGTGCGCAGCGGGATGTCCCGTGGAGCTTCAGCTGGACAGCAGGTGCAACATCTCAAAAGCGGTAGAACCGGCGTTTCTGTAATTTTTCAGATATGCCGACATATTGCTTGATGCAGCCGTAAAACTTGTTTTCCTGTTTTGTGAATGCTATACTCAAGACAGGGTTACCAGACAAATTGTGCAGAGAGGGGAATCGGCATGGTCAACCTTTCCAAGTCCAAATACTGCGCGCTGTGGCAGTGCCCGAAAATGTTATGGCTCCGCAAATATAAGCCGGAGCTTGCCGAGGTGGACAGCCATACGCTGTCCATTATGGAGACCGGCAACGCCGTAGGCGATCTTGCCATGGGACTGTTCGGGGACTTTACCGAGGTCACGGTCTACACGGATGGGGAGATCGACCTGCCGGCTATGATGCGCCGCACGCAGGAGGAAATCGCAAAGGACACCCCCGTGATCTGCGAGGCATCCTTTGAATGGAACGGCTTATACTGCGCCGTGGATATCCTGCGGCGCGAAGACGACGGGTGGGCAATCTACGAGGTAAAAAGCTCCACATCAGATGACAAGGCAGTCTATATCGCGGATGTCGCCTACCAGAAGTTTGTACTTGAGCATTGCGGCGTCAAGGTCACGGGCACCTACCTTGTGGTGTTGAATCGCGACTACATCTTCGACGGGACACTTGACCTGCAAAAGCTGTTCAAGGTCACCGATGTTGGCTTGGCGGTAGCTTTCGAGCAGGACAATGTAGCCATCAACACGCGGATCGCAGAGGAAGTGCTGAAGTCCCCTGATGAGCCGAACGATGACCTGTCTATACACTGCAATAAGCCCTACCCGTGCGCGTTCTGGAAATACTGTTCCCGCCATGTGCCGTCACCGTCAGTGTTTGATCTCTACCGCCTGCCGTTCAAGAAAAAGATCGCCTACTACCAGCAAGGAATGGCCGGCTTTGACAAGCTGCTGCACTGTCCCGACATCACGGGGGACAAGCAACTGCGGCAAATCGAATACGCGCTGGAGGATAAGGGAACATACCTCGACAAGCCCGCCATCCGCGATTTCCTGCGGCTGCTGCGCTACCCGCTGTATTTTCTGGACTTCGAGACGATACAGCCCGCTGTGCCGCAGTATGTAGGTACGCGCCCGTACACGCAGATACCGTTCCAATATTCGCTGCACTACATAGAGTCCGAGGGCGGTGCCTTGCAGCACAAGGAGTTTCTGGCACAGCCCGGCACAGATCCCCGCCGCGCGCTGGCGGAGCAGTTATGCGCGGACATTCCTTTCGGCGTCTGCACCACCGCTTATAACAAGCAATTTGAATGTGGGCGTATCCGGGAGCTGGCGGCACTGTACCCCGATCTTGCGCCGCACCTGCTGAATATCGAAAGCAACATCGTTGATCTTTTGGTGCCATTCCAATCTGGCTATTACTACAATCGCGCTATGGGTGGGTCGTTTTCTATCAAGAGCGTGCTTCCGGCGATATTCCCCGATGACCCAACGCTGGATTACCACAACCTGGAGGGTGTCCACAACGGCAGTGAGGCCATGAGTATTTTCCCCAAAATGAAGGATATGCCGCCGGAGGAGCAAGCCAAGGCGCGGCATGACCTTCTGAAATACTGCGAGCTGGATACCTTTGCGATGGTAAAGGTGTGGCAGGCGCTGTGCGAGGCAGCGGAATGAATTAGAAGGAGAGGACGATAACGTCCTCTCCTTACCTTTTACTTTTCTTTGATGATGGTTTTCATACTTTCACGAAGGGCTTTTCTGTCGTCCTCCGAGATGTTCTCCACGAAATACTTATCCTCCCCCAACTTCTTGAGCAGATTCTTCAGCTCCTTCAGCGATTTCCTTCTCGCCTCTTCCGGCCAAATGATAAACTCGGCATCAAGCACAGTTTTCGGCAGCTCCACTTCATTGCCGCCGACCTTATAGGTGTTTCCCTGATTCAGATAAGCGCGTATTCCCTGCTGAGTTTTGACATATTTGTCTTTTTCCAGCTTGCTCCACGCGTCCTCGCTGCACTTTTCGCACAGTTTGCAGTCGCTGCACCATTTAAGGATAAAACTGTCCAATGGCATATGGCAATGAGAGAAAACAGTTTCCTCATATTTTTCGGCATCGTTGCAGCAATATAGGTATTTGAACGCCATATTGATGATTTTCTGCGCTTGTCCATATGTAATGGAGTAATCATATTTCTTAAATTGCTCTGTGCAGAATTGACATAGTTTTTCGTGGATTTCATCAAAGTCCTTCTGATTAGCAATCGAATCTGATTTCTCCATTCGGACTTTGATTTCCGCTCCAATTGCGTCAAAAATATCCTTGCGCTGCTCGTCGCTGATCTTTTTCCCTATGCCGCTGCAGGTTCGGCACATATCCAAGTAGCCCAATTTTACTGCCGCAGGAAACACTTTCTCGTTGCATAGTTGCCTCGGTTCACCCGCTTCCTTGATGGTCGTTTCACGCGCCCCAGCAACCGCTTCCATAAATTCCTGCTTCATTTTTGTGATGTCCATACCTCACCCTCCGCATCGTTTATTTTTTTGAATATCCGCGCTAAAAGTGGATGTTATTGTTACTATATCACAAGTCCATCAACAAGACAACAACCTCCCTTACCCTTCACCACCCCAGCCGTCATCCAGATGACATCTGTAATGGCGGCTGTTATCGTATCGGAGCAGCGGCTGGGACGTGATGGCAAACACCGCCTGTATCTCCGGCAGCAGTGACAGCGGAACACGAGGGCTCATGTAGATCACCGGCTGTCCCCTGTTGTCCGCGTCCACTCTGCCGCGGGGATAGTAATTGTACGACTTGCCGCGGGAACCGTGAAGCTGCTCCCACAGCTTTTTGTGGTTGTATGTGACGCCGGATCGGGCGGTGCCCCCGGCATATGCCCCCTCCATAAACGGGTACGCCAGCAGGGCGCCGTCAATCACCCAAAATACACCGCGACAAAAAGATGCCATCCCGATGGGTCACCCCTCCTTTCTGCCGGTGGAGAAGCATCAGAGATTCCGCTTCCACTCGCTCTCCCAGTAGTCCTTCGACTGCTGGTTTTTGGCCAGCTTGATCTGATTGGCCGCATACTCACGCCGGCGGCGGCGCGCATCCTCCACCTGCCGGGCCTTATCGGCTTCTATCCGAGCCTTTTCGTCCGCCCGCCGCTGCCGGGCCTGCTCCTGCTCCAGCCGTCTGTCAGCTGCCCGCGCCTGCTCCCGCTGTGCGGCCAGCAGCCGCTCGTTGGCGGCGCGCTCATTCTCTATGCGCTGCCGCTCCAGCTCCTGCATCTGCATCTGGTGCAGTTCCTCATTTCGTGCCTGCTCCCGCAGGATGGCGTTCCGCGCCGCCATCGCATCCATCTGGGATTCACGGTATGCCTCCTCCTTTTCCTCGCGGATCGCCAGATTCAGGGCATCTGTCAGGCTGTGGGCCCGCCGCCCCCGCACGATGGCGGCGATCTCGCCGGCCAGATAACGATAGTTTTCCGGCAGGAGATCAAAGGACTCCATCTCCGTCTCCGCCGCAGTACGCCACGCCTGTTCGTCCGCTTCGAACCGGGCGATCTCATCCTGAACAGGGCGCACCTCCGCGTCGTACTGCTCCTTCGCCGTCTGGCGGAGCATCCGCACATCCGCTGCGCTCTCCTTATATCGTGCGTCGAAATTTGCACACGCATCAAGGAATGCGGTATCGGTCTCCGCGCTGCTGTCGAAATTAAACTGCCGGTCCCAGCGGGTCTGCGCCCGCTTCAGCTTCAGCGCAGTTTTGCCGTCGCCGCGCATGGTCAGCGCGCCGATAGCAAGGCAGCTGCACCCTGCGATCATGCCGAACCGCGGCGCATCCGGTATGGCGATGGTCATGGCCGCGGCAATAACCGTCAGGACACAGCAGGCCAGCCACAGCACGCAGCTCACAGGCTCCCACGCCGTCAGGACGCGCTCCTCCGCCATGACCTCACCGGGCAGCTCGCCGGGTGCACCGGCGGCAAGCACCTTCTCCATCGCTCTGCCGCGCGCCTGCACGTCCCCTACATACTTCTTCTCCACGCTGCGCCGCCGCTCCAGCAGCTGCCGGTAGGCGGGGTTGTCCTCGATCTCCTTACGCTCCTCGTACTCCTCGTTCAGTTGGAAAATATGTTCCAGCATCTCCGCCGCCTTCTCGCGGGGCAGGCTGCGCTGGGGCGTTATCGCAAAAGCGTCACCGTAAGTACTCATAGTTCCTCCTTGACTTCCGTATGTGTTGGCTGAGAAGCGTTACTCGCTCCACAGCATGGTGCTGGATATGTTGGGCTGGATCTCCCACACCTGACGTGGTGCGTCTCTTGTCACGCAGTAATAGTAGAAGGGACTTCGTGCGCTTTTCCAGATATCGCACGGCGCGCCGTCCAATGTGCCCTCTCCTTGATAGGTAAAACGCTCCGACACCTTCTCCCTTGGGTTCTCAGAGGCGTCCAGCATGGCGCGCAGGCAGTCCCAGCCGTTGCCCATATCCGGCTCCGGCGCACTGTTGACTGCGTAGATCGACAGCGCCTTTCCGATGGCGGAGCAGGCGAGAAGCACCAGCAGGAGCGTCACAATCACCCTTCCCGCAGACATTTGCTGCTTATCCGGCGTGTCTCTGCGCGTTTTTGCGGTGATGCCGCCGCTCTTCTCCGCCGCAAACTGCAGATTTCCCCGCAGAAAGTCGTCATGGAGGTATCCGAGATCCGCCTGCTGCTCCCGGAACGGTTCGCAGAAAAGCGCCCGCAGGGAGTAGGGGCTCATGAGCGTGTCGCCGCCGAACAGCCAGATGATCTGCCGCTCGATACGGTACAGATAGCGGTCGCAGTCCTCTGCGCTGCTGTCCTGCAGCTCCTCGTAGGCGACCCGCCGGCAGGGTGTTATACCGTGGAGGGCGCAGAGAAGCTGGTCTGTGATCCACCAGCGGCAGCCGTCCTCCTCCTGCTTGGTGACGCTGCGGGAAAATCCCCAGCCCGTGGACAGAGAACGCTCCATCTCCTCCGCCGGCTGAAGTGTTCCATCCACCACCAGCTTGATAAATGGGTTAACACTGTCTTGCAGGATCGCCGGCCAGCCGGCAAACCGGCCGCCCGCCGCATCCATGCTGTCCGCCATGATGTAGGCCAGCTTGTAGAGCACCCTGTCGGGCGTTTTCTGGCCGAGCCCGCGCAGGTATTCAAAGAAGTATCTGGTTTTCTCACCGGTGGTCCCGGAGGAGGCATAGGCGCGGTGCCCATCTTCGGAAAAGAACCACTCCGCTCTGTTCCTTTGTGCAGTCTGTTCCATCTGAGTATCCTCACTTCTCTCACAACAGTTGATAGCTTTTTGGAAGGAGGCCTGAAACCGAACTTCGGCCTCCGGGGAAAGTTTTCTTGCTTTGTCCGCAGCGAATACATTTTCTTCCAACCTTATACCATGGGCTCATGACGGATAACAAAGGAAATAACCGGCCTCCGCTCACCACACTGCACACGATGGGAGACCCCTGTCGGAAGTTTTGAAAAAATTGCTGCGGTCAAAACAACGGAACGGACTTACACGGGCAGCTCGAAGGTGTCCTGCTGGTTGGCTGCGTCCAACGCCATCTGGGCGCGAGCCAGCTCGTCCGCCGCCTGCTCATAGTCGGCCTCTACCGCCGCGATGTCGTAATTGGCGTAGGAGTAGTCGATCAGGTCCGTGCGGCGACCGTACTGCTCCTCCGCACGCTCCATAGGCAGGCGGTTCTTCATCGCCGCCAGCTTATTCTTGCGGCGGGTAAGCTGGGGGATGTACACCAGCATCTCGTCAATGGTCATGTCGAAGCCGGGCACGGTGTGGGTGGCGTTGAACAGGTTGATGGCGTGCTTGATGCGGCGGATGCACCGCTCCAGCTCCGCCAGACGGCGCTGGGTGTCCGCGTAATCATAGGCGGGGCGCACGGATTCCACATTCTCGCCGGCGGCGGCGCGAAACTCCCTGCTGCGGCTCTCCTTCTCCCGCAGGGACACATATTCATCGGTCAGCTTCTTCAGCCGCTTATTGGCCTGTGCAGAGGTATACTTCATAGCCATTCGTCCTCTCCCTTCCATTCCTCTTTGTTTGTGTTCTTCTGGTTCACGCCGCGGTCATACCGCCGCCCTCCGCCTGCGGCACAGCGCGGCGGGTACGATCCCGACCACGGTCCGTTCCGCGTCCCCGGCGTGAAAGCGCTCCCGCGCAAGAAGATGCTCCACCTCCGCAATGGCGGCACAGATGTCCCGCTCACTGGGCGCTGCCGCCCACGGCACCTCATAATAGCGATAACGCCCCTTGACGCCCGCGTACCTGGCGGCGTCACACCGGGGGGATAGCATCGCCTGCAGATCCTCCAGATAGTACGTCAGCGTTTCCTCTCGGCTTGGATAGCCGCAGCATGACCGCTCCTGATATGACCGCTCCAAGGCGGCGTTTGCATAGTATCCCATGTCACACCTCACTCCACATAAAATTCCTCCAGCGTATCCAGACACAGGCAGCCCAGTACACCGCTGTAGACCGCACCGCAGTCGATGGCAATGTGTCCGTTACCGCGCCAGATACGCCCCCTCGATGCCTTGTCGATAAGGCTGGTAACGGTATGGCCGGTGACGATGATGCGCTTGGGGTCATAGCATATCTCATACTCCGGCTCCCCCATGAGGAAATCGCAGACGCGGCAGCTCTCCGGATGGCGCATTTTGCGTTTCCCCGGCACGGTATGCGCCAGAAAGAAGCTGCGGCCTCCCGCCTGCACCTCCGCATAGACCGGCAGACTGCCGAGGATACGCAGCACCCGGGCGCGCACCGCGTCAGACCGGTTCCAGAAGGCGCGGTATGTCCTGTCGCCGCCGTCCTCCATCCACTCGTACCATCGCCCAAAGAGCCTTACGGGCATGGCCTCGTTGTCCGGGTCGTGGGGCAGGAACTCCAGCGCCGCCTGCTCGTGATTGCCCCGCAGGAGGATCACATTCTTCCGCGACGCCGCATCCAGCAGGACACGCAGACCGCCGCTGCCGCGATCCGTCACGTCACCCAGAATGTACAGCGTATCAGTGTCGCTGAAATGCAGCGTTTCCAACAGGCGAAAATACAGCTTGTCACAGCCGTGGATGTCGCTGACAACGTAAGTCATGGTATTCCTCCTCTCAGGCGGCAGGTACATCCCGGTACCTGCCGCAGATGGCCTGGATCTCAGAGTAGAGCAGCGTCTGCTTCTCCAGCAGGGCCTCCGCCAGCTCCTGCACCATCTGGCGATGGGATGCCAGCATCTCCTTGGCCTCGAACAGATAGCGCTCCAGCTCCGCACGGACGATGGTCTCGCGCTCCAACAGACCTGCTTCACTGTCGCCGTATCGCCCCGACACATTCACGCCCAGCATGCCGCTGCTGCCCAGTTCCTCCGCCTTCTCGCGTATCAGCTTGGCCGCATTCCGGATATCGCTGTTGCAGCCAGGGGCCATTCTGCCGTACTGCAGCTCACAGGCCGCCTTGCCCGCCAGTTCGACCAGAATATTCGCCCGTCGTCCCAGCGACCGGTTTAAGTGAACAAAGCCGTAGCAATAGGCGGAAGCAGGGCTGTACAGCAGTGTTGCGAAGGCTGCCGATCCCGGCGCCGCCAGCTCCAGCATGGCCGTGTGGCCGGCCTCGTGGAACGCCACCTTTTTGCGCTGCTCCTCGCTGACGGGATACACCTCCGGCGGCACTGTATCTTTGACATCCGACATTGAAGAAGCTCTTGCGGCAATATGAGGTGGGTATGAGTATTGAAAGTGAACTCATACGTTTGATAAATGCAAAAAACGCCCTTAGAAGCTGGCTCGTTTCTAAGGGTATTACTGTTTCAGAAGCCGCTCTTCTACCTGAAATGGTAGAGCTGCTCGACAATGTATCAGGTACGACAGAACAGTCCGTTGTAACGGTGAGCAACTCTGTGGGTGTAAACATAACCGTTGTCTCACCATCCGGAAGCAGGAGTATATCGGACGGTGGCTCCGCTACGGTGACCATTCCCATGGGCAGTCTTGTTGCGGTTGCGGCAGGAGCATATTACGCCTATCCAAAATCCGGCGGCACACTTATTTACACACATGGTTCTGTAAGATACGGACAGGTATTTTTCGTTAAAGCAACAGATTCAAGCTGCGATATCATCACAAGCAAAAACGCGTTCGTGTAATGCGGAAAGGAGGATGCCATGGCGGATAATTTCGGCTTAAAAATCGGACTCGAAGGCGAAAAGGAGTTCAAAAAGGCCATTGCGGACATCAACCAGTCCTTCAAGGTCC
>ERZ827150.1918-NODE-1918-length-24317-cov-11.746435_pt1 | contig 24317 bp, 20 predicted proteins | sample MGYA00519779_ERZ827150 | MGnify/ENA primary metagenome ERZ827150 (study PRJEB31778, sample SAMEA3449267) | human gut metagenome | biome: human gut; feature: human-associated habitat; material: faeces | place: United Kingdom | collected 2010/2012 ...
GATCAGCCTGAATTACTCAGGCGATATGAACGCAACGAGGCACGATATATCTTGCAGCTTCCGAAGAACTACGATACAATTAGCATTGACTTTGGAATTGATAAGAATGAGATGAAGCGGCTGGTGATTGCCCTTGCCGAGCTTGATCTGACCATTGATGAATGGCTCTGCTTTAAGATGAAAGAGCTGATTCTGGCCGACAGACTATCCAAGGAAAACAGAGGCGAAGAATAAGGGATTATGCGCTACTATGTTATCTCCGATGTTCACGGATACTATACGCAGATGAAGTCTGCTTTGGAAAAGGCAGGCTTCTTTTCCGATACAACTCCTCATAAGTTAATCATGCTCGGAGATTTATTTGATCGAGGGCATGAGGCGAAACAGCTTCAGCAGTTCATATTGGAGCAGATGGAGCAAGACAAGATAATTCTCATTCGTGGAAACCATGAGGACCTATTTGTGGAGCTTGTGACCACGGATGCAGGGATGCCATATAGCTATCACAAATCAAACGGAACTTATGATACTGCACTCCAGTTGACGGGCTTTGATCCAGTGATGGCATCTATACGCCATTATGATTTTGCCGATGCAGCGAAAGACACACCGTTTTACAAAGAGATTATCCCAGCGATGCTTGATTACTTTGAGACGGAACACTATGTTTTCACGCATGGCTGGATACCAAGCATTCCGAACAGGGATAAAAGCTACAGCTATATTTCTTCTTGGAGAGAAGCAGACCGTGAGCAATGGAATCAAGCAAGATGGTTCAATGGCATGGATGCAGCACAGACCGCAGATGAGAATAAGACCATTGTTTGCGGACACTGGCATACTTCGTATGGCCATAGCAAATACGAACACAAGGGGACCGAGTTTGGAGAAGATGCGGACTTCTCCCCCTATTATGGTCCCGGAATTATTGCCATAGATGCCTGTACAGCGTTCAGTGGAAAGGTAAATTGTCTTGTGATAGAGGATTAACGGCGTGGCGTAGTACGGGATTGAACTTTGCATATCCGTTTATAACCACGCTTTAGACGGGCACAATATAAAGAGTGAATGTAAGCAGAATATTGAAGTTTTTTCTGGATTCCTTACGGGACGACCTGAAACCCATTGAAATTCTGAGATTCTACTGTTATAATATTAACTACAATCTTTCGGAGGTGCGAAAGGTTGGAGTTGCACCACATACACCACTTGGAGCACCACTATGGTGTATGCTTTCAGCAGGGAAATGTACAGAGTTATCACACACGGGAAAATGTGACCTGTAAGCAAAGCACAGTATTAACAGGGCTTCTACACAGCTATTCCATGTGAGGAATCTTATCCCCACAATGAAGACCCTGGAACCAAAGCGGGCTGAAAACAAAGCCGAAAAAGCAGCGGTAAATGGTTCTGCAGAGGCTGCAACCGTGTCCGCGCCAAGCGTACAGATTGATCTTTCCAAGGTGAAAATCGAGCCTTTGTTTGCAGATGATGTAGACTTTGAGACATTCAGCAAGTCTGATTTCAGAGTGGTTAAGATCGAAGCCTGTGAGGCAGTGCCGAAGTCCAAGAAGCTCCTGAAATTCACACTGAATGACGGAACAGACCGGAAACGCACCATTTTAAGCGGTATTCACGAGTATTACGAGCCGGAAGAGCTGGTTGGTAAGACCTGTGTGGCAATCACAAACCTGCCGCCGAGAAAGATGATGGGTATTGATTCCGAGGGTATGCTGATTTCCGCAGTGTACGAGTATGACGGACGGGAAGGCTTAAATCTTTTGATGCTGGATGACAGTATTCCGGCAGGAGCAAAGCTGTACTAAAGAGGTCATTTACTACAAAAAATCGCGTTACTACAACTTTTCTACAACTTTTGCGCGAGACCCTACGAAACCGGATGAAGCAATATGAAAGGCGGATCTGCTTATAAAATGCAGATTCGCCTTTCTTTTTACATCAGCTTCATGTTCACACTAATGTTTTTTGCCTTCTCCTGCATATTCTCTTGTGTGATATGGGTGTAGATGTCCATTGTAGTAGAGAAATCGGCATGCCCCATGACTTGCTGAATGAATTTAACATCGTTGGTGCTTTCGCAGAGCCGGGTACAGAAGGTGTGCCGCAAGTTGTGAACACTAAAATGAGGGAGCAGATCCGGTTCACGGTCTTCCAGTTCAGCCTGATCCATTTCCTCCATGTTGTAAGTTACGCTGATTCTCTCAATCGCCCGATTGATATTGTGGGCGCTCATGAATGAGCCGGTTCGGTTGCGGAAAACAAAACCGTGAACTCCTCCTAACACCAGTTGATCGTCTGGATACAATGCGTCGATGGTTTCAATCTGGAGGCGAAGCTGCTCGGCCACCTCTGGATAGAGGATAGGGATAATTCGTGTACCGCTCTCAGTTTTGGGAGTGGTAATGTGAAATCCGGCTTTTCCGTCAATGACCCGGTAGATTAAGTTGTGGTTGACCGAGATTGTGTTTTCGCTCAAGTTAATATCGCTTTTGGTAATGCCGGTACATTCTGCTACACGCATTCCTGTTCCAAGGAGCACAGTCATGATGGGGAGCCAATGGCTGTATGTAGGGGACTTGGCAATAAAACGCAGGAAATTCTGCTGTTGCGTTTTAGTGAGTGCGATCCGCCGTTTAGGCTTTGGAGCGCTGCCGTCCGTCTTGAGCTTGCGGTAAATGCCCTTGCTGGGATTTTTGCGGATGTAATCGTCGTCCACGGCCATTTCAAGCGTAGGGTGAACAATGGTGTTGATGCTCTCCAGTGAGTTGATAGCAAAACCGTGTTTCAGCAGTTTGGTATAAAACGCGAGAATATCACTTCTGTGGATTTGTGGCAGAGGCATGTTAGCGAAAGGCTCTTCTTTCACATAGAAGTCCCACAGGTAAAGATAATTTGCTCTGGTGGAGGGCTTCAGTTTGATGTTGTTATTCATGTAGACCTTGAACATATCATTCAGGGTAAGCTTCATGGCTTCCTGAGTACGGATGCCATCATCCTTATCTTTGTTGATCTGCTTTTCTTTGACACGAAGACTTGCGAGATCGGAGTCGTAAAGATATTTCTTTTTAGTGCCTAATTTGTAGACATACATATAGCTGCCATCTGCCCGTTGTGTTTCTCCGGGCCGAAGATTTCGTCCTTTGTTGTCTTTTCTCACTTTTGCCATTACTGGTACCTCCTGATTATAAAAGTGTAGTGCGCCTTACTGGCATGGTTATTTAGCCGGAAATATCATAAAGATATTCTTTGATACGCTGGACACTCCATAGGACACGGGTGTTCATGGTAATGCGTGCATTGGCAAGATCCCCAATCTGTACCGCAGTGTGTCTTCCACAGCACAACAGTTTGCAAAGGGTATCGGTATCAACAGCCAAGCACTGCTCCGGCGGTAGGTCATTCGGTTTTCTTTTCTCCATAATCGTCCTCCTTTTTTCGATTACAATGATCCCTTACGATTTGTAGAAGAAGGTTTTCAACAAAAACAATGAAAACGGTCTTGAGGTCAGGAGGTATTGAAAAACAAAAGAACTCTAATGGGGCCATTTCCTACGCCAGAACGGTTCTGCCGTGTATTTCAGGCTGCTGCTGTGCAGCATTTCGATTATGGGCGCGCTTCTGTGGTCATCGCACACTGTCCAGAATTCCTGTATAACTCCCCATAGAGGTTATGAACTTGTCAAGGTACTAAAAGAGCGTAGGGATCATCCGGTATTACCAAATGATCCGATACATCCTATAAATAGGCTGGGAAGAAAGAACTTCTGCAAAGAGGAAAGAAAATTTAAAGAAAATCCAAAAATCAATATATAGAATGTTGGAATTGACAAACACTATATATTGTGTTAAAATTGCAATGTAATTGATTTTTGTGCGTTGCCCGTCAGGGTACACAGGCTTTAGGGCTTGTGTTGCGGAGTAATGACTGCATTGCACACGCTGTTAAGTTTGTACTTGTGTCAGTAGTATCACTGCGCCTTTTCAGGCCGGTATATTACTGGCTTTTTTATTTTACGGGATTTACCCACCATTGCGAGAATGACACCGGTTCATAGGCAACTATGGACACCAGGCTTTATGCCGTCTGTCATTCTCGCTTTTTTATTGCCTGTAAGCCTGAAAGGGCTTTAAGGATAAATCAAAACTGAGAAAGGCAGGTCATGTACATGAATGTGAAGCAGAAAAGAAAGCAGAATGGTCGGCGGGTCAAGTCGGCACACTCCACGGACTGGAAGATTTGCAATTAGGTATTATCCTTCTTATGGATGGATAAATGTGCAGAGCATTATGTCCTACTTCCAAATGACGCCAGAGATGTCTCTGTGGTTTGAAAATAATATTAATTAAGCGTATAGCATTAAAGGGGTGTAACTTCGGTGGCACCCTTTTTCTATGAATTTTCAAAAATCTATTGACATTACATTCAGTTGGGTGTATTATTAAGACACTCAACTGAATGTAAGGAGAAGATAGTAATGGATTTTGATTTAAGTGGATTTCAAATTGCACACGTTAAACCTTTCTCAATCTTAAGGGAGAGAAGAGTCATTTTGGGACTGACGCAAAAGCAAGTCGCAGAACGTGCCGGCGTCGTTTTGCAACAGTATCAAAAGTTTGAAAGCGGAGAACGTCGCCTTATGACAAGTTCCTTTTCTTTGGCTTGCCGTATACTTGAGGCTTTGGAGTTGGATATCGCAAAGTTCTTTCATGGTGAGTATTCTTTTGGGGAGGAAGTCTATGACTCTCCTGAGGGACTTCGATATAAGAAAACGGGCAAGCTGACAACAGAAGATGTCGAGTAACTAACTTAATATAATCGCTCGTAAATAATAATCAAAAAAATGGGCACACTAAATTTTAGAAAAGTATTTACATTCGTGCTTTAATAGTGTATAATGTAAAGCGTGAATGTAAAGTGCTTTTGGAGGTGTGTTCTCATGGATAGCATTTGGAATGAAATTAAAAGGATAGCCGATGAAAACAACGGCTTTATAAAAACGAGTGCAGTCGAAGCAGCAGGCATTAGCAGACCGATGTTACGCAAATACGTAGAAAACGGAACACTGGAGCAGGTCCGGAAGGGCTTGTATGTTCTTGCCGATGATCTGGCGGATGAGTTTGCTCTGCTTCAAATGCAAAGCACAAAAGCCATCTTTTCTTATGGAACAGCGTTGTATCTTTGGGGATTGTCTGATCGTACACCACACAGATTAGATATAACCATTCCTCAGGGAACGAATATTAGTCGACTGAAGAGAGATAATCCAACGCTCCGATGCCATTATGTGCAGCCGGAGATATACGATATGGGAATAACGGAGATTAAGTCTCCTCAAGGTGCAGTGGTTCGATTGTACGATAAGGAGCGCTGTATTTGTGATTTGATTCGGGACAAAGATAAGGTAGACATACAGATATACACGCAAGCAATAAAGGATTATTTTAACACAAAGGCTGATAGGCGTAAGCTATTGAAATACAGTAAGGTTCTCGGCGTTGAAGATAAGGTCAGAACCTACATGGAGGTATTGTGATGAAAACACCGGAACAATTAAAAGGGACTATGGATAAAACCGAATTCCAGATTGTTTTACAGGGTGCCATCGCAGGCAATCATAATGACTTCGAGAAACTGATTTCTCTTTATGATCCTTTGATAGAAAAGCACTGCTATATCAACGGCAAGCCTGATGAAGATCTCAAGCAATATCTTCTGATGCATCTGGCACTTAATATCAACAAGTTCATAATCTAAAACAATAGCTCCGGACTGCACATCCGGAGCTTTTCAATATTTTTTTAATTTTTTTGGGGAAGTGATTATATTTTGAGATTTTTTTGTGTTTTTACCTTATGAAAGCATCCCTATGTTTTATCGCACCTTGACAATTGAATAGTCTTTACCTCTACGGTCCCGGAATGCGAAGCGGCTATCCAACTGCCTGGCACGCAGGTCCATGAGCACTGATATGTAGGTGGCTCCTACATAACGCGATGATTCATCCGGGGATAATGAGACTTCCGTAACTCGCGGTCCGGCCATAATGAAGGCGGGAAGGTGAAATTCCTATGGACCTGTTCGCTGCAGGCAGAGTGTAAGGACATATATTTATATAAGGAAGAAATTAATATCGTTAGCGATGTTCGCTGATTTTTAAGGATAAAGGAGGAATCGAATAATGGGATATCAACGAAAAGATGCTGAGAAGACAAAACAATATGCAAAGAAATTTGTCAGGTATAAAGAAGGAGCCGAAAAGTACAGTCTTGGATTGACAAAGTTTCAGGCACTGGCAAAAGAAGCCAAGGCGGTTTATAAAATTGACGGAATAGCACTGGTCAACTGCGAGATTTTCGAGAAGTTTCTTGAGACATTCCGTGAATGCTGAAGGGTTAGTAATATGAATTTCCGAATAATATGGGGACGAAGAGCACACGAGGTATTGACTTTCTGTCTTACAATAAGTATAATATACACAGTGTTTGGAGGTAGCATATGACACGAATGGGACGACCGAAGAAGGATAATGCAAAAAGAACAACCATAACAATCCGTATGTCGGATGAAACCCATAAGAAGTTAAATGAGTATGCCATCAAACATAATATGTCAATGACAGAAGTTGCCTTGCGAAGTTTGGAAGAGTATTTGTCCAAAAAGAAGTAAGTGCTGTGAGCCCCTTTTCAATATATATTGAAGGAGGTAATCAGTATGGCAAAGGCACGAAAAGACGAGCGTGGTAGAGCGCTTAGAAAGGGAGAGGTACAGAGAGCGTCAGACAAGCGATATATGTATACCTACACCGACCCATTAGGAAGGCGTAAGTTTATATATGCACAAGATCTGACGACACTTAGAGAAAAAGAAAAGCAGCTGATAAAGGATCAGTTGGATGGGCTGGATATATACGTTGCGGGAAAAGCAGCCTTAAACGACACCTTTGATAGATATATGTCTACCAAATGCAAGTTAAGGGAGACTACCCGTAGTAATTACATCTATATCTATGATCGCTTTGTCAGAGACACTTTTGGCAAGAAGAAAATTGCTGAGGTAAAATATTCGGATGTGCTTCAATTCTATCTCCATCTGCTTAATGTAGATGATTTGTCATTGGGTACATTGGATTCGGTACATACTTTGCTGCATCCAACCTTTCAGCTGGCGGTCCGAGATGAAGTTATCAGAAAGAATCCGTCGGATGGCGTGATGAAGGAAGTCAGCAAAGAGAGTGACAAGGCAAGAGGTGTGCGGCACGCTCTTACAAAGCCGCAGCAGAGATCCTTTATGGATTATATTGCTAACCATCCGGTGTATTACCATTGGTGGCCACTATTTACAGTATTGCTCGGTACCGGTGGCAGAATCGGCGAGGTATTAGGATTGACATGGGACGACCTTGATTTTGATAATCGCAAGATCAGCATAAACCATAGCGTTGTCTACTACCCGGTAGGAAATTCCCGGACATCCACCTTGCAGATTTCAAAGCCAAAAACGGAAGCAGGTATCCGCACGATCCCGATGCTTGATGTTGTCTATGATGCATTTCAAATGGTGCGCGAGGAACAAGATGAGTCTGGAACATTCGATACAGAACTTGATGGTATGAAGGGATTTATATTCATCAATCGCTATGGTGGAATCCAGACCCCGCAGTCCGTAAATCGAACCATAAAACGCATTGTTTGCAGCCACAATTCAGATGAGGTTGTGAAAGCAAAAAGAGAACGTCGTGAGCCGGCCATTCTTCCGGATTTTTCTTGTCACCATCTAAGACACACTTTTTGTACCAGACTCTGTGAGCACGAAACAAATCTAAAAGTGATCCAAGATATCATGGGACATCGCAACATTGAAACGACGATGGATATCTATGCTGAAGCTACGGATCAGAAGAAGCAGGAATCATTTAACAACTTATCGAAGTTGGACATCTTTTGAGAAGGGTTCTCGGTGTGAGTCCTGACAACAAAAATTCTGCGAGGACAGCAGATTGACAACAATTTTGCTTTTTTCCTGATGTAATATGAATGAGTATGAAGTTCGGGAAAGTAAGCAAAACAAAGGATTTGAATGAATATGACGATGTACGAATTGTTGGGAAAACTTTTCCCGACAATGAAGCCGTTGGACAAGGATAAGACCGAAAAGGCCGAGACCAAGGAGGAAGGAAAGCCTGTTGAAGCGGCTCCGGTTGTGGAGGAAAAAATCGATTTTTCCAATGTTCAGATCGAGCCGCTGTTCCAGGATCAGGTGGATTTTGACACCTTCTCCAAGAGCGATTTCCGTGCCGTGAAGGTTAAGGAATGCGAAGCCGTGAAGAAGTCCAAAAAGCTCTTAAAGTTCGTTTTGGACGACGGAACCGGCACAGATAGGGTCATTTTGAGTGGTATTCACGAATATTATGAGCCGGATGAACTGGTTGGTAAGACCTGCATTGCAATCACCAATCTGCCTCCGAGAGCGATGATGGGCATTGACTCTTGCGGTATGCTGATCTCCGCTGTGCATCACGAAAACGGCGAGGAAAAGCTCCATTTGCTGATGGTTGATCCCCACATCCCCGCCGGCGCAAAGCTCTATTGATTGCCCCCCTGATCGGGTTAAAAAAGCCTCTCGTACACCAATCCGTACACCAATTTACACCAAGGGTGCACCACGGATGCCGAGAAAAATGTGCGATTGAATTTCAGCCTCGCAGAAGTGATTCTGCGGGGCTGTTTTTTTGAAAACTATATATTCAGATATGAGACTCGGTGAGAAATCACCGGGTCTTTTTTTGCGCTCACTACGCCTACTAAACAGGTGCAGTGGGCGCTTTTTTGTTTTCTGGAACCGGCACAAAAAATTTTTTTGAAAAAGTGTGGGAATCTCGCAAAAAAATTCGGCAAAGAGAAAGTGAGAAGGCGAAAAGCCTTCCAGGAACCTTGATAATTTCATATACATTCATCAGATACATTCCTTGAGCCAACAGCCAAATGAAGGTACGCCAAGACCCACCTGCCGCTAACGGTATCAGCGGGACAAAAGGTGGAGAGCGACCCCGAAACCATTCTGAAATATCTGGCAGCTACGGATACGGCCACGACAGGCTTAGGGTATAATGATACTTTTCTACGGAACCGGCGGAGTACCCGGCGGGGGTGAGATTCCCATGGACCCGATTCGCTATCGGGCATCTGATGACTTCCTTTTCTGCATTTAGGGTTCGAGGAAAAATGAAATGCAGCGACGAAAGCCCCAAAGGATGCTTTGAGGCTTTCGTGGATCAGAAATGATTCAAATTCAGAGAAAGGAGGAAAACCCCATGGAAAACTGTAAGGTGATTGCCATCACAAATCAGAAGGGCGGCGTCGGCAAAACAACGACCGCAGTCAATCTCGGCGTGGGACTTGCAAGCTCCGGGAAACGGGTCCTGTTGGTGGATGCTGATCCGCAGGGCAGCTTAACGGTGAGCCTCGGCATAAAGAACCCCGACGAGCTGGATGTATCGCTGCCTTCCATTATGCAGTCGGTCATTGATGATGAGCCGCTTGCGGAGGGTGCAATTATCCGGCACCAGGAGGGTGTGGATTTGCTCCCCTCGAACATTGAGCTGTCCGGTATGGAAACGGGTCTGTTCAATGTCATGAGCCGCGAGTATGTTCTGAAGAACGCCATCGACGGCATGAGAAAGAGCTACGACTACATTCTGATTGACTGTATGCCCTCTCTGGGTATGATGACGGTCAATGCGCTGGTTGCGGCAGACAGTGTGATTATCCCGTCTCAGCCGAACTTCCTGTCAACCAAAGGTCTTAACCTGCTTCTGCGCTCCATTTCAAAGATCAAGCGGCAGATCAATCCGAGGCTGAAGATTGACGGCATTTTGCTGACGATGGTGGATAACCGCACCAACAACGCCAAGGCGATTATTTCCTCGCTCCGCTCCACCGTGGGAGAGAACATCCGCGTGTTCCGTTCCGAAATTCCTTTTTCGGTAAGAGCTGCGGAGTGCAGTCTTTCCGGAGAAAGCATCTTCTCCCATGACAGGAACGGCAAGGTCGCAGCAGCGTATGAGGCACTCACAAAGGAGGTGACAGAGCTTGAAGAGCGTGCAAAAAATCGATCTGGGCCTGACCGGGTACGATGAGCTTTTCATGAATGACGCGGAGCGAAAGGAAAATAAACTCCCGCGCATTTATGATATCCCCCTCTCGGAGATCGACGATTTCCCTGACCATCCCTTCAAGGTGAAGCTGGATGAGGACATGGATCAGCTTGTCCAGAGCATCAAGGAGCGCGGGATCATCACACCTGTCACGCTCCGACCGAAGGAAGACGGGCGGTACGAGATCGTATCGGGGCATCGCAGAAAGAAGGCCTGCGAGCTTGCCGGGTTTGATACCGTGAAGGCCGAGGTACGGGAGCTGACCCGTGATGAGGCCATCATCCTGATGGTGGAATCGAACCTGCAGCGTTCTGTGATCCTGCCGAGTGAAAAGGCTTTTTCCTACAAGATGCGCTTGGAGGCCATGAATCGCCAAGGACAGCGTACAGATTTAACTTGTTCCCCAGTGGGGAACAAGTTGCCCGGAGTAAAGTCTTCAACGGTTATGGCAGAAGAAGTGGGAGAAAGTAAAAACACTATCTTCCGTTATATCCGCCTCACCGAGCTTATTCCGGAGCTTCTGGATTTGGTTGATGAAGGGCGCATTGCGTTCAGACCGGCGGTGGAACTCTCTTACCTGCAAAAAGAGGAACAGAGTGCCCTGCTGGAGCAAATCGCCTACGCAGATGCCACGCCGTCCCTTGCCCAGGCCATCAAGCTGAAGCGGTTCTCCCAGGACGGGAAGCTGACCAACGAGGTCATCGAGTCGATTATGAGCGAGGAAAAGCCGAACCAGAGGGAGAAGATCAACATCAAGTACGCTGAGGCCAGAAGATTTATCCCCGCCAGCATTCCCTACGAAAAAACCGGTGAGTATATTCTGAAAGCGCTGGAATATTATCACCGGTATCAGGAACGGCAGAAAAGTCGGAATGACGCAAGATAGGTTCTTCGCCAAGGGGGCAGTTTACCCTTTTGACGCTGCGTCAGCGCCGTTCCCCCTCTCACACTCTCCCCCTCATTTACCGGCAATACCAGCTCAAAAGGAAAATATACAGGCGGCACAATTGAAGAAAACCAAGTGCATTCGTACAATATGAGAAAAAACAGTCATTGGAGGTCATCCCATGAAAAAGAATCTCATGTTGTGCGCGCTCCTGCTTTCTGTATTGCTTTCCGGATGCGCCGCAGAGCCCCTGCAAGGGCAAACGGTGGGAAACACACCGAAAGCTCCAACGCCGCAGGAAGAAACGCCTGCTTTCTTTGAGCCGGTATCCACAGATTCAAGCGCTCCCGCCAAAGCACCGACAGAAGCCACCGATCCAGCAGCTTGCACATCAAATGAGGACAAGCGCGAAAGCGGCGCTGCTATTTCTTCTGAGCCGGTAAGCGCACCCACGGAATCGAACGCGCCGGCATCGGAAGAAACCAAGCAGCCACCCGTGCTTCCGGAGAAGCCGGAGGAAACAGAAAGTCCCACAAAGGAACCATCCGCTCCTGCAATAACCGAGCCGAAACCGACTCCGGAGCCCGAGCCCGCATTTGATATCGAGCACTGGATTTCTTACGCAAAAAGCACGGCGGTGAGCTTGGGACTGACCTTGGATAGCTCGGCAACTGATTGCTGGGACAATCCGATCACCGCGAAGCCGACCTGCATCTACTTGGAGCGAGACATTAACTCACGCCTGAACAGATATGCGAAGGATGGGGAGATAACTGCTGTCTGGATCTGGTACGAATGCGTCGGCACAAGCAGCTACCTGATCTATATCGGGTACGCATAAGCATCAACAAGTCAATACGCCGAAATGAGCATCGTGTAAACACGGTGCTTTTTTCATGCCTTGAAGGAGGACAGAACGAATGAAGAAGATTCTCAAAAGAGGAATGTCGGGGCTGCTTGCAGTCCTCATGGCATTCACCGTGCTTGCGGGCTTTGGCACGACCACGGCCTTCGCCGCAAGCGAAACAGCGGAGTCCTATATGATTTCCTTCCCCCGTGACGGGGACGCTGCTCAGATTTACTCCGAGGACGCATGGGGGCACTCCGCAAAAACCTACATGAACGGCTGGGCAACAGGTTCCAGCAACTACACCACACTGCACTGCATGGATTCCTTTGACGGGAAGGTATGCTATTGCATCGAGCCCGGCCTTTCCCGAAATGTCGGCGATACCTATCACGGCTTCGGTGAGGATTTCTGGGATAACTATCCCAGCCAGTACAACAACACCATCGAGCCGGACGACATTAAGCTGCTGCTGGGGCGTATCATGCAGTATGGCTATCAGGGCAATCTCTCCACCTCGTGGAGATCGCAGAACGATTCCGATGCGGATAAGCTGGCCCACGCCTTCGCTACCCAGCTGCTCGTTTGGGAAACGGTTGTGGGCGAGCGCGATGCGGACTTTGACCATGTGAGCACCGGCGGCTATGACGAGATCCTGTCGCTGGTTTCCCCCAATCATCCGCTGTATAGCCGAATCATGGACTATTACGAAAGCATCGAGTACAGCGTGCAGAGCCATGCCGTTTACCCGAGCTTTATGAGCAGAAGCAGCGGCAGCGCAAAGACGATTGAGCTTGCGTGGGATGGCAGTCAGTACATTGCCGAGCTCACGGATACCAACCGCGTGCTGTCACAGTTTACCTTCTCTGCCAGTGAGACGGGCTTTCATTTCAGCGTGTCGGGCAACACGCTCACTATCACCACCGATACGGCTCCCAGCGGCAATGTGACGATCTCCGCAAGTCGAAGCGCTTCCCGCTGCGGCGTTCTTGTCTGGACGGACTATAAGTACGGCCCCAACGGCGGCGTTCAGGATACCATCACCTATACGGCCTCCGTCAGCGACCCCGTAAAAGCGTTTGTCAAGCTGAAGGTCAGCTATGGAGGCGCTAAAATTATCAAGACCAGCGAGGACAGCAAGGTGGATGGCATTGTCTTTACCATCACCGGCGAGGGCGTCAATCAGACCGTTACCACCGACCGAAACGGTGAAATTCGCATCGACAATCTGATGCCCGGTGTCTATACCGTCACCGAGCAGAGCTATGACAAGTATGTGCCCCAGGAAAGCCACCGCGTTACCGTGCTCGCCGGACAGACGGCGACGGTTTCCTTCAACAATGTGCTCCGTCGCGGTAATCTGACCGTGACCAAGACCTCCGAGGACGGACTGAACCAGGGTGTGAAGTTCCACCTTTTTGGAACCTCTCTCAGTGGCCTGCCTGTAGATGATTACGCCGTCACCGATGAAAATGGTGTGGCGACTTTTAAGGATGTGCTCATCGGCACCGGCTACACACTGGAGGAGATGGATACCGCCATTCGCTATGTGATTCCCAACAGTCAGAGCGCCGCAGTGGAATGGAACAGTGTAACCAATAAGAGCTTTTCCAACATCCTCAAGAAATTCAATGTCACCGTCACTAAGAGTGACTGTGAGGTCGGAACGGCGCAGGGCGACGCTTCGCTTGCCGGTGCCGCCTACGGCATTTATAAGGGCGATCAGCTTGTGGATACCTACTATACCAACGAGAACGGCCAGTTCACCACCGGCTATTATGTCTGCGGCGACGACTGGACGATTTGTGAGATCAGCCCCTCTGAGGGCTATCTGCTGGACAGCACCGTTTATGCTGTCGGTGCAGAGGCGGCCAATTACACCGTTGAGCTGAACGCTGCGCCTGCCGTGGCTGTTGCCGAGCAGGTGCAGAAGGGCAATATCGCCATCATCAAGCACTCGGATAACGGCGATACGCAGATCGAAACTCCCGAGGAGGGTGCAGTATTCGCCGTCTATCTGAAATCTGCCGGCAGCTATGAGGCGGCGAAGGATACGGAGCGGGACTACCTGACCTGCGATGAAAACGGCTTTGCCCAAAGCAAGGACCTGCCCTACGGCGTGTATACCGTGCATCAGGTCTCCGGCTGGGAGGGCCGTGAGCTGATGAGCGACTTTGATGTGTTCATTGCCAAGGACGGCGAGACCTATCGCTACCTCATCAACAACGCTAACTTCGAGTCCTTCATTAAGGTCATCAAGGTGGATGCGGAGACCGGCAATACCATTCCCTATGCGGGTGCGGGCTTCCAGATCTTCCGTCCGGACGGCTCCAAGGTGGAAATGTCCTTTACCTATCCGGAGGTCACCACCATCGACACCTTCTACACCAATGACGCCGGCATGCTCATCACGCCGGAAAAGCTTGAGTTCGGCAAGGGCTACTCCCTCAAGGAGGTCTCTGCCCCTTACGGCTACATCCTCAGTCATGAGGCGGTCAAGTTTGATGTGACCGAAGATAATTCCACCGAGGAAAGCGGCGTGACAATCGTTGCAGTGAAGCTTGGCAACTACGCGCAGAAGGGCATTATCAAGATTTCCAAAACCGGCGAGGTGTTTGCCACCGTCACGGCGGCGGACGGGGTCTATCAGCCGGTCTATACGGTGCAGGGACTTGCGGGAGCAACCTATGAGATCAAGGCAACGGAGGACATCTACACTCCGGACGGTACGCTGCGCTGCAGCGCCGGCGAGGTGGTGGATACGGTGACTACCGGCGCAGACGGCACGGCGGAGAGCAAGCCGCTGTATCTGGGAAAATACGAAATCACCGAGATGAAAGCCCCCGACGGCATGGTCGTTAACAAGGGAGCCCATACTGCAGAACTTGTCTACGCCGGCCAGGAAATTGAGATCACCGAAACGGCTGCCAGCTTCTGCAATGACAGACAGAAGGCGCGGATTTCTCTTTCCAAGGTACTGGAGCAGAACAAGCAGTTCGGTATCGGCATGAATAACGAGCTTTCCGCCGTGACCTTCGGCTTCTATGCCGCCGAGGAGCTTACCGCAACAGACGGCTCTGTCATTCCTGCGGACGGACTGATTGAGATTCTGTCCCTTGACGAAAACGGGAAAGACGTGCTCAAGAGCGATGTCCCCTTCGGCAGCTACTATGTCAGAGAAATCAGCACCGACAGCCACTATATGCTCTCCGATGAGAAGTATCCTGTGACCTTTGCCTATGCCGGTCAGGAAATTCCCGTGGTAGAGCTTGCCGTCAACGACGGAAAGAGCATTACCAACGAGATGATCTACGGGGAGATCCATGGCATGAAGAAGGATGAGGACGGCAAGGCGCTGTCCGGAGCTACCATCGGTCTGTTCCTTACTGACGGCACAGAGCCTATCCTGACCACCGTTTCTGCAGAGGACGGCAGCTTCACCTTTGCGGACATCCCTTATGGCGAGTATGTGGTTCGTGAAATCGCTGCACCGGAGGGCTATGTGATGGATGACACGCCTTATACCGTGAAGGTAGATCAGAACGGTACTGTGATCGAGATCGAGATCACCAACAAGCTCATTCGCGGCAGCGTTCAGCTTACCAAGGTGGATAAAGACTATCCCGATCATCACCTGAGCGGCGCAGTCTTTGAGGTATACCGTGGCGGAAAGCTTGTGGGCCAGATGGAGGAGCTGTCCGACGGCGTCTACAAGCTGGATGATCTGCCCTACGGCGATTACACGCTGAAGGAAACTGAGGCCCCCAAGGGCTTCTTCCTTGATGAGAAGACCTACAGTTTCTCCATTAAGGAAGATGGTAAAACCGTCGTCGTGGAAAATGAGGCCGGAAAGGGCTTTGTCAACCAGGCACAGACCGGAGGCATCCGCATTGAAAAGACTTCGGATGACGGCGTGCTGAAGGGCTTTACCTTCCGCGTGGAGGGCACGGATATCACCGGCAATGCCTTCAGCAAGGACTTTGTGACCGATGAGAAGGGTCAGATCCACATCGAGGGGCTGCGCATCGGCGATTATGTGATCTCCGAGGTGTCCAACAAAGCCAACGAAAAGTATGAGCTTCCCACAAATGTCACCGTAACCGTTCACGAAGGAAAGACGGTCGTTGCCAAGTTCCATAACAAGCTCAAGCCTGTTACGGATATTCCCAAAACCGGAGATACCACCAATATGCCTCTTTGGGCGGCACTTGCCGGTATCTCTGCAATCGGCGCAGGTGCAGCGGCCTTCTTTACCTTCCGCAAAAAGAAGGAGGTAGGCAAGCATGAACGCTAAGGTCATTATCGGCATCGGTCTTGTGGTGTTTATTATCGCAGGACTGATCGTTCTTCGCCTGAAGAACAGGAAGTAAAACGGCAAGGGGCGGCATCTTTTTACAGATGCCGCCCCGCTAATAAAAGGAGACGCTATGGAAGAGACAAGAAAAATCGGAGATTACTCCGTAAAGTATTCCATGTATATCGGGCACAAGGATATTGCTCTGGGCGAGAATCCCAACGCCGACAAGGATGAACGGTATATGTGCTGCTTCGTAGAGACCAACGCCATTTTCGAGCGCTATTCCGGAGTGCTGGTCAGCGACGATTTTGCAGAGATTGCAAAGGTGTTCGGCCAGCGCGTAGCGGATGCAGCCGAGGAGATTATTCAGGAAAACGAGAGAGCCTGTCAGGAGGTCGGCATAAATGAGGAACTCATGGCAGAAAGCTGCGCGCCAGTTTCCTATAAAGATTCCATTGAGAACAAGGTGGTTGTCATCAAGGGCAGCATTCTCCGGCCTGAGTTTCGCCACGCCAATCATCAGCTTATGCTGTGTACCGGCGGCTTCGGCGCGCAGGCAAATGCGCGAGGCCGTACCTGCTACTGTATTTCTCTGTACGACGGGAGAAAGACCTCCTTTTACCGCACGGATTTTCTCGGCGTCATGGATGAAAAGAAGCTTCCCGAATGGGCGCAGAAGGGCTTGGAGAAAGCGAAAGAGATACACGCGCAGGAAAAGAAGCCGGCTAAAGAAAGAGGTGACGCAAGATGATCGAGTATGAAAAAAGAGCAATGATCGAGGCGGAAGACAAATATACCTTTCGCCAGAGCACGCAGATTTCCATGCAAACCGGACTGATCGGCCACCTCCGGGCAGACATGGATACAGACGGCAACGGCTTTTTCAGCAGCTGGTTTGATTTCCGGGAGGAGCTGAAAACCGATGAGTTCAAGGCAGAGTTTGACGAGGTGATTAACTCTCTGCGTGAGGAGGGAGATATTCTTCATAACCGCAGGGCGCTTGCCAAGTACTGCTATTGCACACCCCAAAGCCGTATGCAGGAGGAACCGGGCTACTATGGCGTTCGTGTGGATACCGAAAAATATGCCTATCTTCTGCGCCTGAACCCGGACAGAGGCGAATACAACCTGTACTGCTATTGCTATCGCCGGGATTGGCTCGATCAGCACCTGAAGGACGCAGAGAAAGGAATCCGTTTTATTGACAGCCATTACAAGGAGCTGTTTCGCATTCCGGATGGCGGCAAGGTGAAAATCCACTATTCGTGGAATGAAGACCAGATTCGCACCTGCCGGTATATCGACGATTACCATGTGGAGATCGGGAGCAACCTCTATCACATCTGCGAGTTTGCCGAGCGCATGGAATACGGCGGCCATACCTGCGAGCCGGTTCGGGACAACCTGCCCGAGCGGTGCTACAGCGTTCTTTCCGGCAGCGACGAAATCATTATCATCAAGCGCGGCGAAAAGGGCTACTTCAAGACGGACATTCCCGTCACCGACAAGGACGAAGCCCGGAGCATCGCGAATGAGTATAATGCAAAGCTCGGCGTCAGCCGAGCGCAGGAAGAAGCCATGAAGGCCGGCTCTATGTTCGGCTTTCAGGTGCCCGCCGCAGACCCGAGAAATTATGACGCAGACGGAAAGCCCGTGATGCCGAAGGACAGAGGTGATGCACGATGAGTAAGGACGATTATCGTATCTGGTCTAATGCCGACCTTGACTATGAGGAGTGGAAAGATTGGATGGAGGAAGAATATCCGACGCTTTCCGAGGACGACCGCGTCGCCATGATGTATGAGGAAAATGGGCATTATCTTGAGGACGAACGACTCAATCTGGACATTCAACTTTCCCAGCCCATTCTGGTTGTTGCCGATCTGGGGCTTTGGAATGGCAGGCGCACGGGATACAAAGAAATTCCCAGCGGCAATATCCGGGACTGCCTTTACTCTGATTACGACTACACCACATGGTATGTGGACAAGAATGGAGATCTTCGGTGCGATGATACCCACCATGACGGTACGAACCATTATCTCTATCGGGTGTATAAGGACAATATTTCGGAGGCGCAAAAGGACCGGCTCAAAGAAAAAATCTACAACGGCACAGCCACCAGGGCAGACATTGTCCGTGTCACCCGCAGGCTTGGCGATGAGATCGGAAAAGTGTACGGCTGGAGCTTTCCAACCAGGCAGAGAGAGCGAGGTGAGGCGCGATGAACAACGCACTGCCGAGCGAAAGTTATATTGCCAGGCTGGACTATTTGGCTTTCAACGGAAAAGTTTGCAGCAGCGTTGCGTACAGCGATGAGCAGCGCTTCCTGGAAGACCTGAAGGAGTCGCTCTATCACGGAGAGCCGCTGTGCGTCGTTCTCTACCGAGACCGGAACGGCAAGACGATTTCTCGTGCGTTTCTGAACGACCTGGATACACTGCCCAAGGGGCTTTCCGTAGAGGACGATCCTCATAGAAAGCTTCCGGCAATGGCCCCAAAGAAAAAAGAACACGAACCTGCGAGATAAGGAGAAGCTATGGATAAGAAGAAAGCCATCTGCGAGTATCTCCGTAAAAATCATATTGGCAAAGAAAATGCCATCCACAGCAAGGAGCTTGAAAAGCTGTTTCTGCTTGACGGACGAAATATTCGCCGCAAGATCAGCGCCTTGCGACAGGATGGCTTTCCTATTTGCAGCGATGAAACGGGCTACTATTACGCAGATAACCAGAAAGAGATCAATACCACCGTCTGCCGGTTGAATGAGTTGGTGACCAAGGTGTCCAACGCCAGAACCGGGCTTTTATTTGCATCGATCCTTGGAGAGAATGCGCAGACCGTTGAGGTCACGATCAAAGTAAGATAAGGAGGGAGTTCCCATGCCGAGCAAATACAGAATCATTTTGGAGATGGCATCCCAGACTGCCAGGGATATCGCCTCCAATGCCGACCGATATACCGATTTTCTGATTACGGCGGCAAACAACTACAAGTACAGCTTTAAGGAGCAGCTGCTCATCCATGCGCAGAAGCCGGATGCAACGGCGTGTGCGGAAATCGACACATGGAATAAACTCGGCAGATGGGTAAACAAGGGCACGAAAGGCATCGCCCTGCTGATCGACAGAGATGTTCCCTACAAGCTGAGACATGTCTTTGATATCTCCGACACCAACAGCCGTGCCGAAAGGAACATCACCCTTTGGCAGATGAAGCCGGAGTACGAATATGCGGTATCGGAAAGCCTTCAGGCCAGCTTCGGCGATGTGGAGGAGCCGCGAGATTTCCCGCACCTTCTCATGGATATTTCCGGTTATGCCGTGGAGGATAATCTTTCAGATTATCTCATGGAGCTGAACGCTGTCAAAGCCGGCAGCTTTCTGGAGGAGCTGGATGACACAAGCCTTGAGGCGTGGCTGAAAACCACGCTGAAAAGCAGCGTCGCTTTTATGGCACTCTCCCGTGCAGGTTATGAGCCGAGGCGGTATTTTGACCGAGAGGATTTCAGCCATCTCTTTGATTTCAACACCGTGGAGGTAATCTCCGTGCTCGGTGCCGCAGTCAGCGATATTTCTGAGATGGTCATCCGGGAAATGGGCGAAACCGTCAAGGAAATGGAGAAGGAAGAAAAACGGAAGATTCGCACATTTGCACAGGAGGGTACTTCTGCGTATCATAAGAACCGAACGGAAAACAAGGAAAGGAGCAACGAATATGGAACTGACCTATACGATGCAGGGGGATTATCTGATTCCCGATCTGACCGTGCCGGAGAGCCCGAAGCTTGGGAAGTATGGAATGCTGCGGCGGACATTCCTCCGCGAGCACCGGGATGGGATCTACACCGGGATGCTGCTGAACGGAACACTGAACAGTCATCTGGAGGAGGTGGACCGGCAAGCCAACGAGATGATGGAACGCCTGACCCGACAGATGGCAGAGAAGCAGGGCGTGACGGAGCGCCTGAAAGCGGAAGATCAGATGAAATGGGTGCAGATGATGAATTCCATTCGTCACTCGGCGGAGGAAGTGATTCTGAACGACCTGATCTACGCGTAACGCTCCCCACAGTTGAACAGCAGCAGGAAATTATCGCAGAAGCGGAGGAAGAAAAATCCTCCGCTTTTTCTATTTCTCAGGAGGACATCGACGCCATTCTGACACGGGGCAGCGGCATCCATCAGGGCAAATTCCGCATCTATGAGCAGTTTCTCAAACAGGATTCTTCTGAGAACAATATCGCCTTTTTGAAAAACGAATACGGCATCGGCGGCGCGTATCCTGCCGTTTCCGGCAGAAATCTCGATGAAAGCCACGACGCCAAAGGAATCAAAATCAGCAGAGGCAGAATCTCTCGGCCCGATGCGGAACTGCTTTTGCGGTGGAACAAGGTCGAGAAGCGGATCGGGGAGCTGATTCGCACCAACCGCTATCTGAGCCAGGCAGAAAAGGACAACTACCCTGCCTACCGGGAGCAGGCAGAAGCTCGGAGGAAACAATGTGAAATCTCTGAGGAGTTCCGGTCGATTGTCTACGATTATAACGACTTCGTGACGCAGCTCGGCGAGGAAAGCAAAGCGCTGAATCTATATTATTTGTCAAGCTGCTGGAGCGCGTTCAGCGTGGGCGAAAAGAAAATGCACGCCCGTACTGCGGAGGGTGACTTCATCCTCCCCATGATGCGCGAGGCGATGAATGCGATCATTGCGGACAACACCCACCTGACCGCACGATGCGAGGCTATGTTGGAAGCGTTGAACAGCGATGTGGCGAAGTCCCTTGAACCGACCTTTGATGAGCTGAACCCTACACCGGAGCCCCAGAAGGAATACCGCTATCATCTTGGTGACACGGTCTATATCGGCGCACAGGAATACGAGCTGCTGTCTTTTGACGAGAAGAAGGTCGTCCTCTTTGATACGCAGTTCCCGCTGTTTAACAAGGAGCTGCCTCGTGAAGAGTTCGATAACCGGCTCAAAGAAAATCCGCTGAATGACAGGCTGCTGCAAGTCGTGGAAGAACCCCCTGTCGCAGACAATACGAAGGCGAGAATATCCCTTGACACCGGCAGCAACAAGGTTCACTGGATCTACTTCAATCCCGATGCAGATGCAGGCGGACAGTATGTTTCCGGTGATCTTGATTTCTCTGTTTTTGAAGAGCTTGTCGAGCAGTATGACATTGCCAGCCATCCGGAAAACGCCGCCGACTTCCGAAACGACCTTGAAGAAATGTCGGATCAGTTCCTTGCGGACATCAATACTCCGTTCTTCATGGAAGCTGAAAATGACTATGAGATGGACTGCGATTATATCGAGTTCACGCCGGAAAACCTCCTGAAGATTCACGAGGATATTCTATCTTTAGAGGCAGACCGGGAAGCAGCGCGAGAGACTGACCGATATGAGACGGAGTTTGGTGCGGACGGCACACGGGTATTCAGAGAAACGGAAGATTTGACAGAAGACGATTCCGAAATTGAGAGCCTAACGGACGAAGAATTGGATGCTCTGCCCATCAGCACCGTCAAAGACGGCGAGGTCGTGACCTACCCCAATGCGGAGGCCTTGCTGGATGACCAGGAAGAAGCGCTTGCCCCGCCTCTACAAGTGAAAAGGCCTTCCAAGATCGCGCCTCATGTGCTGCACCCGGAGATCAACACCGAGTACCGAACCAACTTCCAAATTGAGAGCGATGATATCGGCGTGGGCACGCCGCTGGAACGGTTCTATCACAATATCCGTGCCATTCAACTTCTGAATAAGCTGGATGCGGAAAGCCGGTTGGCGACACCCACCGAGCAGCGCGTGCTTGCCGACTATGTGGGCTGGGGCGGTCTCTCTGAGTTCTTCAAAGAGGACAATCCCCATTATACCGAGCTGAAGGCAGTGCTTTCCGATGAAGAATATGCGTCGGCAAGAGAATCTACGCTGACGGCCTTCTATACGCCGCCCGTGGTGATTAAGGCGGTGTACAGCGCCTTGGAGAATATGCACTTTCAGTCCGGAAATGTGCTGGAGCCCTCCTGTGGCATCGGCAACTTTATGGGGCTTGTTCCCGGAAGCATGAATAGTGCGAAATTCTACGGCGTGGAGCTGGACAGTATTTCCGGGCGAATTGCCCAGCAGCTGTATCAGAAAAACAGCATCGCGGTGCAAGGCTTTGAGAATACAAACCTTCCCGACAGCTTCTTTGACGCTGCAATCGGCAATGTCCCCTTCGGACAGTTCAAGGTGCCGGACAAGCGCTATGATAAGCACAACTTCCTCATTCACGACTATTTCTTCGCCCGCACTTTGGATAAGGTCAGGCCTGGCGGCATAATCGCCTTCATTACCTCAAAGGGTACGATGGATAAGGAAAACCCCAATGTCCGAAAGTATATTGCCCAGAGAGCTGACCTGCTCGGTGCTATCCGGCTGCCGAATGATACCTTCAAGGCCGCTGCCGGCACGGAGGTCACATCGGACATTATCTTCCTCCAAAAGCGTGACCGATTGGTGGATATTGAGCCCGATTGGGTGCATCTGGCCACCGACGCCAATGGAATCCGGATGAACGCCTATTTTGTGGACAACCCTGAAATGGTGTTGGGCGACATGCAGATGGTCAGCGGGCCTCACGGCATGGAGTCCGCCTGTATTGCTTATGAAAATGCAGAGCTTGGGGACCTCTTGCGGGATGCCATCCAGAACATTCATGCCGAGATTACCGACTTTGAAATCGACGATCTTGAAGCGGAGGATGAGGACCTTTCTATTCCCGCTGACCCTGATGTGCGCAATTTCAGCTTCACGGTGGTGGACGGTAAAATCTATTACCGTGAAAACAGCCGCATGAATCCCGTGGATGTTTCTGCAACTGCCGAAAGCCGCATCAAAGGCATGATTGCCATCCGTGATTGTGTCCGGACGCTGATTGAGTACCAGACGGAGGACTATCCCGATGCCGATATCAAGGCAGAGCAGGAAAAACTCAATCGCCTCTATGATGATTTCAGTAAAAAATATGGGCTTATCAGCGCAAGAGCCAACAATTCGGCTTTCAATTCCGACAGCTCCTACTGCCTGCTTGCCTCGCTGGAGGTGCTGGATGATGAGGGCAACTTCCTCCGCAAGGCAGATATGTTCTCCAAACGAACCATCAAGCAGAAGGTAACGGTGCAGTCGGTTGACACGGCTTCCGAGGCCTATGCTCTGTCCCTTGCGGAAAAAGCGAGAATCGACATGCCATATATGTCGCAGCTTACCGGTAAAACCGAGCAGGAGCTGTTTGAGGATTTGAAGGGTGTTATTTTCCTCAACCCCATGCACATAAGCGAAGAGGACGGCAAGCCGAAGTATCTCCCTGCCGATGAATATCTCTCCGGCAATGTCCGTGAAAAGCTCCGTTGGGCAAAGCGGAGTGCGGAGCTCTACCCAGAAGATTACGGTGAGAATGTCCGTGCTCTTGAGGCGGTGCAGCCGGTTGACCTGACGGCAAGTGAGATTTCCGTAAGGTTGGGCGCAACATGGCTGCCTCCGGAAATCATTGAGGAGTTCATGTTTGAACTGTTCAGCACCCCACGCTACTGCCAGTGGAACATCCATGTTCACTACGCGCAGTACACCGGCGAATGGAATGTGGAGGGGAAATCCTATGACCGCAGCAATGTAAAAGCCCACAACACCTACGGCACCGGCAGAGTTAATGGCTATAAGATCATGGAGGAAACCCTGAACCTCCGAGATGTAAGAATCTTCGACTACATCGAGGACGGAAACGGCAGGAAAACGGCTGTGCTCAACAAGAAAGAAACCGCCATCGCACAGGGCAAGCAGGAGCTTATTAAGCAGGCCTTTGCAGACTGGATATGGAGCGAACCGGAACGCCGGGAGCAGCTAACCAAGCTGTATAACGAGAAGTTCAACAGCATTCGCCCCCGTGAGTATGACGGCAGCCACCTGAATTTCGTGGGAATCAACCCGGAGATCACGCTGAGGCCGCATCAGGTCAATGCCATTGCCCATATCCTCTACGGCGGCAACACCCTGCTTGCGCATGTGGTGGGGGCTGGGAAGAGTGCGACACGTTCGTAACTGAAAAGGTTACGCACAAGTCAGCTAACAA
>ERZ827150.1920-NODE-1920-length-24293-cov-15.961135_pt1 | contig 24293 bp, 36 predicted proteins | sample MGYA00519779_ERZ827150 | MGnify/ENA primary metagenome ERZ827150 (study PRJEB31778, sample SAMEA3449267) | human gut metagenome | biome: human gut; feature: human-associated habitat; material: faeces | place: United Kingdom | collected 2010/2012 ...
TTGTCACGTCCTTTCTCTTGATTTTGCGTGAAAATTGTGATATACAGTAAATTGTGGATTTACTTTTCGCCGCCGCGCGCGCGGCGGATCGCGCCCTCATCGACGCAGACGCTGCCGGACACGATCTGACGCTCCATTTCCGCACCCTTCATGACCGCCATCATCAGCAGCTCGCGCGGGATGCCGCACCTCTCGCTGATGGAGTTTGCAAGGATGCCAAACTCGACAACGATGGTCGGCGTGCTCCCCTGCACGGTGACGACCGAGCCGTGGGGCGCAGACTTGATGCTGATTTCAAATTCCCTCATGCCTTTCTCTCCTTTCCTTTCGTGTAAACCTTGCGTTTACCTTGTGCGCCTATCTTAAATCCGTAATTACGGAATGTCAATAGTAAAAATGCGTAATTCTGTAATTTGTCCGTAATAACCAATTGCCTTTAAGGAGTTTCTCGTGTGGATAAAGAACGCTTTGTGCAAAATGTAAAAAAACTATGTTTAATGAAAAACATTAAGCCGACTAACGCTTGCAAAGAAAGCGGCGTAGGCAGCAGTTTTTTAAGTGACATTCAACGAGGGCAAACTCCGTCCGTCGCAAAGGTGCAGCTGCTCGCGCAGTATCTCGGCGTCACCACCTCCGACCTGCTCGGCGAGGCGCAGAAAAGCAGCCCGCCCTCGGAGGAGGACAGGCTGCTGGCCGGGTATGACGCGCTCAGCGCGCGGAATCGGGAAAAGCTGGAGGAATATCTGGACCTGCTGCTATCGTCTCAAGATAGGCCATGAGACGCCCACGGTTTTCCGGCGTAAGCCGCCGGTATTTCTCGATGAGGCGTTGGTGTAACTCGGTCAAGTCCTGCGGCGCGCTGTGCTGATCTGACATGTCTATGTACCTCTCTTTACTCGTATTTTAGACCGGCCAGATATTCCATTGTAAAGCGGCCCCGCCGCCCCTGCAACTGACGACGGGGCCTGCGCAGGCGAGCTGACACCTCCGGAGCACCTGCGTGTACTTTTACCATAGCACCTTTTTTGACAAGATTCTGTCGAAAAAGGTAGAGAAATCGTTAAATTCCCGTTAACCTGCGGGAAAATATAAAAAAATGTGCCCGATTCGGGCACGGAAAGAAGGCAAAGCCATGAAGCGGTCTCTTGCAATGGTCCTCGCGCTTGCCCTCGCTTTTACCCTGACCGCCTGCGGCGAGCCGGCGGAGACGGAGTCCCAGATCGCCGCTAAGGAGTTAGACTCTCAAGTGTGGGCGGTCGTCACAACCGCAAGCGATCAGCTGCAGACCCTCGACGATGTTGTCGCAGATGCCGCCGACAGAGGTGACACAGACGTCCTTGGCGTTATGATTGCAGTGCTTCAATCCAGCCAAGATTCGCTCGACAGCTTTGACGCCGACACTCAGCCGGCTATCCTCTATGTCGGCGCTGCGCGCGCGTACACGGCAAACGCGCGCGTTGTGTGCGAGGCCATAAAGGACTATATTGACGGCGGCGAAGCATCCGATTATGACAAATTTCAGGAATACCTCGGCAAAGTCAATGATCTGACCGACAATGCCGTAGAAAAGCGCAAATCGTTTTTGGCTGACGCGGGGTTTTCGGACAACGAAATCGCAGAATTTCCCGCGGAAATCCGAGACGATACAGTAGAAACATGACGCAAAAGGCCGCCACCCCATGAGGGCAGCGGCCGTTCCATTTTCGCGAAGGGAGGCGGCGCAATGCCAAAATATCCCAGCTATTACATCCGACCGGACGGTCTGCATGAGACGATCCTCCGCATCAACGGCAAGCGCAAGGCCTTCCGCGGGAAAACCGACAAGGAAGTATGGGAAAAGGTCAAGGCGTTTGACCGAGCCCAGCTGCAAGCGGAGATCGACGCGGAGACGACCTTCTCGAGGATCGCAGAGCAGTGGTGGGATGAAGCCGAGCCGAAGCTCGAGCCGAACTCGGTGAAAAACTATAAGCCGGCGTTGCGCCGAGCCGTGGAGGAATTTGGGGCGCGGCAGGTCGGCAGTATCACCGCCAAAGAGATCGACGCATTTATTCGGGACTTTGCCGCAACGCGGGCGAGAAAGACCGTCGCCATGCAGCTGCAGGTCATCCGCCAGGTCCTGCGCTGGGCGGAGCTGCAAGGAAAAACAAATTACAATCCGGCGCAGGCCGTCCGCGTGCCGCGCAATCTTCCGCAGACGCGGCGCGAGGCCCCCAACAAAGACCAGATCGCCAAGATCAAGGCATCCACGAATTTGCCCTTTGGCTTGTTCCCGGCGCTGATCTACTACACCGGCTGCCGCAGGGGCGAGGCGCAGGCCTTAACCGGAGCCGACATTGACCGCAAAGCCATGCGCGTGCATATCCGCCGGTCCGTTTATTACGACCACGGCGCGAAGATCAAGGAGCCAAAGACAGCCGCCGGTGTGCGAGAGGTCCCGCTCCTGCCCGCCTTGGATGCGCTTCTGCCGAAAAAATTGCCGCAAGGGTATCTGTTTGCCGAGCCGGACGGCTCGCTGCTGACAGACGGCGATTTCCGCAAGCTTTACAAGGCGTACTGCGCCGCCAGCGGCGTGACGGTCTCTCTGCATCAGATCCGGCATGGCTACGCAACCGCACTGTTTGAGGCTGGCGTAGACCCCAAGACGGCGCAGAAACTGCTCGGTCACGCAAAGCTGTCCACGACAATGGACATCTACACGCACGTTTACGGCGACGCAATCGCCGCCGCAGCGGAGAAGATGAAAAAGAGCTTTTAACCAAACCTGTGAACACAGTTGCAAACACAAAATGCGCAGAATGCCTGATACGCAAGGGGCGAAATAGAGTTTCCTCCTCTCGTTCGTTGTAGAAAGAGAAAGCCTGCTATTACTGGATTTTCCAGCAATAACAGGCTTTCTCTTAACTTTCATCTTGCTCGTTTCTGCCCGTTTCTGCCAGTTATAGGGCGTGCTGTGAACACAGCGGCGAACACAGACAATCAGTCTTTGCCCTTGACGATGCCGCAGTAGTAGGCCGACATCTTGGGCTTCGGGCCGGGGCCGTCCTCGTCGAGGAGGAAGGCGCGGGCGAGCTCCGCGAAGAACTCCGGCGTGGCGACGCCAAAGTGAGAGGCGACGCCGTAATAGTCGGAGTACATCATGTTCACGGCGATCCACCAGCACCAGGGCGAGACCTCGTCGCGGCTCACGCCGAGGCTCTCGGCGAGCGAGGAGGTCTGCTCCATGCTCCAGTGCGCGCCGGTGCTGCCGTCCGTGTTGCGCATGTGCTGCGCCCACTTCTCGGCGTCCGCCTGGGTAAAGTCGCCGCAGCCGCACAGGCTCGGCTCCACCTCGTCGAGCAGCATCCAGCCCTCGAGCATGGCGCGGATCGCGCCGGAGGAGCGCTCGCTGGCGGGCATAGCCATGTACTCAACGAGCGCGCCCTTGATCTTGTCTTTATAGGCTTTAACGTGATCTCTGGTCAGCATCTCCATGCTGCACCTCACAGTTTCTCGACCGTGACCGCGAGGTTGTTGACGACCGACTCCACGCCGCCAAGGATCAGCGACAGGAGCGAGCTCTCGCAGCCGCAGGCGTTGCGCACGATGGCCGTGATGTCAAGGTTGGCGATGCCGGCCGCCGCGACGGTCTGAGACGCGGTCGCGCCGATGATGGCCACGCCGTCTTTCTGCGCGGTCAGGCTGACTGTACCGGCCGCCGTGGGAGCGAGCGTCGCGGAGATGTTGACGAGGTAGTAGCCCTGCCCGCAGAGCGTGATAGCGTTGCCATCCTGACGGATGTTGCAGCCGTAGCGGCGCGTGGTGGTCCCAAACGGCACGATGCCGCCGACCTCGACGGTCGGTGCGCTGACGTTGGTGGTATAGATCGCAGACTTACTCATATTGATTCGATCCTTTCATAAAATTTTGAAAGGCGGAGCAGCTGTTGCCGCCCCGCCTTGCCTCGCCAAATAGGGCGTTACCATATTCCCCTTGCGAAGAAAATGGTTTAGATGTTGCCGTTGTTGTAGGCGCCGCAGCCGGCGACCGCGAACTGCGGCACGATGCCGTAGCCGTAGGGCGTGGTGCGGGGGATGCCGCACAGCGCTGCCTGCAGCTGGAGCTGGTTGATTTGGTTCTGCATGTCCGCCATGCGGTTGCCCGCGATGGCGTCGAGGATCTTCTGCGTCTGCGCGGTGGTGTTGGCGTTGATGCTCGCGGTGTTGAGCGCGCCATTGTAGTTGACGCTGTCGATGCCGCGGAGGATGTTGCAGCAGCACTCCTGCTGATGCGCAAAGCCCTCGGCCGTGGCAGCCTGCAGATCGCGCAGCTCGCCGAGGATGTTGTAATTGCCGTCCTTGACCGCGGCCTGGTTGTCATAGGCAGCCTGACGCACGGCAGCGACGGTCTCGTTGTTCTGGCGCTCGAGCGCCGCAAAGTCGGTGGCGCGCTGAACGTCGCCGACCGTGGCGTTGCGGTCGCCGGTACCGCGGTTGCCCCAGTTGCCAAAGCCGCCGCCCATCAGGGCGAGGATGGCAAAGAGCCACAGGCCCTCATTGCCGAAGCCTCCGAAGCCACCGCCCTGAACAGCGGCGATGTCGGCAGGGGAAAGACCTTCCGTCATTGTTGATTACCTCCGAAAAATATATTTCCGAACGGTGTGCACCCCGTCTGGATCACTGAAACTGTGCGAGGATCGTCTGCGGGTCGACGCCCTGCTGCCGGCAGAGCGCGTAGAACGCGCCGCGCATATCGGTGCCGCCCTGCTGCGCCTGCCGGAGCTGCGCGAGTATTGGATTGGACTGTGCCATCTGCTCCAGTGCGGCGATGGGATTGCGCGCGGCCTGATAGGCTTTGTAGAGACCAACGGCCCCGCTGACGTCAGGACTGCTCGGCGCTGCTGCTGTCGGTGCGGCGCTTGCCTGCGGGTTTAGCAGGCTCAGCATCGGGTTGGTGGGCACTTAACATCTCCTCCAATCTGGTCAGTCTCGCGCTGAGGTCGTCCACATTCACCGCGGGGGGCTCGGCGTGCTGGGCAATGTCAAAGGGCGTGACGGTGAGGTAGCCGGCTCCGTCGGTCCGGCAGAGCCAGACGAGGGGCGCGGTGTCGTCGAGGGCGAGCACGGAGCTGTTGGGAGCCATTTGCAGGGCCTCTGCACCGCGTCTGCCGGTCACATGGATAATTTCATACCTCGGGGCCGCAGAAGCGCGCAGGGTGGGCGCTGTGGGCGCGGGATAGGGGTAATAGGGCTGGTATGGATTGCCTGCGGGATAATTCATGCGCTGCACCTCCTTTTGTTCTGCCTCTATCGTACCGCGGTTTTCGGCTTGCAAACTGCCCGCAAACTGCCCGCGTTCTGCCCTGCCCATAAAAAACGAGAGCGCCGACGATTAGTCGGTGCTCTCGTTTTGCCCGTCTGCAATTTTGCGGTAGGCGCGGCGGCGCAGCTTGGCGAGACCGTCCACGCTGAGGTGGAGCAGCTCCGCCGCCTGCACGCAGGACCGCCCGCGCACGTCGCACTCGATGAGGCTCGCGGCCTCGTCGGGCGGAAGGCCGAAAGAACGAATGTAGGAAATGGCCCTGCGCGGAGCCATCGCGGAAAGCTGAGCGCGGATCTCTCTGTGCTGTGTGTCCATAGAGGCACCACGGCTTGCAGGCGCCCACGCGAGGGGAAGTATTGCAGACTTCCCACCGGTTTTCCTTTCCGTGCCCGAATCGGGCACAAATCATTTTAGGGCCTTGAGGATGTACGCGGCGAGGTACTCGCTCCATGCCCTTTGCGTTGCGGGGCCGAAGGAGTTATCCACATCCAGCTCATAGCCGCAAGCGCTAAGAAGCTCTTGCAGCTTGCCGACCGCCGCGCCCTTGTCGCCGCGCGTGAGCACGGTCTTGTCCGCTGGATATTTCGGCACGCCGAAGCCGCGGATATAGCGCCCGTTGATCTCCAGCGTCCGGTAGCCGCACTCATGCTTGCTGCCCTTGTTCCCCTCGAACACATTGACGCAGTTCCCGACCACGCGCGTCACGATGCCCGTGTGGTTGGGCGCGCCCGTGCAGTCCGTGAGGGCGTAGTCCTTGCGGTCGTTCCAATGGTAGAAGACCTGTTCGCCGATTTTGGGAACGTGTGCGTCGTCCTCGACCCATTGGCCGCGCGCCTGATACCACCGCATCTGCTCGCCGCAGCTGCACTCGATGGGGAGCACCTCTGTCAGGCCGCAGAGGATCGCCGCCGCGGACACCATCGCCGCGCAGTAGTCGTCCGAATAGGCGAGCTTGTAGCCGCGCGGATGGGGGAGATAGCTGTTGTAGGCGTCCACGATGCTTTTATGCACCGCATCGCCGCGCACAGCGCCCTCCCACGCGGTCATGGTCTCAAGAAATTTCTTCATTTTTGCGTTTCTCGGTCTGCGTGCCGAAGTAGAAGGCGATGATGGTCGTGAAGATCGTCAGAAACTCCGTCCCGCTGATGCTGCCGCGCAGGGCAAGCACCGAGAAAACCGCCGTGAGTGCGATGGTCACGATGCTCTTGACCGTGAGCAGATTGGCAAGTCGATTTTGCATTTTTGAGCCTCCTTTACAAAAACCGCACGGCATAGAATTGCCGCGTCTGTGTGTTGATCTTGTTACACGCGCCGTTGATGGCGGCGACGTGCCCGCCGTCTAACATGACGGCGTATTCCAGCTTGAGCTTGTCCCGGCACAGCGCGTTGACCTGCTGCGCGGTCATGCTGCGGCAGTAGACGCCGTAGAGCATTCCGCCCTTGTAGCCGAGGACGGTGTGGTTGGTCTTGCGCAGCACGTCGGAGTAGACGTCGGTAAAGCCCTCCGCCGCAGGGTCATAGCGGTCGAGCAGTCCAAGCCCGCCGACCGCCCACACGACGTCTCCCAGCGCCGTCGCCGAGGACACGCGGGCAATGCGCACCGCGCCGTCTAAGGTCTTGTAGAGCACGCTCTCGGGGCGAGGATAGTGACAGCTCATGCCGCGCACCACCCTTCCGCCGCGCACGAGGATGCTGCACGGCTGCCCCTGCCAGCTAAAGCTCCCAGAGATGGCATTCTTCGGCAGCGGCCCGCTCATGTTGACGGGCTCGATGTCCCGCGCGAGGATGCAGGGCTGGCCGTACAGCTCGACGTTGAGCGGAAAACAGTCCGCGCTGAGCTTGGCCGCGATGTCGCTCAAGGTCTGGTTGCCGATCCAGCCGTTGTCCAGCGCCCCGACGGAGCGCTGGATGGCCTTTATCATGCGGGTCTCCTCGCTGGTGGAGCCTTTGATGTCCCTCATACCGCGCCCCCCGTCAAAAGCCACGCCATGAACGCGCCCACGACGGTCGCGATCATCAGCTCCACGACCTTCTCCCAGCGTTTGGACGGCACGGCAGTCAGGCTCCGCACATTGGCCTTGATCTCGCCGATGTCCTCCTTCATGTTCGTCTGGTCGGTCGCCAGCTCTTTGACCGACAGCGCCAATTCATTCAGCGCCCGCTGATCTACCTCTAACTGCTTGATGCGCCCCTCGTTTCGGAGCGAGCGGTCATTGACCTCCTGCAGCTTTACAGCCAAATCTTCCATAGGCGTTGTCTCTCTTTCCTTAGGATAGAGCGGGGGATAGCCCCCGCCCTGCTCACTTGTTCAGCTCCGCGAGCTTGGCCGCGATGTCCTCGGGAATGGCACAGGTCGTCATCTTGACGCAGTAGCCGTCCTCGTCGTAGGTGAGCTTGTAGCAGGGGGCGACATATACCTCCGTGCCGGCGCGGGAGAGGTCGCGCGCCATGACGGGCTGCACGATGCTGTTCTTGACACCCGAGTTTTCGCTCAGGCCCGCGGGGGTATCGGTGACTTCAATGGGCTTGCCGTCGGATGCGATTCTCTTGTAAGTAGCCATAGTTTTGTTCTCCTTTTCTTTGTTCAAAATTTATTTATCATCAGCGTATTTCTCGCCGGTGATCTCCTCATAGTCCTGCGCGCTGAGGATGCCCTTTTTCACGGCGCTGCGCACCATGCCGGCGGTCCACAGCCCCTCTGCACTCCCCCTTAGGGGAGTTTTTGGAGGCGGCAGCCGACGTACGCGCTCGCGTTGGAAACGCCGCTGTAGTTGACGTGGAACATACCGTGGTCCAGGCTCTGACCATAATAGCCACCACGGCGCAGGCACGGGTAGGAGGCTCTATAGTACCAGCTATCGGGGACATAGGTACTGTCGCTGCCCGATGCGCCGGAGGCGATGAAGAGCGGCGGCAGGCCCGAGACGGTCTTGACGCTCAGCGCGCTGATCCAGCCGCTCGTCGGTATCCCGACACATTTGCCGCCGGAATTATCCGAAAAGGCAGACGGGTTGGGTATAGCATACATCCCGTTAACATGATAATAGCAGCCGTCCATCCAGTCGTAGCAGTTGTCCCACAGGCCCTCAATGCCGCGGTACTGCGTGGTTGCGCCGTAGGTCGTGCGGGCACTCGCCGTCGTGCCGGTGTGGTAAGGCATGGAATCCGTGTAGCCCATGCTCTGCACGCCGTAGCTGTTGCCGCAGCCGTAGCCGATGACTGCCTGACTGTTCCAGTTGGCGTACTCGACGATGTAAAGCAGCCAGATGGTAAAGGCCATCAAAAAGTCGCTCTGCCACACGGTAGAGCCGAGGGCGTGGATGCCGCTTCGCGCGGTGCTGCGCGTGATGTTGTTCTTCGGCGCGGATCCGCCGTAGCTCTTGTAGTCGCTGCTGCGGCAGTGGTAGCGTCCGATGTAGACCACATCACGCTCGCCCTTGCCGTCGCCTCGGTCCATGTGCGCGGGCGAGACGGAGAAATCGTCCTGCGCGGCGTTCGCGATCTGAATTTTCAGGCCGTTGCCGCTCTGCGTCAGCTTGTACCAGAACTTCGGGATCTTGACGAGCTTGCCGCACGTCGCGTCGTCCACGATCTCCATGCCGCTCCACGGCATGATATTGTCGAATGGAGAACCGTAGTTGCTGATGCCGGACATGTAGGCGACGGGATCGGGGAAATTCGCGGAGGCGTCGGTACGCGTAAGCTGCGGCGAGCTTGAGCCGTCCCAACTTACGCCGTAGATCGCATGGACGGTGATCGCCTGCGTTGCGGTCTTCGTCACGCCGTTCTCGGTGTAGGTGATCGTGATGGCCGTATCACCGGCTGTGAGAGCTCCCGCGGGCGAGAAGGTGTAGGACGGGCTCGTCAGCGTCGCGCCGTTGGAATAGGTCGCGGTCACGACCATGCCCGCGGGGTCGAAGGTCTCGCCCACCTTGTAGGCGGTTTTTGTGGGCGGTGTCGTGATGGCGATGCCGGTCAGCTTGATGCCGATAGCGATGCCGACGATCCGCTCGCCCGCTGCGTTGTGGGCAATGACGCCGGCCATGAGCGTCTCCGGCGTTACGGTGTCCCCGGTCAGATCAAGCAGCACTGTTCCGTCGCTGAGCTGGACTTTGTTATTGGCCATGCTGCACCTCCTCAGCCGATGGTGACCGTCTTGCCTCCCTGCGCGTTGTCGGTGTAGGCAATCGGGATCGCCGCGACCGTGACAGAGCTGAGGCAGTTGAATCCCTCGTCTGGCAAAATCTCCTGCGACGCGAAGGTGGGCGTGACGCTCTTGGCTTGCGGCTTCATGCCCTCGCTGCCGGACATCGTGCCAGTCACGCCGAGGACGGTAATGCCCTCGCGGATGTTGGTGGGGATCAGCTTCGCCTCTTCGGCTGCGTCGATCTGCGCCTTGCCGCTGCCGTCGTGGTAGCCCTGGGGGATGGTGACCGGCTTCCCCTTTTCCGTGATATTGAGCGTCTTTGCCCCGTTGTTCGGCATGGTGCCGGTGACCTTGCTTCCGGTGACATAGGCCGTCTTGCCGGCCAGAATTTCCGCCGCGCCCGCGGTAGCGTCGCCGGTGTCCGCGTCAAATTCGCAGGAGCCGGTGATGGGCGCACCGTCCTTGCCGTGCGCGGTAAAGCCCTTGAGGAGCTTGTCCGCGACCACGGTGTCCTGAGTGAGGTCCATGAGGACTTCGCCGCTCGAGAGTACGATTTTGCTGTTGTACCGATTTTCAGCCATTGAAAATACCTCCGATAAAAATCGTTTTTCCGCCCGAGGGGTTTTCCACGCGGGCAACTGCAATGGGGTCAACGGTCACATTGTCTTTCAGAAGCCTGTCCTTTGTGGCAAGCTCCTGCGTCTCAAAGTCGGGCGTCACGGTATATGGGCCGTCATACGGCTCGCCGCCGACCTCACGGATCGAAACATGGAAGCCGATGCCGATGGCCGCCGGCGTCCCGAGGGAAAAGGCTGCCTTTTTCCTGCCGACGTCAAATGTGATCGCAGCCATCAGATCACCGCCCTGCTGAGCGCGCGTTTAACATCGATCTGCTGCATTTCCGAGCCGATCACGTCGCCGCTCGGGAACTTCACGCGCACCTGCATGGGGCAGACGGTCGGAAGACCGAAGGTCTCCGTCTGCGTGAGGGGAAAGTGAAATTTGCCGTCGGAAAACGTGACATCGCCCGGATAGGTCTTGACGAGGTTCAGCAGCGCGATCTCGACCAAAGAGACGGCCGGGGGCTGAGCGTCTGGCCCTCGTTGGTGATTTCAACCTCGATGGAATAAGCGTCGCCCTGTACCATTACGTCGTCACCTCCGTTGCGCTGACGGCGCCGGTGTCGTCCACCGTCAGTTTGAATTTTTTCGTGCTGCCCGCCGTCGAGGAGGGGATGATGATCTCGCCCTCGTCCACGCGCTGCAATAGCTCGTCGGTCTTCTCGCCGGTGTAGAGCATGGTGTAATAATCGCTCGGCATAAAAACCTCCTTAAACGATCATTCTCCGCCCGAGGGAATCGAGCAGGCCAAGGTTGTTGCTGGTCACGAGCGGGCCGGACTGAAGCTCTTTTTTCTTGCGGTAGTAGATGATGATGCAGCCGTCGCCCGCCTCGCCGCCGTCGGAGCCGCGACCGCCCGGGGCAGGCTGGGTGTCTCTTGCGGTTAGCGACGCCTGCGAGACCGATATATTTTCAGATGACGTCTGGTGCGCTTCCGCCACGCCGTTGGAGCCTGCGCCGCCGCCGCCGTGGCCGCTTGTGCCGCCGCAGCCGTAACGGCTCTCCTTGGCGGGCGGCGTTGCGTCTGCGCCCGCGCCGCCGCGCGCCGCCGTGACCGTCGCGAATGCGCTTGAGGAGCCGATATAAGCATCGCCGCTGCCGTTTGCAAGGCCGTCGTTTCCGTTGGAACCTGCCGCCGCGCCGCCGCCGTAGCCGCCGCGCCAGCTGTAGCCAACATAACCGTAGGGCGCGGTGTTGTATGTGCCCCGCCCATCTTCGCCCTCGACCTCCTCTTTGTCTTTGCCCGCGGAGTAGGTCACACCGTCGACGGTGATCAAGGGGCTTGGCTGGTAGGTATACTTTCCGCCGTCCCATGTGTAGCCGTTGCCCGGGCTGCCCGCAATGCCGCTTTTGCCTTTGGCGGCAAAAACCTCGCCCGTGATCGCGTCGGTGTAGCCCGCCTCGCTCGACGAGCCCGTGTCGCTCGTTGCGCCGCCCATTGTGGTCGCGGTACCGGGTGCGCCCGCGTCGTTTCCTTGCGAAAAGGCGCCGCCGTAGCCGCCCTTCCCGCAGGCATAGGAGACCTTTGCGCCGGGTACCGCGTCGGTGACGGTTTCAACCAGCACCTTGCCGCCGTCGCCCGCTTCTCCCGGCTCGCCGCCCTTGCCGCCCTCCAGCGAGACGCCGTTGTCAAGGCCGACGTAGCGTCTGAGAGCGTCAAATTTCTCGGTCCATGATTTCGGCGTGCGCACGGCGGGGCTTTCGCCCCGATGGCCGCTGCTGCCGCCGCGCCCGCCGCCGATAAGGACGCGGGTGTAGCTCGTGACGCCCTCCGGGACCGTCCACACGCCCGAGCCTGTGAGGATGACGCGTTCGTCAAAATACTCCGATGATTCCGGCTGCGGGGGCAGAAAGCCGACGAGCGCCGAGGTGCGGGACTTGAGCAGCCCGGAGATCTTCGTCTCGCGCGAGGCGATGCAGGCAAGCGTCTGCTGTTTGTCCCACTCGTTCCAGAGCGAGACGACGTGCCCAGCGTGCTCGGCTGCTGGGTTGACGTCCACGGTGAGCTGCTCGCGGCAGGCGTAATAGGCTGCCATGCGCTGCGCGACCGCGGAGGAGTTGACGAGCGAGACGAGCGTCGCGTCGGCGATCTCCTCGACGTTCTCCGCCGCGCCCTCGGTCACGGTGCGCGTGACGACGCGCCGGTTGTGGACGTAGCTTTTGCCGGTGAGCTTGCCGGTGCCCGCAGAGAGGACGGCGTAGTTCGCGCCGCTTTCAAGGATCGTGAAGCCCTCGGCCGTGAGCGTGTGCGCCGGCTCGTCGAACTCGATCACGTCGCCCTGCTGGGCCGTGCCCTCGAAGAGCGTGACGTCCTCCGTGCCGGCAATGTACTGGTGCTCGGTGACGGCGACCGCGCTGACGGGGTCGAGGTACTTGACCTGGATGTTTGCGGCATGGACGCTCCCGGGGCCGATGATGCTCGCCGTGCCGTCCCAGAGCTTCTGCACGCGCAGCGTGCCGTTCTCGTCCGTGTGCAGCCACGCGCCGATGGCAAAGAGCACCTGCACGAGGCTGTCGCGCGCCGAGGCGATGGGCAGCCAGCCGTAGAGCTTGATGCCGCGGTAGACGGTCTCGATGAGCACGGGGATGTCGCCGCAGATCTCCGCGACGACCTCGGCGACCGTCTGCCCGGTGTAGATGCCGCCGCGGTGCGGCCGGACGATCAGCAGCCCGACCGCGGAAAGCGCAGAAAGCGTGTAGAGCTTCGGCCCCACACGCGTGACGCTCTGCAGGTAGTAGACGCCGACGCGGCTGCCGGAGCGGAAATACTCGACCTTGTCGTTTTTCTTGAAATTCCGGATCGTGCCCGATTCGGACAAAACGGTGATGTCGAGCGTGTCCGCCTCGAGCGCGTCCGCGCGCAGTTCCTTGTACTCGCCCAGCACGCCGGGGGACTTTGAGACCAGAGCGTTGTCCTCGGCGAGGAGCTCGCCTTTGTATTTTACGGTGTTCAGACTCATCATTTGGCCCTCATGGTCACGCGGAAGCCCCTCCACCAGTGCGTGCCGCTGTCGTCGAGCAGGACGGACACGGTGTCGACCGTGGGGTGCGCGGTGATGGTTTTCTCCGCGCCGGTCCACGGGTCGAAGTAGCGGAAGAGGACTTCGTTTTTGAGACACGCCGTCAGCAGCGCGGTGATGCGCTCGGTCGGCGCGTCGTTGGTGGTGCCGACGATCGTCGGCTTGACGGCGAGCAGATCGCGCAGCTCGTCGCCGGAGCACATGAGGCCGCCGTTTTCGCCCTCGCGGAACTCGTAGGTGACCTCGTAGCCGTATTTGTGGAAAAGGTCGGTGAAGTCCTGTCCGTCCACGATGAATGGGTATTTTGCCATCAGGTGCCCTCCTTTCCGGCCAGCGGGGTGCCGCGCCGGCGGCCCTCGGCCTGCATGAGCGGGTACTGCTTGCGCGCGAGTGTCTGGCCGTCCAGCTCGAGCGTGACGTCAATGGTCACGCTCTCGCGCCGTGCGGCGCTCTGTGCGTTTGCGGGGAGCGCCGCAGGGATATACGCCGCCGGGAGAGCGCGTGCGCCTGAGCGCCCCACAGAGCGCCACAGCGCGGCCTCCTGCGCGTTGAGCACCGCCTCGTCCGCGTGGAGCTCGGCGAGATATCCGTCGTAGGGCACGCGGTCGAGCCCCGCGGCGTGGGAGCCGGAAAGATGCTCGCGCAGCCTCGCCTCGGCGCGGTAGCGGGAGAGCTTCGAGGTGGACGAGCGCTCCACATTTTTCTCGTTTGCTTCCTCGCGTGCCTCGCGGATCTTCTCGATCAAGTTAATGATCGCATTAATTGCGGTCGACACGCTCTCAACAATGTCCGCCGTGAATCCGATGATGCCAGCCGCAATGGGTGTCAGCAGCTCGCCCAACCGAGCCATTGCCGCGTTGAGCTTCTCCTGCGAGCGGTTCATTTCCATAACGTCCTGGTTCGCATCCTTCCACGCCTGACCGGTTTCGCGCAGGCCTTGGTTGGCAAGCTGCACAAGCACAAGCTGCGCACGCTCAGACTGATCCGCGCAGGCGGCGAGCTTTTCGTTAAATTCGTCCTCATTGACGCCCGCCCAGTTGAGCACATCGGCAAAGACGCCAGTGACCTTTCCGGCCTGCACGGTCTCGTTCACAGCCTCGCTCAGGCTGTCGATTGGGATGGAGTCGCCGTAGGTCGCCCACGCGCCGATGACCTCGTCAACAAGGACTTTGAGGTCTTCCTGCGCGAGGCCGAGGGCTTGCAGGTTCGCCGTCGCGGTCGCGGCGGTCTGCGTGTCCCCGAGTACGGCCTGCAGCTCTTGGTAGACCTGCGCAGTCTCCTCGGCTGTGTAGCCGGCAGCCGCGCTGGAGACCTCAAGCGTGCCCATGATCTTGCGGTATTCCTCGGTCGATTCTACGATCTCAAAGATCGCGTCTTTTACCTCCTTCGCGCCTGTGACGATGGCGCCGCCGACCAGCAGCCCCTTGAGGTTGCTGAGCGCCGAAGTTACGCCTCCAAGGTTAAAGCTGCCGTCCTCGTTGCGCAGGCCCTTGAGTGCGCCACCGATGCCGCCGAGGCCATCGTCGAGATCATCGGTTTTGCCTGCGGCATCTTTGACCGCCTTGCCGTAGCCGTCGATGCTCTTCGCGCAGCCGTCCGCGCTGTCCTCAGCCTCTTTAAGCAGTTTGTCGTTCTCGCTCAGCTCGTCGTTGAGCTTCGCGAGCGCGGTCTCCGCGCTGAGCAGCTGCCTGCGGTAGCTGTCGGTGCGGGCGTCATTTTCGGTGTAGGCTTTCTTTGCTTCCTCGAGCGCATCTTTGAGCGATTCGACCTTGACGGTCTGCTGCTCAATGGACTGCTTGAGCAGGTCGTGCTTGGCGCGCAGCGCCTCGGAGCTGTTCGCCTGCCCCTTGAACTGCGCGTCGACGAGCTTCATCTCCGCGCCGAGGTTGCCCAGCTCGCGGTTGACCGCCGCGAGCTGCTTTTTATACTCCTGCTCGCCGTCGATAGCGAGCCGTGTGGTGATCTGGCGTACTGCCATCACGCACCCTCCTCTCTTTTCAGTTCGCGCCGACGCTCCTCAAGCGTTTGCAGGTCCATGACCTGCCCCGGCGTAAGCAGCAGGCCCTCGCGGACGCTCAGGTGCAGGAACTGCGTCAGGAGCTGGAGCCAGTGCGCGCGCGTCACGGAGATCCCGTTTTTTTTTGAAGCTCCACAAGGCCGAGGTCAAGGTCGCCCGTCTCTTTCACCTCGCGCCGGAAGCCGAAAACGATGGCGGCGAGGATGGCGTCCTTCGCCGCGGCGACCTCGCGCGGGGCGAGGTTGACGCGGAAAAACTGCTCGGTGAGGACGGGGCCGTGCGTCTGGCCCTGCCAGCGCCGGTAGAGCTCGCCCTGCTCGGAGAGCTTGAATAAGTAATAGCACACCGCCTCGAAGCTCTTCTTGCCGCTGTCCTTGAGGGGGTCGGTGATAAAGCCCTTGGTGCCAAATTTATCGTAAATGTCGAACAGCGCCTGCCCGTTGAGGCAGAGATACAGGTGCTGCCCGCAAAGATCAACTTCGTGTAGTTTCATATTTGCCTCCGATTTGAGAAAAGGCGCAGCGGGGTGCTGCGCCTTTTCGGATTCCTTAGCCGCCGGACGTGGCCTTGACCTTGCCGTTGACCCACGTCTTCGCGGCGGCCTCGGTCGTGAGCTCGTCGCTTTCGATGCGGTACTCGCCGGTGTTGCAGGCGTCCACCGAGAGCGTCAGCTTGGGGCTGTCGAGCACGATGGTCTTCTGCTTTGTGTTATAGGTGCGCCCGTCGAGGCTCGCCTTGACCTTGGGGTAGAAGATGCCCTTGTAATACTTCGAGCCGTCGGCCTTGATGTTGGTCGTGTAAAAGCCGAGGCAGCCGTAGGGCGCGGTGTCGTTGCTGGAGAAATGGATGTCCTTCGCGCCTTCGGTGCTGTCGATCTGCGCGCCGGTGACGGCCGAGGCGGTCTCGTTGGGCAGCTCCAGCACGCCGACGGCAAGCGAGCCGTCAACGAACTCGCGCAGGTAGATCTTGCGCACATCGTCCGCGCGCGATTCGACCTCGGAAAAGTTGAGCGTTTCGGCTACGCTCATGAGGTCGCCGAGCTTCATCGGCGTGCCGTAGTTGGGCAGTGCGTCCTCCGGCTCGGGGTTTGACGCCGCGAACGGCGCCCACTGGAGATTTTTCGCTCCGTACTGAGGCATAGTTGTGCCCTCCTTTACAGGTTTTTGGATTCGAGGAATCGGTTGTAGACCATAAACTCTGCGGTCGTGGTCTCGTCGGCGCACTTCTCGTTGGCCTTGCGGATAAAGCCGCGCGCCTGGATGCTATCCGTGCCGTACTCGTTGACGTAGGCGATCTCGGCGTTGCGCGTGGTCGTATTGCCGCGCCGGCGCGTGCCGGTAGGCGTCACATAGATGCCGCGCTCGCCGTTTTTCACTTTGACCTTGCCCTTTTTGATGCACTCCGCCGTGATGCCGGTCGAATAGTCGCGCCTCTGTCGGCTGTTGCGGTAGCCGCCAGGCTTGCCGAGCTTGCGCGCCTCGGCGCGCTGTGCCTCGACCACCACGTCAGCCCCGGCGTTGAGCATCGCGTCATGCACGTCGTCGGGCAGTTCCGCGACCTGCCGCATCGAGAGGACAAAGGTGTCCAGCCCGTCAAAACGGATCTCAGCCACTGCGCTCATCTCCCAGCCAGCGCCCAACCGCATCGAACTCAAAGACATAGTGCTGTCCTGTGTGGTCGGTCGCGTTTTCGATCAGTGCGGGGGAAAAGTCCTCCGCGGCTGCGATCGCCGCCCAGAGTGCGCGGCGCGTTGGCACGGTGTTCGTCTTGAGCGGCGCGAAGTAGTGCAGCTGCACGAGCGCGCGCTGCAGCTGCGCGGTGTCGTCGGCAAGCGCCTCGGGCTCGAGCGGAAAATTGAACGTGCAGTACTCTTTGGGCGGCGTCTCGCCCGCCTCCGTGACCAGCAGATCCGGCACGCACACCGGCACGATCGGCGTCACGACCGCGATGATTCGCTCATTCAGCGTCATACCTTGCCCTCCTGCGTGATGCGCTCGCACCAGAACTCCATGTACTTCCCCTCGTCGCCGTAGGTGTTGACGTAGAGGATGTTATAGTCGCGCCCGTCGTAGCGGATCAGGAGCCGCCGGTCAAGCAGCTCCGGGTTCGCGCGCGTGAGAAAGCGCACCTTCGCCTCGCCGAACTCCGCATTTGCCCGGATCAGCTCCGTGCCGCTTGTCTGCGAAAACTGCGCCCAGGTCTCGCGCACGAGCTCCGGCTCGCCGGGTACGTCGTAGCCGTCCGCGTCCTTTTTGGTCGTCTTGCGCAAAAACTGGATGCGCTTTGAGAGCTTCCCTGCGTCAACGTGCATCACGCGCCTCCCTCCGCTCCCTCGCCCGTGCCCGAATCGGGCACAGGCTCGGTGAGCTTGAGCTGGTTGATGAGACGCCGGAAGGCGGGGTTGTCGCTGAGCGCCCCCTCGACCGCCGCGTCGCGCCGGTCGTAGAGGTCGAGCGCGAGGTACTTGACGCATTGCAGATACTTCGCATAGCGCGGCGAGCCGTCCTGCGGCTCGCGCACGCCCGCGTCGGCGAGGTAGGCCGCTGCCGTGTCCACAAAGCCGGGAAGCTCCGCGTCGTCCGCCTCCACGTGGCAGTAAACGGCGATCTCGCTCAGCTTCTCGCGCAGCATCGCTTAGCCCCCGCTCTTGGGCAGATTCGCGATAACGAAGCCCTTGTCCACGATCAGGTTGCCGCCCACCATGGCGTCGCCCAGGATGGTGACCATGCGCTCCACAGCCTTCACGCTGTCATCCACCCGCACGGTGTAGTCGCCGAACAGGCCCAGCTCGTAGTTGGCGGGATCGCCGTACAGCATGGTCTGGATGGCAGCGCTGCCAGCGGTGGAGGCAGACAGGGCGGTCAGGTCGCTGACGATGGTGTAGGGCACGATGTTGCCGCCGTCCTCGATGGTGCCGATGTTGGGGTTGCCCGTGGCGGGGTTGATCTTGAACACCCGCTGCTTGTCGCTGTTGCGCAGCTTGCCGATGGCCTTCAGATCCGTCTTGTTCAGGTACAGCCTGGCATTCTGACCGATGGCCTCGTCGCTGCCGTAACTGAAAAACAGGTCATCCAGCAGGTTCTCGTCGATGCTGGAAACATCCACGCTGGCCGCAATCACGGCGCCCGCCACGTTCTTGGCGTTCTTGATGCCGAACATATCGGGGGATGCCTGGCCGTCGCCGTTGACGATCAGAGCCGCCAGCTTTCGGCGCATGGCACGCATCGCCATGTTGTAGATTTTGGTGTAGTAGTCGGCGGGACTCAGGCGGGAGATATTGCGGTCGACAAACTGGGTTACGTTGAGCTCGTAAGGGCTGATCTTGGCCACGCCAAAGGTGGGGTCGGCGCTGGTAGTGCGGGCCTTGCCGGCGTTGGTGGTCACCTTGCCGCCCTTGGCGTCGATCTCAGAGATCACATAGGGCTCCAGGAAGCTACCCATGCCGGTCAGGTTTTGCACATAGACCTGATCCACGATGGAGGAGACCACGTTGCCCAGAGGGTCGCGGATGTTGATACCGGCGCCGGTGGGCTCCACCAGAGTGCCGGTGGCCAGAGTGATGGACTTCATCACGGCCCGGCGGGTCTCGTCGGCGGTGAAGGTCACGGTCTTGCCGGTCATGAGAGCATGGCCGCGCTCCTCGGCCTTGTCGCGCGCCTCCGCGGGGTTCTCCTGTTTTTCGAGGAACTTGCGGTCCTGCTCCTCAATGAAGGTCTTGACCTCGGTGATCTCGCTGTTGAGGTTCTCGATCTCGGTCATCTTGCTCCGATAGTCCTCGCGCTTGCCCTCCTTGAGCAGGCCCTCGGCCTCCGTGAGCATGCCGGCGCGCTTCGCCAGCAGGTCGTTGTACTTTCTGCGCATTTTGTGCCTCCTTAAAATCTCATTTTTTCAAGCTCCAGTGCGGCCTCGTCCGCCCAGTGCTCGTCGTTATCCGCGCCCTCCGGCGCGTGGGTCTCCTTCATTTCGGCGCCGCCGTAGCGCTTTGCCTTCACAACGCCGGCCTCCGGCTGTGCGGGCACGGCCACGAGGCTCACCTCGTAGGCGTCCGCCGCGCCGTCGAGCTCGAAGTGGCAGAGCTGCCCGTCGTACTCTCGGCCCGGCCAGTGCTCGCACAGCATCTTGCGCTGGTCCGCGCCGCAGATCGAGCAGTTGACGTGCTCCACCGCGCAGCCCACGCTGCACTCGCGCAGGATGCCGCCCTCGATGGCGGCGATGGTGTCTGCGGTGCTCGCCGTGCGGACCATGTAGCAGCTGAGCACCAGACGCTTGACATCGCCCCGCTTTTCCAGATGCGCATCATAGACGCGCGCGGTCTGCGTTTCCGCACTCCAATTATGGTCGCGCAGCACAGGCTTGCCGATGTACAGTTTACCGAGCTGCTCGAGTGTCGCCTCGGTAAAGCGCTCGCCCTCGCGGTCGACCTGGTTGTCACAGGCCGTCAGGCGGAAGGTAAACACTTCATCCTCGGTCAGTTCCCGCAGCGTCTGCTCGTTGATCATTGCAAGCTCCAGTGCGCCGGCAATTTCTTTTTCCAGCCGTGCGGCCTTGTAGATCATTTCCATGTGGTTTACTCCTCTCCGGCGGCCGCGCCGCCGTTTCTCTGCGCACTCAGCTCCGGCCACAGGTCAAGCGGCACATAGTTCAGGCTCGCGCGCCTGCGGTTGCCGCCCGGCACATTCGGCAGGTCTTCCAGCGCCGCGATGTCGTCTGGGCTGAAGACGCTCAGCTCGCTCATCACGCGGTACCAGTTGGCTCGGCTCGCCGTGTCGCCCTTGAGCTCCGCCATCATGTTGATGCGCAGCTCCAGCCCCGCGGCCAGCTCGCTGTCGGTCAGCAGCTTATAGCTTTGCTCCTCCTCGTACTGGGTCACGATGGGGTGCAGCGTGCCGACGACATACTCGATCGCGTTCTGCTCGTTGCTTCCGTAGGCCTGCTTGCCCTCATTGAGTTTGTAGAGCGGCACGCCGAAGTAGCGCGCGATGTCCGTGATCGACAGCTGCTTGTTTTCCACAAACTGCGCGTCGCGGTTCGTCCCCGCGATGCTCGTGTACTTGAGACCGAGGTCGAGGATCGCCGTCCGGTGCGCCTTGCTCGGCCCCATGTGGATGCGCTCCCACTCGCTGCGCAGTGCGTCTTTTTTGGTCACAAGCGACCCGTCCGAGCGCTTGAGCGGCTTGCCGTGTTCGTCCAGCACATAGCCGCCGAGGTCGGTGTCAGTCTCCAGCACGCCGCCCGGCTGCCCGCCGTTGGCGTAGTAGCTCAGCTCATACTCCTGCGCGGCCCGCGCCGCGGCGATCACCTCGCCGGCGCGCGTCACCGTGCCGAGACCTAAAAGGCCGTTTCGCGTGGCGTTCTTGTAGTGGCAGATGTCCTCGTTGGGCAGCCGCATCACCTCGCCGGAGAAGGGATGCGTTACGTCGTACCACACGCGCCCCGCCATGTCGTGCCAGGGCTGCACCAGATACCACGGCACCGGGATCAGCTCCACCGGCTTGCCCGTGTGCTCGTCGCGCACGATCCAGTCGTAGCCGTTGCCGCCCTCCAGGCGGCTCGTCTCCAGCACCTTCTTGCGAATGAACGGGGTCATGGCCTCGTTCGGCCGGATGTTCAGCAGCCGCAGCAGCTCGTGGTCCGTGCGCTCGCGCGTCCTCGTGTCGATCACATAATTCGGCAGCTTTGCGATGCTGTCGCTCAGCAGCTCAATGCAGCGGTCAACCGCGCTGAGCTTGCGCGCCGCGCTCTGCGGGTCCTCGCCGGCGGCCAGACCGCCGGAAGCCGTTAGGCTGCCGACCGTTACGGACTTGCTCACGGTGGGCGAGCGTGCGGTTGCCGCGCGCAGGCCCTTGATGATGCTCATGCTTGACCATCACTCCCTTCGTCGTTTGCACTATCGTCAAAGCCGTCAATGACGGCCATTGCGATCAAAAGAATGCCGCCCACGATAAAGCCGGCAGGCAGGTAGATCATGCCCGCGCCGAGCGTAATGAGCAGCACGCCGAGCAGCAGCGCGGCGTCTCGCAGCTTTTCCACAGCCTTCCTCCTCACAGCGTGAAGTCCGCCCGTGCCACCGCCGCGGCAAGATCGGGCTTCTGATTCCTGGCAACCATCCACACGGCCATCACGATGATGCTCGCGACCGCCGGGTCGATGCGCCCCGTTGATTTATTCTTGAGCGGCTTAATGTTGCCGTTTCCGTCCGCATGGCAGCGGACGTTGCCGAAGGTCCAGCGGAAGCAGGTGTTGTGGACGTGCAGCAGCGTGTGCCGCTGCATCATGTCGTCCGTCTCCTTCATCGCCGGGCTCATGTTTTTGAGGTCCTGCGGGATCTCGATGATCGGCACGATCGGCGCGAGCCGCTGCGTGATGGTCCGGCTCAGATACGGGTCAAAGCCCACCATCTTGAGGTCGTAGCGCTCCCGCGCCTCGCGGATACGCTCATCCACCGCGCCGTAGTCGATGACCTCGCCGGGGCAGAGGTCAAGGAAGCCGGCACGCGCCCAGTCCCGGTATGGGACGTGGTCGCGCTTTTCCGCCTCGTCCACCGTCGCCTCGGGCCGCCAGATGCCATAGGGCAGCAGCACCGCCGCGTCCAGCCCCGGCTGGGGCGGGAAGAGCAGAACAAAGGCCGTCAGGTCGCGGCTCGTGGAAAGGTCCACGCCGCCGTAGCAGAGCTTCCCGTCCAGCTGCCGCAGCCATTCCTCGCGCTCGCGCTTTTTGCTCGGCCCCCATTGCGTCTTGTCATAGAGGTTGAGCGAGATCCAGCCGACCGACTTCGTCGTGATCCATTGGTTAAGCCGCAGCCATCGGAATACGCGCTCCTCGGCTTCGCTGCGCTTTGCGCTCGCCGCCTCCATGCGGATGTTGCGCAGGCTCAGATGCTTGCCGAGCGAGGGGTTGCAGAGATACCACAGGCTCTCGTCCCATATGTCGAGCTTTTCCAGGTCGTCCGGATCATCGCCGAACAGCGCCGTCAGGCCGTAGAGGATCGGCAGCCAGTTTTCCTCGTCACGGCCGAGCAGCTCGGCCTCCGCGTCCGCAAGGTCCTCGTCCCCGACATGCCGGAGGGAGAGGACCGAGCGAACGTCGCCGCCATCGCTCCGGATGCGCCGCAGCTGCCGCGCGTCGCGGATGCCCACAGCTTTCTCGTGGATCTCCCAGCCGATGGAGCTGCGGTCGGGGTCGTCGCCCGCGGTCGTCAGCACGATCCATGCCGGCTGCCGTCGGCTCGCGCCCGCCGCGCCGGTCATGACGTCCCACAGCTCACGGTTGGGCTGCGCGTGCAGCTCGTCGAAGATGACGCAGCTCGGCTTGTAGCCGTGCTTGCTGTACACCTCGGCGGAGAGGACCTGCAGAATGCCGACCGTGATCCACTTGTACCCGCCGTTGCCGGTCTTTACGCGCTTGCGGTACTCGATGCGCTTGCGGCTCTCGATGGGCCGCAGCTCGCCCTGGGCAATCATCTTTGCCGTCCACGGCGCGCTCGTCGCCATAAAAATCGCTGCGTTGTAGACGATCGAGGCGTTTTCCTTGTCCGCCGCGCAGACATAGACCTCCGCGTTCAGCTCGCCGTCCGCGAAGAGGTGATAGAGGGCCAGCGCCGCAGCCAGCTCGCTCTTGCCGTTCTTCTTCGGGATCTCGAGGTAGAGGTACCAGTACCGGCGCAGCCGCTCTGCGCCCTCATCCGTGCCCGATTCGGGCACGTCCATCGTGCCGTAAAATTCCATCAGCGCCTCGCGCTGCCAGTCGTAGAGCGAGAAGAGTTTTCCCGTGTTGGTCGTCGGAAGGCGCTCGACGAAGTCGCACACAAACTGTCCCGCCTCGCGGTCGAAAACGTATGCCATGCTACAGGCTTCGCGCCAGCGCGTCCGCCTGCCGCTGCCGCAGCCGCTCCGTGAACTCATCCGACCCGCTCTTCGGCGTAAACGCCGCCGCGGGCAGATTGCTCGGCAGCACCAGCCGGCAGCGGCTCGATACCGTCAGGCCCATGTCGTTCGCGCAGTTGCGCGCCTGCTTGAAGTAGCGCTCCTGCACGCGGCCCCAGCCGTCCGCCGCCTCTAAGTCGCGCGCGTGGCCCGGCGCCTGGGTCAAGGCCCGCTGCACCTCCGCCGTCGCGCTGATATACTCGTGGTGGGCGACCAGATAGCGCCCGAGGTTGTCCGCGTCGAGGTCGGTGTAGAGCCCCACGTCGATGAGCTGCTTGCCGATCGCGCGAAACTCGCGATGCAGCTCCTTGGGCAGCCATTTGGGCGGCTTCGCCCGCTGCGGCGCCGGCACCACCACCTCACGGTCGCGCCGCGCGTCCTCCTCGGCGCGCGTCATGTGCTTGCGCCCGTTCCTCACGACCAGATCGGTCGGTTGTCTTGCTCCTGCCATCTCCGCGCTCCTTTCTGCGTTGCCGCCGAATATATCGCTCCATGTCCTGCTTGAGATACGGGCTTGCCGTCGCGGCCATAATCCGCTCGGCCTCCTGCACGGTCATACGGCACCGCCGTGCTTCCCAAGGCTTTTTACAAGCGCCTTTTCGCGGTCAGATAATGGCCAAATGATTTTTCCATCCGCTGACATGCGGGAGTTTTGCTGAGATTCAGAAATGGCAGCCAAACGTGCGCTCATGACTTCCAACGCAGCTTCTTCTGCTTTGGATTTCTTAGCAGCCGCCGCCTCTGACAGCAAGAAGCCGCCGCCAAAAATGGCCTTGCCTTTTTCCTTTTGGGCATCCAGAGCTCGTGTAAATTGAAGATCCTCATCGGAAAAACACAATGACTGGCCATGCTTCGCAAGGTCAAAATCCTGAACGCATAAAACGTTGCGCGGATAAATGTACCCCGGAAGCTCAATCCGGGATTCACCCCGGTTGCGCTTGTCAGCTTCATCTATCAAAGAAAACAACTCCCCGGAGATCTCCACACGCCACCCCCCCAGATTTGTGACAAAGGACGTATTGACGCGAGCACCGTTTTCGTACGTAACTGAGGCCGAAACGGGCACGTAGTTTGATTTTCCCGCATTTGTGGAAAACAGCGTCAGCGCTGGAGCAAACAAGAAGTAGCGGATGCCATGCTCATCAAAGAATCTGCAAATCTGCGAAAGAATAGAAAATGGCGGGTTGTCGATCACCACGCAGCCGTCCGGGTAGGTCTCGTGCTCATAGTCGCCTCCGGGGTAAAATGGCCGAATCACCGGCGCGCCCT